>Ga0184629_10000893_pt1 | contig 12725 bp, 11 predicted proteins | sample PLM4_32_b1_FD_133158 | JGI IMG/M metagenome (GOLD analysis project Ga0184629, IMG submission 133158) | Groundwater sediment microbial communities from an aquifer in East River, Colorado, USA - PLM4_32_b1 | ecosystem: Environmental > Terrestrial > Soil > Riparian zone | place: USA: East River... | reverse complement strand
GGAAGATTATCGAGTACCCGTTCCCGATAAGGTCAAGAATACTCTTAGGAAACTAGGAAAGATTATAGGAAAGTCATTACCTGAAGGTTGGGGTTTTACTCTTCTCATTTTTGAATTTGGCGAGGGTGGAACTCTAACCTACCTCTCAAACGCTGATCGTGAAGACGTATTAGCCACGATGCAAGAGTTTATAAGAAAACAGGCTTCGTGAATCTCTGTAGCCAATGTGGTCACGCAGAAGACCTCCATACAGTTGGAGGTTTCATAAGAGCTTGCTCTGACTGTTTCTGTTCATCTTTTAATGGTGAGCAGAATGAGATAGCTGCTAAACAAGTTAAAGAGGAGAGACTTAAGAATCTAACTAAGACATTTGGAACACGAGTAAATGGTGCCGGAAACGGTTACGCTAAATTAATGATCGTAGGAGAGGCTCCAGGTAAAAATGAAGCAATTAGAGGTTTACCGTTTGTCGGTGAGTCAGGAGAATTCCTTGATTCGGTACTTGAAGAATTGGGGATATCAAGATCCGAGCTATATATTACGAATGTTGTCAAAGTTAGGCCCCCAGATAATAATCTCAAAGAGCTTAAGTCTATTGGACACTCTATCGAAGAATTCGTCCCAGAACTCTGGAACGAAGTCAAATCTATTAAGCCAAATTGTATCCTTGCGCTTGGTAATCTCGCATTATCTACTCTTACGGGGAAGTCGGGAATTACTCACTATCGAGGCTCTATCCTGCCTGCTAGTAATTCACTCTCGAAGGTTGTGGGATCAGTCCATCCAGCAAACTTTCTCCGACCTAGAGGCGAAGGTGGACTCGACTACAAATATAGAATTATCTTCAAGTACGATCTCAAACGTGCGTACATGGAAAGCCTTAGCTCGGAGTATCACCCACCCCAGAGGCTAATTCGTATTTGTAAATCTTCGATGGATCTATATTCTTGGATTCATCAACATAGAAGTATGGGCCTTAAAAGGCTCTCCGTAGATATAGAGACTCAAAAATGCATTCCTAACTGTATAGGTTTGGCGTTCAATAAAAACTCCGCAATGAGTGTCCCTCTATTCGACACTCAAGAATGGTACACTAAACATGGAACGGCTCCAAGAGATATAAACCAAATTTGGAGACTTTTAATCGAGCTATTAGGAGATCCAGAGATTGAGGTTATTGGACAGAATTTCAAGTTCGACCATCAGAAACTTTTGGCACCAATTGGTATGGATGTTGCTAATGTTTTTGGCGATACTATGTTCCTTGCTCACGTTATCCATCCTGAGTTCCCCAAATCTCTTGAATTCCTTACTTCTATTTATACAAGGGAGCCTTTCTACAAGTTCGAGGGTAAAGAGTTCAACATTAAGAAGGATCCAGTAGAGAAGCTTTATAATTACAATGCCAAAGATGCATGCGTAACGAGTGAATGTTTTGAGCATATGATAAAGATATGCCAAGACATGGGGTTAGAGTCATTCTATTTCGATCACATAATGCCCTTACATAAACTCTACATGGATTTAGAGTTTAAGGGTATTAACTACGATCTAGAAGCTAGAGAAGAGCTTAGTAAAGATTATCGTGCCAAAGAAGTAATGATGGTTAAGAGGTTCGAGACTCTTACCGGATATACAGTAGTAAGTGAAGCTGAACAGAAAGAGATTCGTAAGCAAGAGAAGAAGAAAATTTATTCTGGTCCCAAGCATATCAATTTTAACTCACCTGCTCAAATAGCTGATTTACTTTTCGGTGCGTTAGGCTTCCCTGTGATGAAAGATACAGGGGAAGATACCCTAGTAGCATTACTCGGTAATCATGCTAAGACGGCTGATCAAGAAGAGATTCTAGGATTAGTCATTGACATTAGGAAGATACGCAAAACTATAGGGACCTATATAGATGCCTCTCCTGACTATGACGGTCGAATGCGATCATCTTATCGACCTGTTAACGAAACCGGAAGGAGTTCTACATCAATCCTCAAGCCCCCTGTACGTCCTCATAAAATTGGACATGCTGCACAAACTCTTACTAAGCATGGAGATATCGGACCTGAAATTAGAAAACTATACATCACTGACCCAGGCTACTGTCTCATGGAAGGTGACCTTTCTCAAGCTGAACCGAGAATCGTTGCTACCTTATCGGATGATTCAGAAACTCTTGGGTTATTTGATTCAGGTCAAGATTTCCACTCACTCACCGCCTCATGGATCTTTGACCTTTCCTTGGAAGCCGTCTTGGATGACAAAGTTAACAAAGGTGGAGGGATTCGATTTGTAGGCAAAACCATCAGAAATGGTGGCAACTATGACATGCATAAAAGAAAGGTGATGATTGAAGTTAATACTGGAGCCAGAAAGTTTCATGTCCCTATTAAAATCAATGAGTCACGAGCTAACGAACTACTAAACAAGTTCCACAACAAGACACCTAAGATTCGAGGAGTTTTTCATGAGGGGATTAAGAAGGCTCTACAAGATAACGATAGAACGTTAGTCAATCCTTTCGGAAGACCTCGTAAATTCATGTCGCGTTGGGGAAGCGATATGTTTCGGGAAGCGTTTGCACAAATTCCCCAATCGACTGTTAGGGATCAAGTTATCAATGCATGGATTGCTCTTCGTAAAAGATTCCCTAATGTCTATGTTGTCATAGAATCTCATGATGCATTAGTTAGTTTAGTCCCAATTCCCATGATCGACGAATACAAAGCTGCAATGATCGAAGAGTTCCAAAGGCCGATAGATTTTAGTCGGTGCTCACTACCAAGAAATCCTCTGGTAATCCCAGCGGAGATTCAGATAAGTTATACTAGCTACAAGGATCTTAAGAAGGTTGCATGAATGATTGGCTAGATTTGGTCTTGAAAGAAACCGACGAGGCCGAGTGCCCCAAGAGCTATGTCTTTTGGGGTGCTTTGTCAGCGGTATCGGCAGTTATGAATAGACGAGTCTGGATTCGTAGGGGAAAGATACGTAAGACATACTTGAACACTTATACAGTCTTAGTGGGCAATTCTGGATTAGTTAAAGGCTATCCCATTAATGTCTCTAAGAGACTGGTAACTGAAATCAATAATACTAGAGTGATATCTGGTAGAGCTAGCTTCCAATCAATTCTCCATAACGTTTCGCAGGTAAAACAATTACCTCAAGGTGGAATGATTAAGGATGCTATCTGCTATATCATTTCTGGTGAAATGTCTACTTCTTTAGTACGCGATCCCGACGCATTGACTATTCTCACTGACTTATACGATACCGACTACCATGAAATTTGGGTTAACTCACTTAAAGGTTCTGGAAATGAGGAGTTGCATAAGCCATGCTTTACTTTGTTAGGAGGTATGAACCCTACTCACTTCAACGACATTATTAGCGCTAAGGAAATAACAGGAGGATTCATAGCAAGGTGTATCCTTATCTTGGAGAAACACAGATCCAAGAAGAATCCAATGATAGATGATGATGTAGGGGACGAGTTAGATTACGCTAAACTTGCAGAACCACTTAAAGAAATGAGCCATTTATCCGGTCAAATGATCTTGACGGACAATGCCAAGAAGATGTTTAAGACTTGGTACAGCGGATGGGATCCAGAAGAACTTGAAGATAAGACAGGAACAGTCTTTAGAACAGCAGAGACTGTTGTCAAAACAGCAGGATTACTAGCTATTGCGAGAAGTAAGAAGTTGACGGTTGAAGTAGAACATATGGAAGAAGCATTTAATCTTATACTTAAGTCTAGTTCAGTTGACGAGATTACTAGGGGTCAGGGAGTTGATAAAGAGTACAGTAAAAAATTATCTCTCTTTCTCAGAGATGTAGCAACCGCCCCAAGCTATACTATCGAACGACAAAAATTATTGACCAGACGCTATGGAGATTTCGACAAATGGGATCTCGATAGGATGGTCGAACACGTTAAAGCAGCAGGAGGATTGGAGATTTTATATGAAGGAAATTATCAACTCGAAGCGTACCGATTCACCCAAAAGTCAATTGACGCCCATGAAGCTGGGCAAAGGCGAGCCGGTTTTAAAGCTGTTAAATGAAGTTCTTGAGGCTTCTTACGAGAAGGGAAATCATCTTCCAACTGGAATTCGACACAAGCTTATAACTGCTATTAAAACCTTAGAATCTGTCGAAGTCTCGACTTAGGGCCGTCAGGATTCTTTCTCTTATAAAGGTCATCTGCCTGACGTTCCCAATCTTGCATCATGGTTTCATCTTTGGCTAAATCTTCAGGAGAAGGCTTGTACATATTGTAATCTTCAGGTCCTCCTCGTTTCATGTTTTCGTAATCAGCTAGATCAGCTAATTCATCCGGAGTAGCTCTGTCGATATAGTTATAGTCTTGATCCAGCTTATCCATAATAGCTGGTCTTGGAATATCTCTTGGACTTCCTACATTTCCACCGGAAGCTCCAGTAACTGGTTTCCCTGTTTCATCTACAGCTTTTGTCCAATCTGTAAAACCAGTCTTAGTTGGTTCAGCTACTTTCTCATATGGAAGATCATTCCAAGGATCAGCAGGTTTATCAGTAGCTTTAGTTCTTATTTGTCGTTCTAGTGGTTCGTAAGATTCCTCTGGTAATGGTTCTACTCTCCTTCTAGGGCCACCAGGATTAGCCGGATCATCCTCAAACATTAAGCCAGCATCATCAACTGGTTCTACTCTTTTAGGAGAAATAGGTCCAGGTTGATTAGCATTACGAATTCTTTCGTATCCACTAAATTCAGAACCAGCAGGATCTAACTTATCTGCTAAATGAGTTCTAAATCTATTAATTGCTCCTGGAGCTTTAGTAGCAACTTCTCTTCCTACTGCCATTCCAGTTCCTGGTCTACCAACCATAGAACCACCAACTGCTCCAATTGATTCACCAATTAAAGTATGTGGTGCATCCGGTAAGGTTGTCGGGATTCTGGGCGCAGGTCTGATAGCTCGACCTAACCCCACTTTTGCCTCTCTACCGACGCCCTTAGCGGCATTTGTCAAGGCTCCTGCGCCCTCACCGATCTGAGGTGCGGCGGCCATTCCTACGTCAAATGAGGCTCTACCTGCCGCGTCTAAATCCCCCTCATTGATACCTTTATCAGCGTTAACAATAGTATCTCCAAGTCCGGGAATAGCCGACAATCCTGCTAGAATTTGCTTTCTACCAGGAGCCGCATTAGGAGGATTATCCTGATCCATGAAGTGTTGAGCGTTTTCACTTCCTTTATCAACCATACTTTCGTATTGGTTTGGAAGGTTCAACATCTGATGCATACCAGGAACCATCTTAGATAATTCCATAGCAGACAGATCTTGTGGGATAGCTTCTTTTAAGAGACCTCCGGCAATATCTCCGGCCTGATTAACGGCTCCCATTGCTAACTTTCCAACTCCACCTTCGTATCTAGAAGCATCAGCAAATGGAGCAGAAGCATCTAGATTCTTTTGGAAATCTGGATTAATAGGAGGAGCATTAGGTGCCCTAGGAGGATCTAATTGCTTCTGATATTGTGGATATTTCTTGATGACTTTAGCCACAAGTTCAGCATCATCCATCTTGGCATAAGCTGGATACTTAGCCTTAATTTTAGCGGCAAATTCTTGAGGTGTCATTTATTTAATCCCATAGGATCGTCGTCGTCTTCACCACCGAACAACCCTTCCATATCTTGTCTATGGAAGTCAATAAACTGCTGAATCAAAGTTTCAAACTCAGCTTCGCTATGATTGGGATTGGCTAAAGTCTGACGAAGCCTATCATACTCTTTGTTGTTGATCTGAGCACCAGACAGTTTATAGAGTTCATTGTTGGCTAAATCTTGAGCAAGAGCATGAAGCTTTATAACTTTAGGATTACTTACTGCTCCAATTTTAGTCCCTGCTGCTGATAATCCACCTTGACCCCAACCGACATGAGAAGTAGATCCACCACCTTCTTTTTGAAGGTCATGGAAAATAGTCTGAAGTTCTGTAGCCTTCTTGATAGCATTGTTACCAGAAGTTTTAGTGATCCTCATTTTGTCGGTTTCTTTTTTGAGTCTCATCCCCTTACCTTCAGGGGTTTCTATAACTGTACCTTTACGTGGATCATATGACCTTCCAGTCATTGCTCCTTGGGCATCTAATTCAGGTTGTAAGTTATAGTTTCTTTCATCAGATTTCTTACCAGCGGCTACCATGCTAGCGACATCTCTTCTAGTATCAGCCGATAGTCTAGCGATTTCCATTCTTCCTTCTTGAAGAATTCTCGCTGCCTCAACTTTGGAAGTAGCAGCTTCTGCTAACGCTGCATACTTTTGTTTGGTATCTTCGATTCTCTGTTGCCTATCGAGGTCTTTATCTTCATTACGATCGAGTCTACCTTGTCTTCTCTCTTCTAATCCAGACTCGTATTGTGCTCCAAGTCTCTGTCTATTTAGAGAAGATTCTTCAGCACCAATAGTATCCTTAAGACCCTTACCAACTCTTTCATATTGCTCAGTAGCTTCATTATAGGGTCTGTCTAGTCTTTCCTTGATGTATTTACCTTGATCTTGTGGATCATTGAACATAGCGCCAATGGCAGCCATGCTTCTTTCTTTGGTTCCAGGTTGGAAGTTCTCTCTAGTTGGAACTTTGGCAATATGAGCTTTATAAGCTTCTAAAGATGCTGGGTCTCTAAACATATCTCCAGTATCTTGATCTAGCTCATCTAACCTAGCTTCATCGTCTCTAGGAACTTCCATTGGATCAATGGGAGCTTCTTGACCATTGTCAAGACCCATTAACCGTCTAAGTTTTAATTGTTGAAGTAAGCCAAGACTCATAGGTCCCATAATTATGCCCAAGCTCCACCGGGGTCATCATCGTATTCCGGATTTTCCTGCTTTTTCTTTCTCATTGCAGCGTCAGCGACGCCGAATAGATCCCTGAATAAATCTTGGGTAGTCTTGCCAGTTGCAGCATTTTGTTGTAACTGTTGAGCTAAGAATCTTTCTTGTTGGCTAGCATCCATTCCCAATGAAGCCATCCATTGAGCAATTGCTGAAGATTCTTCACCAGATGCTCCCATCTGTCTTAATCTCATTGAACCTTCAATTCCAGCATTTCTATTGTCTCTATTAGAGACATCGGCCCCAAATTCCCCACGAGAAATATCATTCATTCCCGAAAGACCGACACTCTGGCCTCTAGTTCTGGAATCGACCATTCCTTGTCTGGCTGCATTCTTAGCTGCGAGAGCCGATAACACGTTACGAGAATATCCTTCTGCTCCAGCAGTTCTTCCAGACCTAATTGATTCGGAAAGTCCAATCTCACCCTCACGAACAGCCTCAGCGTTTGCTTGAGCACCGCCTCTTGCCAATGCAAGACTTGCGGTGTCAACACCGGATCCATACCCACCAGAAATTCTTCCACGGTTTGCCAAATTTTCTTTAAGGCGAGCATAGAGCGCAGGGGTTTGACCGGCAATCCGCTGGCGGATATTAGTCTTGTCCTCATCCGTATATCCACCAGTTTCGGAGAATTCTTTAAAGGTGGCGTTTGATCCTCGTCCTTGGGCAATTTCGTCCCATCCTCTAATATTCCCCTCAACATCTGCGGTGTCAGAATCCCTCCAACCACCAGTTCTTGCCATATCTTCGTACCCGGGCAAAGCTCTAGTGTTATAGGAGACATCATCTCCTCCTCCGGCTTGTTTTTTGTAAGCTGCGTCTAGATAATTATAGACACCTTTGTCTTTTTCTCTAGCGCCAGCTAATCGAGTCTGAGCATCATTTCTGAACTCATCAGTAAAACCTTGAGTTCTTTGACGTTCAGCATCTATCGCCTTTTGATTCTTTTTATTCTTACTTCGACCAGATAAGTATTTGCCACCTGCTACAGCGGCTCCAATACCTAGAGTGATAGGATCGAATCCCATAACTTACTCCAAAATTTTACGAAGGACCAAGGTATCCATATGCTGGAATCCAAAGTGTTTCATAAGGATATCAGCATACGATTGATTATTAGTGAATACATGATACTCTGTTAAATTGTTTTTCCTAGCTGTCATCTCAATAGCTTGGGCTAACAATTTCAAGGCTTCGATCTTATTTTTCTGACTCTGAGATTGATCCATGATCATCATAATCTCAGCCCAGAGTTTCATCATTGCATAGGTAACGTATTCACCGTTGTCATCTTCGACAATAATTTCTGTGATCCTACCAGCTTGGGAAGGGATTTCCAAGTGACCCTTCCAATATTTATCGTGAATCTCGGCTACTTTCTTGTAGTCTTCGGGAGTAACTGATCTGATGATCATAAATTTCCCCTTATAGCACCTATACTGCCATCATCATACGAATAAATTATTAATTCTTTACAAAACTTCTTAAGCTTTTCTATATTGTCGTATTCAGTAAACGAAGGAGTAAATCTATTACTAGAAATCAAAATAACATCATATTTCTGAATGACCCTAAAGTCATCAATTGAACAATTATAGTAAACACCTTTAGGGTAATGATGTAATGCTTCTTGATATCTAACTGAATCAACTTCTATTCCAACTGAATAAGGAGCACCAATCTTCCTAAGTAACTCCCCATTACCACAACCCATGTCTAAAACTGTATGTGGATTCTTGGCTTTAACAAGACTAACTAAATCAGAATGAGCTTTATCCATTGAAACTTTAGATTTGAACCCATTAGCAGTCCAAATGTCTCTAACTTTTTGAGACTCTGTATAAGGGAATTTATTACCTCTTACACCCTCAATTGGATAAGTCTTCCCCATTAATTGAATAGTGTATGTTTCTTCCGTTGAATCAGACCTTGTACTTATATTGCAAATAGGAGTCTTGATTTCTGCTATCCCGTGCAATGCACTCCATTGAATAGGCCAAGCGAGTAACTCCTGTAGCCATTCTAATTCTTCAGGTCGATCCTTTTCTAAGAGTTCAAAATGCGATTCAGCCAGTAGATCGGTAGCATTGCAGTTAAAAGAGCAAGGCAGATGAAAAACAGAACGAACACCAAGCCATCTAAGAAGTATGTTGCAACTATCAAGATACTTGTATAGTATAACCTTCTTACTCTTCGATTCAGCCTCAACCATAGGCCATGAAGTGTCGACATAATGCTCATTGATCCAGTAACGCTGGAAGAAGTCTAAACAGCACTTAGGGAAACCCAGAAATTTACCAATACCGATATCGTCTCTACCACGCCAATAGTTAGCGAATTCTGGAAAACTATTCAAGTCAGTTACGATCACTCTCCAATTTATAGGCAAGCCGTTAACGGGAGGGACAAAACTACTCGCGTATGTATTCAACATCCCTTGAACTTCCAAGGGAACAGCAACCAAGCCTATCATGCTTAGATTTCTAGAGATTTCAATTAACTCGTCGTTGGAACAGAAAATCAACGCCCCACGTCTGATACCTCTAACTACAGTTTCAATCTCTAACCATCTAAGGGCTTGAGTAATTCTAGTTATTCTAGGCTTCCAAACGTTCTCAGCCTCCTGAGAAACATAGATTACTCTAGTGAAATCTTCGAGCTTCAACTCTAGTCTATTCAATTGGCACCTGATAGATTATCTCTGAGTTCTTACCAATCGTCTTCATCTCAAGCTTATATCGAATATGCTCATTCAAAGATATAGGTCCATCAATCTTCGATTCCTCATCGGCGAAAAGGGCCTTAAACGTCTCACAATGACTGGATCTATTCCTCCAATCACCATCAATTGCTTCACCAGGGCATTCGCCTTTACATGCATAAAAGAACCGACAGTCTTTGCATCCTCCAAATTCTTGGGGCGTATGATATAAAGCTTTGACTCGTTCTCTTCCAGAGACACTAGCCTTCTGAAAGAGTATCCCATCTTTACTAGCTCTGCCACAATTGGACAATGTTCCATCACCATTGATTCCATGTACGGCAGGCGTTGTATACGGATCGCATCCATTCCAGGTGCAAGTGACATTGGGATTCTCTTCCGTTAGTAACTTATGGATATCTTGGAACACGTCAAACTTTATTGGTAAGCTTTTCAAATCTAGAAATGCTTCGATCTCTTCTTTAGGAGTCAAAGTAAGTAAACTCGCGTTATCATTCTCTAAGAAATGAATCCTCATAGATTCAATCCCAAGATCATGACACCAGAGCATAAACTTCTTTAGTCTTTCTCTTTTTTCTCCGATCCCGTTAAGTCTATGGATCGTAAATATGAGAGATGTTGAGACTTTTTGATCCCTAAGTGACCATATATTTTCGATTGTTTTAGTCGTCGCTTCATGTGTTTTTTCAGGCGATGACGAAAGCTTCCTTGCCGCATTTAGCTCTCCTGGGCCATCTATTGAGACACCTACATGAATATTAAATTCCTTGAACAATCTAATATGATCCCACGTAATCAATACTCCGTTGGTTTGGATTCCTCTACAGCCCCTCTCAAAAAATATTCTAAGGTCAGAAAGTGGTACCAATAACGGCTCACCACCAAAGAGAGTAAAATCCTCATTAGGTGGTACAGCAGCCAACATACGATCAATATTGTACATTGGTCCAAAGTTACCAACAGTACGGAAATCATTCTCATAGCAGTAGGTACACCCTAGGTTGCATCTTTGACCAACCGGAAGTAGTTCTATTGTCATGCGCCTATTATACTCGGGTTATCTTGATGAGCTACGTTAACGTGAACTCCACCACCGGAGTCAGTATGATCACTATGACCAGCTATGTCAGAGAAAGTATCAGTATGTGGTCCTGCTCCATCATAATGTGCCCCATCAGTATGATCAACATGATCATTATGAGTATCTCTATGGGCATCGTTTACATGAGCAATATCATCATGTTGATCTAAGTGATTATATGGTGTATCAGTATGTGGAACATCAGCATGACCAAAATCGGTATGATCGGCAAAATCTATATCACCATGAGGCCAAGTTGTATTACCATGATAATCAGTATGTGAATCCGCATGAGGAGCATCAGTATGACCGTCGTTATGAGCACCAGAATCTTGATGATCATTATGACCAGCTATATTTACATGGGGACCACCATCAGTATGGGGTAAAGTGTCACTAAAAGCTACATCGTCGTGGTGATAATACTTGTGTAAATTAGAAGCTATAAAGTGGAATCTTGAAATGTCAATCCATACTGACCCAGCTTTAGCAGCGACTACTCCAAGATCCACTTTACCTATTAGCTTATATCTACTTCCATTACCAGCGATCCACCAAATCTCGTGAGCCGTTGTATCAACATAAATAGACCCAGGCTTAGCCCCAGCAGGGGTGTCTACCAAAGTACCAGTGTATTTATATTCCACTGATAAATGATCGACAAACCTGAGTGAGTGATCACCCGAGTCTATCCAAATTGATCCTGGTTTCTTAGCCATTTAGGTAGCGTATTTGTTGGATCCAACTGGGATAACGAGAGCATTCTTGACCCAAATTTGATTAGGTCTAATAGCATCTGCTCCGATGTTTCTTGTTCCATCTGTATCAAAGGTTAAGTTTCCACCTTTGATTTCAACGATACCTTTGATGTTAACAGCCAATGGATCTTGGGTAGCAAGTGAAGTAAGACCTAAACTAGTTCTAGCAGCAGCGGCTGTACTTGCTCCAGTTCCACCGCCAGCTAAACCTAGAATAACATCAACCCAAGCTGCGCCATTCCATTCTTGCCATTTATTGGAAGCTCTAAGGAACTTCAATGCTCCCGTTGGCATATTGGTTCCGTCACCGGAATAGAAATGACTAACTGCGTCGAAGTCTTTTCCGTTTAGGAACCCTAGAACTGCTGTTCTCAGGTCCGCTGTCGTTGGTAGGCTCCAGTTTGCTCCCGGCATTTGCTAGCTCCTGATAAGCTGACATTAGCTTATTTAATTCACGCTCTAGTGCGTATCTTTCTGCTGTCAGTCTACCTATGAGTTTATAAAGCTCATCAAAGGTAATATTATCACTAAGTTCTAAACCCATGTGTTTTGGTAGCCTCTTGTCTTTTTCTTAATGACTTGTCTATTTCTTTCGTATGGAGTATTTCCGTGGCTAGCGTCAAACTGTGGAGTTACTACTGGTCCACCTGTCATTGGATTAGTTTGGTTTGGAACTGGACTCATGTTGGCTTGATTAGTGTATCCACCACCTGAACCAGCTCCAGTGATAGGATTAAATACTGCGTTCTGAGAAGTTCCATTTGAAGAAGCATGACCCTCTTCATTTGTCGAAGCAGCTACTCTATTTGAAGTAAATGTTCCTTTGCCATCGTGGTGATAAGATCCACCGATCCTATTACCATTGGCATCAGTTTTTGCTCCATAATCATCATAGAAAACGGTAGATCCATCCGGCCTTTTATCTACATAAACGCCTTTAGCATTCTTAGTGATCCCGTTATCAGGACCACCTTCTCTCATGACACTACCGAATCTACTCTGTTGTTCTGATCTTAACCTGTCGATATAAGATCCAGGATGATTACCATATGTTTTTTGGTAAGCTACTTCCTGTTTCTCTTGAGATGTCATAGGGACCCACTTACCCCTAACAGTAACATCTGAAGTAGCCATGTTCTTTTTCATACCATTTGACAGATCGTATTGATATCCTCTATTAAGATTACCCTGCTTAGACATCGTATTCATGATACGGTTGTAGCCTGCTTTACCTTCTTCCTGAACATCACGAATACCTAAATCTTCTAAAGATGCTCCCATC
>Ga0184629_10000892_pt1 | contig 12729 bp, 17 predicted proteins | sample PLM4_32_b1_FD_133158 | JGI IMG/M metagenome (GOLD analysis project Ga0184629, IMG submission 133158) | Groundwater sediment microbial communities from an aquifer in East River, Colorado, USA - PLM4_32_b1 | ecosystem: Environmental > Terrestrial > Soil > Riparian zone | place: USA: East River... | reverse complement strand
TCGTAGTCTTCCGCAAAGTCCAGGGCGCTCTCTACCTTATCTGGGTCCAGCCCATAAAGATTGATGAGTTCCTGGGCCGCTGAGTCCACGACGTACTGGTAATGCCACTTCTGCCCTTGTCGGAGGTAGCGGCGTTTGTATGCCACGGCAAAGATCGGCTCGATCCCGGTGCTGGTCCCGGCCAGAATTCCGATGGTGCCCGTAGGCGCGATTGCGCGTTTGGCAATTGAGATACTAATGCTCAACTCATCGCAGAACTCCCTGGACACCTTGTTAGAGATGCCACGGTAAACTCGAAGCCAGTCGTGCAACTCTTCGACGACTTCGTACTTATATCCTCGCTTCAGTAGCCACTCGTGGATGCCCATTAGGCCCAGACCCAAGCGACGGTTCTTCTCGCGTACTTCATACACCTTCTTGTAAGGCAAGTCCGCTCGCAGAGTTCCGCACACTAAGAATTTGGTGGATTGTTCAACGATGGCCTTGAACTCTTCTAACGTATCAATACGACCCATGTTGATGGAGCCAAGATTGCATACATCACTGTCGTTCTCGCTGGTGACTTCCGTGCAAGCATTCCGCAACGTCTCCGCTTCTTGCTCGAAGAAGTTGAAGCTGAAGCCCGGCTCACCGGTAGAGACGGCTTGACGGCAATTCGTCAAGAAGGTCTCGCCTAAGTCCTTATTGCGCTGCATATACCAGTTCGTATCGTAGTTGACACTAATGTTGGTCATATCTAGCGGGCACGGCCAATTAAAGTCCAATGCCTTCAGATCGGCCATCGTCATCTTCGTTCCGGGCACCGGCATATCATGCCAGTTCTTCGCCTTCAGGAATCGCGGGATGTCCCCATGTTGCCAATTCAGGCTTGCGTAGATCGCAGAACGTCTAGTGCCACCCTGCATTACGTTCCGACCGATCTCATTCGTCATGTACATCTTGGGGATCGGGCCGCTGGCAAAACCGCCGGTCCCCACGAGGCGCGCGTTGCTCGGTCGGTAAATCGAGTAGTCAACGCCTATACCGCCGCCCGTCATCAGACAACTTTCCACCCGCCACGAAAGGCTGGCCCAATCTTCTCGCGTGTCCTCGATGGCGCGCAAGAGGTAGCAGTTGTTGAAGAACTTCTTAGGACGACCCGCGTAGTAAAGATAGCGCCCACCGGGAATGAACTTCAGATCGGCTATGATCTTTGTCAAGTCGCTGATCTCATCATCCGGTAAAAGTTGACAATCGTCTTTATCCTTACCACAGACATCCATCACCAGTGTCTTCGACAGTTTCTCCCAGGTTTCACAACCTTCGTGAGCGTATTTAGCATTGAAGATGTCCTCGCTGAATTTGCTGCGGAACATCGGATTCACGTCCGAACGAAACATCATGTCTCCCTAGTTTTGCAATCTCTTTTCAATCTGAGCAATGAGTGGGTGACGAACAATATCTTCGTCGCCCAGTTCACAAATCCCAATACCGTTGATGCCGTGGAGGCGATCCATACACTCAGCGAACGCCCCGCGAGTGTCTCGCGGCAAGTCGGTCTGTGTGATGTCACCCACAAGGATCATCTTCGAGTATTGGCCGATGCGCGTCAGGAACATCCTGATCTCGCCCATTGTGGCATTCTGGGCTTCGTCCAGAATGATAGTAGCGTTGTTGAAGGTACGACCACGCATGTACGGTAGCGGCACCAGTTCGATCCTGCCATGCTCCATAGCCGCCAGGACCGTCTTCTTCTCCATATAATATGCAAGCTCATCAAACAGCGGCGTGACATAGGGGCCGATCTTCTCTTCCATCGTCCCTGGCAGAAACCCTAGTGAGGCTCCTGAATCAACCGCCGGACGACACAGAATGATCTTCTCAGTCTGGTTGTTCTTCAGTTGGTACACCGAGATGCCAATAGCGATATGCGTCTTGCCGGTGCCTGCCGGACCCGAGCAGAACGTAATATCATTATGTAACGCTGTCTTGATGTACTGGGTCTGCCCCTCCGACCGACCCGCCAGCTTTGTCGGCTTGAACCCCGAATTCTCCCTTGGTTCGTTCCGGTCCCTCTGCCGTTTGCGGCTCATGCAATAGCTCCGTGATGTTGGTTATGGCGTCTTGTGGGGATCGTTCGGCGTGCTTCAGGAGATGCCCCTGTAGCTTCGCCATACTGAACTGACCCGAACCCACAAGCACACCGAACTCTTTCGCCAACGCTTCCTGGCCTTCGTAGAATCGAAGGAAAAGGCGTCGGGCTTGGTCCTCATCAGCGTTCTTGATAAGCAACTTGACATCGCAGCGGCCCGGTCGGACCAAAGCGGCATCGAGCTTATCAGGAAAGTTAGTTGTCATCACAAGGATGCGACCTTCTGCTGCAACCACACCATCAATCGCATTAAGCAGGCCAGAGAACGTAATCTTGCTATCCTTGTTTTCGGCCGACTCCCGCTGGTCGAACACACAGTCAACATCCTCAATCAGGACGATGGCGGAGTCCGAGGGCAAGTCACTCAACAGTCTCCGCAATTCGTCGTCTCCCATAGACGAGCCACTGAGGCTGAGCACGCAAATCTCCAGCTTCAGTTCGGAAGCAATCGCCATGACCGCTGACGATTTACCATTGCCGGGTGGCCCGTAGAGAAGATAACCACGGCGATAGGGAATACCCCTCTCGACATACCACTTCTCGCCGCGTATGAATTTCTTGGCGTCATCCAGAAGGCTCTCCAGGGTGCCTTCAGGCATGATGACGGATTCAGTGGGCCGGGGCCGACGTTTGATTTCGTTATGCCACTCCCCATATCGGCCGAAGTGAATTCGGAGCCTCTCATCCTCTGGTGGCTCAGACAGCTTATGTGCTTCTTGCAGCAGATCGAAAATGACATCTCGCCGCCACGTCAACACACTGATGTTGTAGCACTCACGCTCAACGACGGACTTAGTGCCGCCACCCATCAAGCTGGGTTCGGGTTCCTTGCGCTCTCGCTCCACGACGATGAAGTATCCGTGCCACCAAAGCCAATGGACTCCGGGAGCCGGTGATAAGATGAAGGTGGGCTTTCTTCGATCATCCTCGCCAGCAAAGCATGGATCATCCCAGTCATCTTGACCCCTTTTGCGGATGGTTCGCACTGACAGCCACCGTGCCCAGTTCTTGCTATACGGCTGGGCGGCCAGCCAATCATTGAACCACAAGAATGCTTCATCCTTCATGGGAATCTCGAATTCCACGAAGGCTCGACCTTTAATCCAATCCCAAATCTTCCCCGGCGTGTTCCGAAGATAAGCGGCTAATCCGCCCACGATCATCAGGAACGCACCACCGGTAAGAAACTGATTACTCTGGAGTTGGGTTTGGATGATCTGCCACAGTTGGTCCAGGTATTGCTGCATTAGACGAGTCCATGTTCACAGAAGGTCGGAGAGTAAATGTCAGCGAGGGAACCATCTCACCCTCACTGATAACGTCGCCCGGTTCTTGCCAACTGAGTGAAAGAGCCAGGGTTGCTCCGGGTAACGCCGGAGCCTGTGACATCCATACGAACAATTCCGCTATTCGGTTTCCGTTGATTTCGGAGCCTATGATTCGGTTGAGCGCGGCCGAGTTAATTTTCACCAATCTTCTCCAAGTCGAAATGGGGTGGCAACCGTTTCAGCCCCAGGTACTTCTTGATCTTGCCACGAGCCTCCGACCGGGTGTTGGCGGCCACGCTGCTATGTTCACCTTGGTACGAGAATCCCCACACAAACTTCGGGGGCTTCTCGACGAGTGCCTTTAGCAGACCTTGTGAGATCATACGACGCTTAAAATGGCGACGTATAAACTCGTTGATTTCTTGACGTGTGAACTTAACCGGGGTCGGTCGTTGACGCGCCATCATGGTGGTGTAGTGGCTCATCCGACTCATGCGGGCCATGTCTCGTCTCCCCGTGAAAGTTTGAAGCAATATCCGTCTTCATTGTTTAGGTAATCCGGCGTAATACCCGACCCCTTCATCCCCATCTTCGACAGCCATCCCAGGATACAAGGTGGTTCGCTGGGACGACACAAGGATTCTGGCACGATGCAGTTCAGTTCCTTGGCTCCCATCTGCTGAGCAAATTTTAATGCTTCGTTGAATAGGCCACGGCCCATTCCTCGTTTCCTGAAATTTGGCTTCACGCCGATTTTCAAAATTGTGACGGATTGATTATCGCCCAACATAAAAACGCCAAAGGCCACCGGTGTTCCATACCAATGGGCCACTTTGATGGCGTAGTTGACGGCGACAAACTCCCACTCATCGTCCGACCAGACATAATCAAAGCACTTGATGTCGCAGTCGTACAGATGCGTGAAGTCTTCCTTCTTGACATCCCGAATTCCGAATATCATTGCTACCCCTGGTACTTGGGTCGAACAACCTCTTTGAAAAATTCATCGTTGACCGACCCATCGCTTTGGAGTGCGACGGATTGTTTCTCCAGGATCGTGATGCGAGCGTCATTATCTTCCTTGGACAAGTCCTTGAAGATATGGCCGCTCTTGATCCGCTCCCAGATCGTGACCAATCGCTTGGCCAGGAATTGCTGGTATGACTTTCGGACTCGGGCACGGAAGGAAGCGATCCGCAACACCGGCGGGCCAACCTTCTGGGCCGAAGCCACAACCTGATCCAACGAGAGAACAACCTTCTCGTCGCCGATCTCTTCACCCAGCAGCCAGCCGTAGCACGAAAGCTGATCGGCCCACTCGGGCGAACAGTCTTCCATGTACCCCGTGTCGATGGTCAACCCGTGGAAGTCCATCGGCACGAACTGCTTGTGAGCCGCGCCGTTGCTCTTGCTCTGCTTGTCCGACGCATAGCCGTCCATGCACAGCATGTAGCCCTTGTGAGGGCTGGTGGTCGCTTTCCCACAGTAGCCGTTCACCTTCCAGTCATGGACGACGTGAACGGGTCCGGGCAGCACGAAGCGACAGTCCGGCTTACCCATGAAGGGTACGCCCAGGAGCGTGCCTCGAACGTCGAACTCAAACCGTGGCGGCTCGATGGACTTCTTCAGAAGCTCCAACAGCGCCTCGTACCGGCCGGAGTAAACGTACTGCTCAAATACTCGCTGCCCGGCCACCCTGGCGAAGTCCCGATTCTGGACTTCAACCTGCGACTCGAACAGAGCTTCGTAACTGTATTTCGGGTCCGAGCCTGCGCCGAACAGCGCCGAGTGAAGCTCAGCTTTGGTGCGTGCGTCAAACGCCGAACCAACCGACGCCGGGTGCTCTTGCGGAATCCGGGGCGGCCGTTTGTCGCACAGATACTTCAGGTAGAACTCTTCGTCGTTCTTCTCCGCAAGGGCAAAACTGGAATAGCTTAGGTACTCGGGACAACGCATGGTAAGGTCACGTTCAGGTGGATGTCGTAGTCAGGTTCGCCGTCTTCAATGACCCACCCGCGAACACCGCAGTGGCACAACGGAACAATGACTCGTAAGTTCGGAATGAGCTTCTTGTGCTGGAGGGCGTCAGTGATCGGAAGCCAGAACACTGGCTCGGCCGTCCTCTTCGCCCACAGACCCACATCGTTGACCACGCATTTGATAACGTGAACACGCCAATCATCTCCACCGATGACGCCCATCGGGACGACATGGAAGGCCAGCAGATTGGCTTCTTCAAATAGTTCGCGGGCGGCGGCCTTCTCGGGCCACTCACCCTCTTCAATGCTGCCGCCGGGCAGATTGATCTTACCCTTCTGCCACTCCGGCTTCAATTTCTCGATGAGCAGGACGGTGCCTTCGTGCTCGACGTAGCACAGTGCATACTCTTTCATCGACGATGTTCTTCTTCCGTAATCAGGATTTCGGCACCAACCGGCACCACAATGATGTCTGGCCGGACTTGCCGGATGGTCTGGGATTTCAGATTGAACAGACCAACGTATCCGATGCCCACGCTTAGCGAGCATCCCACGCCGACTGTGCCCACTACACAGTAGGTGTGACCCTCGAACATGAACACACCACTCTCGATGAAGCGTGAACAAGGTGGACGCTCACCTTGCTTCATTTCAAGGTAATGGGCGAGGGAGACTCCCAGTGCTGGTGTGGTACTTCTTCGGATATTCACTTATGTCTCGCTTTGATTGATTGGAGTTCTCTGATGGCCCTAATACCGGCATCATAATCGGGGACTCGGGTATTGCGTTCTATACGCAGCATGGACTTCAGCAGCATCAGTAGATGCTCTGGGCACAAGTCGATTTGCTGACCCACGTCATCCATTGATCCGGCGGCGTCCATCTGTCTGTCGGTTGTGATCCAGAAGCGTTGCTTCTCTTCGACCTTACCACCACAGACATCGCACAGGTTGAAGTTAGCATTCATGCTTATTCAGTGCCTCATTGGCCCTCTCCGCCACCGTGATCTTGGCCAGAGCTTCCGGTATGGTGAAGGCATCACCTTCTTGGCGTATGACACGAAACACTTCTTCATTGCCGCCGTTACGGCTGCACCCATAGGTATTGGGCAATACTGACGGAATGATGTCGCCGGTCGGAACTTCGACAGCCTCGATCTCACCGAAGTCCTGGGCGTCTTTCCGACTATGATAGTCGGCGCAGACCGACTTCAGAATCAGGCGGCCGTAGAGTTTCTCATCGAACCTCTCGAAGAGTGGCTTGACAACTACACCCTCTCGGCCCTTGAACTTACCGGTGTGTGATCCTGCCACGGCGGGTCCAGAAGTGTTTTGCTTAACGATTTCCAGGGAGAACGGACCTTCATAAATGACAGGCACCATTTCGACCCCGTGAATCTCACAAGTCTCCCGTAGGAAAGCGAAGTCAACGTACTTTCCATTGATAGAAATGTCGAAGACTCGAAAGCCTCGCTTACCGGGTTCCACACCATAGTCCATGTCCTGAATCCCGTGCCCGTAGATTTCACCGAACACGATGATGTTGTGCTGCTCGTTGCATAGATCGTTGAGCAATGTGAGAATGGCCATGTTTTCCAACGGCTCCCAGTACACGCAGGCTACTCCATCAGGGGCGGGCTTGCGGTTGACGTGGTGGCTGCCGGCGAAGTATCGGAATTCACCATGCACGTCCAGAACACCCACCCGAGCATTGGTGCCGTGAATCTTCTCAGTCATCACGACCGTCTCGCCTTCCTCGAAGCACTTCTCGTACCGCCACAGATGTTCGATGCTGGTGTACTCGTGGAACTGCGGGAACGCAGGAGCGGCCGGAGCCGACGCGAATCCATAGCCGCCAGTTCGCCGTGGTGGTTCGTACTTAATCGTGCCAAGAGTGTCCGTCAAGTCGCTCCCCTCGTCCGTGCTCGATAAGCCACCCACGAAGGGGCCGATCTCTTCGAGCTTTACGACGAAGCCATAGGAGCCTTCGCCACGGAGCTTGACAGCGCCGACTCTACACTGGGTCTTGTATAGGCTTCCCGGAAACGTGGAATGCTTCAGGTATTTCGTGACGTTCAGATCGGCCGCCAGCTTATCGGGCAGCAACAAATCCGGCGGGAAGTAAACTACCTTCTCGCCCGGCTTCAGATAACCCTTTCCGACGACAACCTGGGTGCCACGGATGATGGCAAGCTCCAGCTTCTCGGCGTTGGGGTGAACCTTAATGTCGTCGATACGCACGATCTCGGGGAAGCACTGGCTCATGGGATGAACTCTTCCGCTTTGGGAACGGGACCATAGAATTGGCCTAGTGCCATCTGCTGTGCCATTTGTAACGCCTCCAGTAATGACACGCCATGACCGCTCTCCATCCAGTCATAGATTAAGCACCGATCTTCCTGCTCCACATAGAAGACAGCGTAGTAGCCAAGCAGGCCACAAGTATGCGGGCCGCAGTTCAGGTCGAACCCACGGTCGGTCATTTCGACGATGATGCTCTCGATCATTGGCCAGTCTTGAAGAGCGTATAGGCCGAGATCACCAGAGCGTACAGCAGCACGAACGGCCCGGTCATCCCGAGATCGTGATACGTGAAGCCCACGTCCCCCAACGAGTTGTAGAACGACATCTGCAACAGGTTGCATAGGGCATCCGGGTGTGTCAGCAACGTCAGAGCATTCTCGAAAATGCCGCCGAACTGATTGATGATGGATACGAAATTGTAGGCAGTCAGACCCGCCCACAAGGCCAGGGTAGCAACAACCGCCCCAGCAGCAACACGCGACACAATCTGCAACATACTATTCCTCGTCTTCCCGTTTTCGGAAATACCGGGCTTCTTTTGGAATCCCGTCGTCGCTCAGTTCCCGGTATTTGAACGTGACGAGTTGACCTACCTTGAAATGTTTGCCTTGAAAGTCCCTCGGCATTTCCATGCCGGGCATTGCGGCGGCAGCCTTGCTCATGTTGACGTTGCCGAACTCGCGCTCTTCGTCGGTCAGGCCCGCGAGTTCAAGACGCTTGCCCTTGTAGTCAAGGATCAGAGCGCCGATCTTACCCAGCAGCTTGGACCCTTTGTCGGTCTCACGGCCACTGGTGAATCCGACGAGACGGCCTTCATCGTCGTCAAACGGTTTGTATTTGAGGATATGGGCGGCCCGCTTGGGCGTCCACAACGCTTTGGGACTCCGGATAATAACGCCTTCGCCTCCGTTATCCAGAGCTTTGTTTAACTCGGATTCCACCATTGCCCGAGCTTCTTCTTCAGCTTCCGGCAGGCGGACTTGACGGTGCATGTAAACCTTTTCGCCTTCTAGCTTGTCACGAAGGGCCAGCAATTCATCCTCAAACGTGGCGTCCTCATCCAACGACATGAAATTGTCGCAGGTCTTCTCAATGGTCTTGTCGATCCACCGAGCGAACTTGGCTTGGTCCACCGTCAGATGGAAATTGCTATTCTTGATCTGCCCATCCTGGATCACCAAATTGATTGGCGGTGCCCCGTAGATGGCATAAACGATCTGGTCAAACCTGGGATCGGGCGTGTCTCCACCGCAAATCGACCGACACAATTGAAACTTACCCCGGCCCGCCCACAACTCACCATCCAACGGACACGACGGCAGGAGATCAAGGAACCAGTCAGGTGCTATGATGGGATTGCCATAGCGTGACCACAGGCCGGTGGCGAAAGGTTTGATTTTTCCCTTCCGATTGCCCGTCTTCGGATCGGTCACACTTGCCCACGGCACAGAATCAGTCGGCAACCCTCGGCTCAACCCACCATCCCAGAATGCTCGGGTTCCATCGAGTTTCTCGCTGACATAGTATCCAGCGATCTTGACCTTCTTATCCTTCCCTGGATTGTACGGCTTGGCGAGTTGTAGAAATTCCCGACGTTCCATAGTATCTCCCGTATTACCTACATTATACCCAGCACCACAAAGCACGCCCAGGGCTGGGCAAGGTTCAGGTGGCGCGTCTCGGTAGGTAAAAGCTGAGTTGTTCGTTCATATGCCTGAATGTGTCCAGAAAATGCAGCGAGTTCCACGGTCGTGGAACGAGCACAGCGTAGCCACCATGCTCTCGAAACTTATTAACTTGATCGTCGCTGTCGTCAATTAGCAGTGTATCCGGCCGGGCACAGAAATGCTTTCGAGGACCAACCAGATATTGACGATGGAGGAATGGTGGATAATTGTTGTGAATCCATTCCAACTTTCCGGCCAGCGAGTCAGGGTCTTTCGTCGGTGTAGTCAGAATGAAGATGTCTTCCTGTTTGACGGATTCCAGAGCGTGCTCCAGAATCATGTTGAATTCTCGGGACTTTGGCGCAGACGCCCAATCCTCCCGCTTAACTTCATTCCAGAAGCCAGGGATGTCATACACTGGCTGCCCTGGCTTCTTTAGCTTCTCATACGCTCCCAGAATGTCGTAGCCGACTTCGGCCGGAAACCGGTCATAGTCATAGGGACCAACGTCTATCCCGAACCTCTTGGCCAGGATGAACATGGTTAAACTGTTGCTGGTATCGTCCAGGTCGATTGCTACCCGCTTAATCGTCGGATGAAGCATACTCTTCGTTCCTGTCTTTGAACCTTTGGTAAATTTGCCGCCGCATCAGATTCAGACTGATCCTGGGGACTCCCAGGATGTCGGAAATTTCTTGGTCAGATCGTCCTTCAATCCGGTGTTGGATGATCTCGCGTTCGATGTTCGTCTCACAACAGCCCATGATCTCGTCCGTCAAATCGACCACAGTCCGTGGGTCTCTCAATCCGTCGCGCTCCAGAATGAAAGTCGAGTCAATGCTTTCTTCCTTATTTGGGACGAAGATTTCTTTGCCTTTCTTCTTTCGGTCACGTCGGACTCGTCCAGGCACATGAACCAGACTTTCTTCCTCCACCAGCTTGCCGATGTAAAGGAAGATATAGAAGCCGATGAACGACGTTGGATTCGGTTTGTCAGTGAAGGTGGGAATTGGGTCTCCATCCTTGTCTGGGATTCCCGCCATTCGATTGACGGCCTTAACCAGACCGACCGAAGCGCTGGAGATCAAATCAGCTTTCAGAAATGCAAAGCCGGGGTTCCTATCTACGAAGGTATTAACCGAATACTTCACCATCGCCATGTTAAGAAGAATCATTTCATCCATCGCTGCCTTGTTTTGGGCAGCAACGAGAGGATATAGTTCGTCATTCTTAATTCGATTGCCGGCTTCTTGAGACTTGACCACTGGAAACAATTCGTCCTTGCGGATATTCTTAACCACGTTTCACCAACCAAAGACAGCCAGGGTAGAATCCTCTTGATTCACAAGCCTCGAACGAGAAGGGGAACTCCGGGCCGTCTGGATCGTAGATGACGCCCCTCTCGAAGGCTACAGCGTGGCCGCACTTAACCGTGCGGCCAGTAATGACCCCGCTATTGCGTTGGACAAGACGCTGGAACGACTCGCCCCGAACGGGGCAGGCGGAGCGAGTTAGACCGTATCCATAATCGGACGTGGGCCAAAGTTCAAACGGTGTGCAGGTGAATCCCTTGTCGATGCAAACGGCAATCAATTCCTGTTCGTGGAAACCACGCCGGCCGGCGGGTTCCGGCAGTTGCGGGAACATAATCTCGCTGCCGTCATGGCCGCATCCGGCGATGAAGTCGGAGATCAGCAAGTCCGTCGCCATCGCAAAGGCAGTGACGGAGCATGACCAAGTATTCGGCTTGTTGAGCTTAATCATCGAGTCTAACATCGTCGAGCAGTTTGTTGATGTCTGGTGTTTCGTTCCACTGTGGCTTCCAGAACTCTCGCCAATTCGGCGGCTGAAAGAGCTTTGCGTACTCTTCCTCATCCGCTGCTGTGAGAATCCAGATGCCAACTCCGTACTTCTCCCACACCGGCCACTTGAGTTTCTGTGCTTGTGTAAAGCTGTACTTGCCTTTCACCTTGCAATCAATCCAACGTGCGCCCCATTTCGGATGATGGCAGTACACATCGGGGATACCCACCTGGAAGGCGTTACCAATCATTCGTTCCACAAGCCACTTGCGTGTCTTGAGGTACTCAATCAAATCCTTCTGGATGTACCATTCACGTCCATGCTTGTTCCGAATGATCTTGCCCATTAGGCGGCCATCAATTCAGGTGGCTTGATCTTCAGCGTCACGCTGCCGTCCTTCTTCTCCGACCAGTTCGCCATCTCTTTGTTCCAAGTCATACCGATTAGTGCCACCTTGTTTCGGTACAATTCGACACCCGTCTTAACTGCTTGAGCCACCGGCTCAATATAGTCTGGGTGAGTCACACACTGAATCTCGTCGTGGATATTCATGGGAGCCACATACAACGGCCCGACCCCGCTGGGCTGCAAGTCCCAGATCATCCGCTGAACCTTCTTGGTGATGTTACCGCCGGGCGATTGAATCTCGTGGTTGGCGGCGGCTCGTGCTACGGCCTGCTGGATGGAGAACGCCGAGCCAAAGAGCGCAGAGGCTACGGCCCCACCGGCTGTCTGAATGCGGTCGCGGCGGACAACCTTGGCCGGACAACTCTTCCATTCCTTCGGCGGCTTAACGCCCAAGTCGAATAGAGCTTTGGCGATCTTGTTCTCCAGCGTGAAATACCGGCGGAAACCCAGGAATGTCTCACAGTAGTCATGCGGCTCAGACCAAACGACTTGGCGGTTGCTCAGTTGCTTCATCGTGCAAAAAGCCCTAATGATTCTCAAGCGTGCCCGCTCGATACCGGGGAACATTTTACCCCACTTCTCGTAAGCCGCTTGGGCTACATCCATTGCAATGCCCAAATTCCTGTGAAGCGTCTCGGCGTTGCCACCGTAGATCATCGCAAACACGCCTGACTTGGCCATCGTGTACATATCGTACTTCGAGCCTTCGGACGCCAGGATTTGTTCGTAGGTCTGACCGGGGAAAAGAAGCGTACCGAACAGGCCGTGAATCTTCTTGCCAGCTATGAGCGCCTTGCGAAGATCGGGGTCATTGTAAACAGCGTCGGCCAAGGTAATCTCGAATGCATCGAAGTCACCGCCACAAAGATGGTACTGGTATTGATTGACATTCAGCGAGACCGTTTCCCACAGTCGATCAAACTGATTGATGTCCAAAGCTAGACCAGCCCACAACTTATCACGGAACTCGGAAAGATCGGTCGGTCCCCACGACAGAGGGAAGTTACATCGAACCTCTTTAGTCTTCTTGATACCTTGAGCGTTTAACCCGTAACTACCCAACAAACTAAATGACATTGTTCCTATAGTGTTGAAGCTCGAACGTAACATGCCCGCCAGCTTCATCTTGTCCTACCTTTCGGTCTCTTTCACTGCCTATTTTACCCTCAG
>Ga0184629_10000891_pt1 | contig 12730 bp, 8 predicted proteins | sample PLM4_32_b1_FD_133158 | JGI IMG/M metagenome (GOLD analysis project Ga0184629, IMG submission 133158) | Groundwater sediment microbial communities from an aquifer in East River, Colorado, USA - PLM4_32_b1 | ecosystem: Environmental > Terrestrial > Soil > Riparian zone | place: USA: East River... | reverse complement strand
GTGGCCACGGCCAGGCAGAAGCGCGCCACGACTGGCGCTGCCCGTGGCATGGTCACCCGGTTCGCCCAACCTCGCACCTGAGCCACACCTTGGAAGCGTCTTGTTCAACAGAAACTATCTAGTGAGGGGTCCTTGCTCACGACGATAGGGGGATGCATATGAAGTTGACAGGTTGGGCGACTTTGGTTCGTGCGGCGTTTGTATTCCCCGTGGCGGCAACGCTTCTGGCGCCGTCCTCCGCCGCACAGGCGCCCAGACCCCCCAGCGTGACGCAGGGACCGGACCTCGGCAACGCACGCGAGGTCCGGCTACGCCAGGCGATGCTGGTGACCTACACACACGGCGTGGACGACCAGCTAGCGGCCGAGGTGGTCGCGGGGGAGGACCTGCCCTACCTGCGGCGCCTCCTCGCCGATCCGGCGTTCCCCCGCCATGACAACGTCGTCGCGTTCCTGGGGCATCGCGATGGCCCTCGGGCCGTCCCCGCCCTCCTCGAGTTTCTGCGCCACCCGCCCGCCCCCGCGACGCGACCGGAGGAGGATCGGGCGCTGCTCCTCGCGCCGGAGGTCCTCGGCAATCTCGCTCGGCGGGGCGCCGACGGTGCACTCGCAGCCCTGCTGGCGCTGACCTCGCGCGGCGCCGGGGCCGAGCCACTGCGGCTTGCCGCCTCCGTCGGAGCCGATCCCAGGCGGCTCGAGGCGGACCTGCGCGAGATGGCATTGCGCGGACTGGCGCTCTCGGGGGCGCCGGAGGCGAGGGGCCGGCTGGTCGAGGTGGCGGCGGGCCGGTGGGTGCTTCCCTCCGATGGCCGTGATCTCTCCGCGGCCGCGCTCGCCGACCTCGATGTCCTGGACGAGGCGGTCGGGTCCCGCTCTCCCTCCGCCCGCGCGGAGCTCTCCTCGTTGGACGGCGTGCCACTCCCGGCGGCCGCGCCCTCCATCTCGGCGGGCGCCGCCCCCGAGGGTGCTGTCACCGAGAGCCTGGATATCGCGTGCCGGTCGCATAGCGTGGGCCTGACCTACGCGAACCACGTCTCGATTACCGACCCGATGACCGACAGCCGGCTCGACTCAGTGCTGGCCGGCGGCTCGCTATGGGCGCAACAGGAGAACTTCACGGAGGACGTCGCGTGCTGTATCGCGGCGACACGATCCGGCTCGGCGGCGAGTTTCGGCACGATCGGCGACGGCCTCGACATCATCGACAACAGCGGCGAGCTCACAAGCGTCATGAACGAAGGTGTGGCGCGGGTGAAGGTGGTGCGACTGATCAGCTACTGTTTCGGGGCCGTCACCAACGATTTCGGCTGCGCCTGGCTCCCCGGCGACGGCATCGTGCTCGTACGGCAGTCGGACCTGAATTTCGAGGGGAACGTCTGGTTCCACATGTTGGGACACCAGGTCGGCCTGCAGCACGTGACCGACACTCGCTACATCATGTGCCCCAACCTCAGTGGCTTCGCGAACGGGCTGTACCAGGCGCAGTGCAACGCATACCACCTCCCGCCGGCCAGCACCAACCTCCTCCCGACGGATGTGGGCCCTTGTAACGACGTCGATGGCGACGGGCTCGGCAGCGCCTGCGACGACTGTCCGCTGGCGCCCAACCCGAGCCAGCTCGACACCGACGGGGACGGGGTCGGGGACGTGTGCGATCCCTGCCCCCTCGCGGTCGACGACGACTCCGATGGGGACACGCTGTGCGACAACGTCGACAACTGCCCGCTGATCGCGAACCCCGGGCAGCAGAACGGCGACGGGGATGCCTACGGAGATGCCTGCGATCCCTGCCCGCTCGACGCGACGAACGACGCGGACGCCGACGGCGTCTGTCAGAACGTCGACAACTGCCCTGAGGTGGCGAACCCGAACCAGCTCGACTGGGACGCCGACGGCTTAGGGAACCCATGCGATGGCGACATCGACGGCGACGCGGCGCTGAACGGGAGCGACAACTGTCCGAGCGACCCGAACCCGACCCAGGCCGACCGCGATGGGGACGGCCTGGGGGATGCGTGCGACCGGCTGCGGACTGTCGATGACAATGGCCCGGCGCAGTACGCCACGATCCAGGCGGCGATCAATGCGGCGACTTCCGGCGAGGTGGTGCGGGTCCGTCCGGGCACCTACCACGAGCACCTGACGATGAAGTCGGGGGTCGACGTGCTGGGTCCCGGTGGGGGGCTGGCGGTCGTCGATGGCGGCGGGGTCCCGTTGCAGAGCACCGTCCGGATCGAGAATCTGGCGGAGGGGGTGCGCCTGGCGGGAATGACGATCACCGGCGGCAACAACGAGTTCCAGCGTCAGGGGGGCGGCATCCACATCGTGGCGACGGACGTGGTGATCGACCGCAACATCGTGCGGGGGAACCACGGCGACTATGGCGGTGGGATCTACTTCGAGGACGCCGCGCAGGGGACCGTGCCGACCCTCACCAACAACCTGATCGTGGGGAACAGCGCCGGGACGGCGGGCGGGGGGGTGGCGGTCTACTACGCGACGACGGCCGCCCTACTGCGCCACAACACGGTGGCGGACAATGTGGCGTCGGCCGCGGGGGGGGGCATCTGGATCGCTTATGGAGAGGCGTTCGAGATCGCCGCGAACGTGATCACTGGGAACGGCTCGAACCTGGGCGGGGATCCGATCCCCGGGGACGGCCTGTTTTTCGCCGGGGCCGGGTATAACGTGTTGTACAACGACGTGGAGGGGAACCGCGGGGGGAACTACGAGGGGGCTCCGGACCAGACGGGAGTGGCGGGGAACGTGTCGGTGCCGCCGGGGTTCACGGCCCCCGGCAGCGGCGACTACTCATTGGGCCCGGGCTCGGCGCTGATCGACGCCGGTCCGCTGGTGGGGCAGCCGGTGAGCGACCTGGCGGGCGCGCCGCGGCCGCTCGAGGGGAACGGGGTGCCGCCGGCGCGTTCGGATCTCGGGGCTCTCGAGCGGGTGCCGGCGGACGCGGATGGTGACGGCGTGGCGAACGCGAGCGACATATGCGCGTTCGCGGCCGATCCGACGCAGACGGACACGGACGGGGATGGGGACGGGAACGCGTGCGACAACTGCGTGACGCTTCCGAACTCGTTCCAGGACGATGTCGATCTCGACGGGGTGGGGGATATCTGTGACAACTGTCCTGTCGATGCGAACGCCGGGCAGGCGGACGCCGACCTGGATGGGGAGGGGGACGCCTGCGACGCCGGAGACAGCGATGGCGACGGCGTGGTGGACGGCTCCGACTGCGCCCCGTTCAACTCGACGGCGTTCGCGGCGCCCCAGGAGGTCGCCGATCTGCAGGTGTCCACGGCGCCGACAGCCGTCTCGTGGACGAGCCAGGCGCTTCTCTGCGGCAGCGGCACGGTGCACGACGTCGTCAGCGGGGCGCTCTCGCAGCTGCGCCCGGACGCCGGCTTTGCGCAAGTGGGCTGCCTGGCGGCGGGACAGTCCCAGGCGACTTTCACCGACAGCCGTCCGGCGCCGCCGTCGCGCGATGGGTACTACTACCTCGTCGCGGCGCTCAACGCCTGCGGAGCCGGGACCTTCGGCGACGGCACGGCCCTTCCCGACCCGCGGCAGTTCCTCGACGATCCGCTCACGACGCCCTGCCCCTGAGGGGAGCCGAAGACGCGAGGCCTAGGTCCGAAGGAATCGCACCCTCTGCGCCGGTCGAGGAGTGCGCGACCAACACCCGGCCGCACCCGGGACTCCCCCCTCCACCTTGAACGCGGCGCCCTCGCCGGTCAGGACACCCGGGCCAAGTTGACAGATCGGCCGTTAACGGACGTAGACTGCGTGACCATGCACCTTGGCGTTCCTATCCCCTCCGGCGGTCGGGGGATTCCTGGTTCGAGGAGGCGATGCTGCTCCCCGTGAACGGCGCGGACGATGACTTCTTCGGCACCTCGGTCAGGAAGCGCAGATCGGCGCCGACGACCGCGCGTTCGCGTTGAGGGCCGAACGTATCTCCTCGGGAAACGGGCGGACCTACACCGCGACGTACAGTCTGGTCGCCGCCTCCGGGGGGACTTTGGCCGCGACGGTGCCGTCACCGGGGGAGGTTTTCATCTACCTCGTCGAGTACGTCGACGGGGTCGGGGTCTCCTACGGCGCGGAATCCGCGGACAAGCCAAGAATCGCCGCGGGGGGGTGCCCCTGAGCGCCCGTATCGTCGGCGGCCGCCACCGCGTGTTTCTCGGCGTCTTCCTCGTAGGCGCCCTCCTCTCCTCCCGAGCCCGCGCCGGAGAGGAGCCGGGGCAAGAGCCCGTCAGGGCGTTCAGCGTGGACGACGGGCTTGCCAGCGGCCAAGTCAGCCGCATCATCCCCGATTCGACCGGTCTTCTTTGGTTTTGCACGGCGAAGGGGCTGTCACGCTTCGACGGGAGGGGGTTCGTCTCGTTCGGCGGCGCCGACGGCCTCACCGGCGAGGTGGTCCTCGACATCGTGGAGGACTCGCATCACGGGGCGTATTGGGTCGGGACCCGGGACGGTCTGTTCCGTTTCGCAGGCGATCAACCCGCCGCTGCGGGCCGGCTGTTCGAGAAGGTCGATCGTCCCCTCGGCGGCACGATCCATCGGCTGCTCCTGGACCACGCCGGCAGGCTCTGGGTCGGCACGAATGAAGGACTCGTCACGCTCGAACCCGGGCCGGGGGGCCACCTTCCGCCGCGGGTCGTGCAACTCGGGACGGTACGGGCAGCATCCACCACGGTCTTCGCGTTGCTTGAGGATCCCGAGGGAGCGATCTGGGCCGGGACGCACAGCGACGGCGTCTGCCGCGTCGCTCCGGACCTGAGCGCGACGCGGTGCTTCCCGAGCGACATCCCCGGCCTCACGTGCATTCGCGACTTGACCCTGGGTCCCGACGGCCGGATCTGGTGCACCTACCTCGGCGGCGTCGCCCGCTTTCAACCCGACCCCGTGACCTTGTCGAATCCGGTGGCCGAGATCCTCGATCATCGTTCCGGCCTTCCATCCGTCGACACGTCGGACCTGCTCGTCGATCCGTCGGGGGAGATCCTCGTGGGAACCTCCGCCGGGGTTGCGAGCTTGCACCGGGACGCCGGCGGGAGGTGGCGGGTTTCGGCCCGCTGGACGACGCGCAACGGACTCGTATCGGATCTGGTCCAGGCGCTGGCGCTCGACCCAACCGGGAACCTCTGGATCGGCACGAGCTCACGCGGCGTGACGAAGCTCATCCGGTCGGGGTTTCGACGCTATCCGGAGGTGGAGGAAAGCGCGTCGATCCTCGTCGGGGTGATCGGCGACGGCGAAGGCGGCGTGGCGGCGCTCGCCGCGGTCGAGCAACGCCGCTACCGCCTGCACCGGTTGAGCGCGGACGCGCACCTGGCGGTCGACGTGCGGCTCCCACGAGGAATCACGTACCTCGGCTGGGGCGCTCCGCGCGTCCTCCGGGACCACGGGGGGGACTGGTGGGTCGCAACCGGCCGGGGCTTGCTGCGCTATGGCGGCCGCGGCGGCGTCGAACGCTTGCGATTGCCTCCGGACGGCGTGTTCGGTGGCGATCAGGGGCTTCCGGGCGTCGACGTCTTTGCGATCTTCGAGGACTCGCGCGCTGGACTCTGGCTGAGCGTCGAGTCTGCGCTACCCGGATACAGCTCGGTCGCGCGGAAGGTCGCGGGAGCCGAATCGTTCAAGCCGCTCCCACCGTCGATCGGCAGTGTTCCCGGCGACCTGGCGGTCAGCTTCGCGGAGGATCGCGCCGGTAGCGTGTGGATCGGATTCGCCAGCGGGCGCGTGGCGCGCGTCCGTCCCGACGGCACGTTCGAGCCCGTGACGTTCGAGCCTCCACTCTCCGTCGGGTGGGGCTTGCGACTCATGTTCGATTCGCGCGAACGACTCTGGATCGGTCCCCGCGGCGCCGTCGTCGCGGACGACCCGTCGGCCGGCACGGTCCGCACGAGGCCGGGTCCGCCGGCGCTTCGCGACGCCGCCGTATCCTGCGCCATCGAGGACGATCTCGGGCGTCTCTACTTCGGCACCGATCGAGGCGTTCTCCGCTTCGACGCGGAGCGCGACACGGTGAGGCGGTTCACACCCGCCGACGGCCTTCCGGGAGACAACATCGTTTTTTGCGAACGGGGGGCTGGTGGCGACCTGTGGTTCGGCGACGCCCACGGGCTGGCGCGGCTGAGGCCGGGGGCGAATCTGGCGCTCCCCCCGCCGCAGGTCCGGATCGCCTCCGTGGGAGCCGACGGCGAGCCGTTGCCGGTGGCGCCGATGGGCAGCTCCTCGGTGGGGCCGCTCGCTCTGCGCTCGCAGCCGCGCCACGTCGCCGTGCGATTCTTCGCGATCAGCCACGCCATGGGCGAGCGGATTCTCTTCCAGCACCGGTTCGAGGGGGACGCGGCATGGAGCACGCCATCGGAGAGCGGGTTGCTCGACTTCGCCCGCCTGTCACCGGGACGCCACCGCTTGTCGATTCGCGTGCTGACGGCGCAGGCCGAGACCGCGCCCCCCGCGGTGCTCGAGCTCGTCGTCCCGGCGCCGGTGTGGCAGCGTCCCTGGTTCCTGGCTCTGACGCTCGCCGCGACGCTCGCCGCCGCGGCGACGGCCTACCGGATTCGACTGGCGCGGGTCCTGGCGCTCGAGCGGATGCGCACCCGTATCGCCACCGACCTCCACGACGAGGTGGGCGCGGATCTCTCGCGGATCTCACTTCTAGCCGAATTCGCGCGGCGGGATCTCGGCGATCGGCCGGGGCGCGTGCCGGCGATGCTGGCGGAGGTCGCCAAGACCGCGCGGGACGCGGTCACCGACATGTCGGACATCGTCTGGGCGCTGAAGCGGGAGCAGGAAAGCCTGGCCGAAGTCGTCGCTCGCGTGCGGGACTTCGCAGCGGAAAGCGGCGCTCTGGCGGGGCTGGCCCTGCGTGTCGTCATCGATGACGACCTGGAGGGCGTCGTGCTCGCGGGCGACCTCCGGCGCGGGCTGTACCTCGTTCTGAAGGAGGCGGTGACCAACGTGCTCCGGCACGCGGAGGCGCATACGATGGAGCTGACCATCCGGAGATCGGGGCGCGGGCTCGTCGCGACGCTTCGCGACGACGGACGCGGATTCTCCCCCGATGCCCCCCGTAAGTCCCGCGGCGGCCACGGGCTGTCGAACATGCGGGCACGCGCCGAGGCCTTGGGCGCCGCCTTCGGGATCGAGAGCGCGCCGGGCACGGGCACGACGATCCGGATCGAGCTCAAGAGGGCATGATCATGCACCTGTCGCAGGGCGACATCCGCAGTAGGCTCTGGGCATGAGCGCGACGATCTCGGTTGCCGTCATCGAGGACGACGCCCGCCTGGGCGAGCTGCTGCGCCTCCTGCTCGACGGGACGCCCGGCTACCGCTGCGCCGCCGTGTTCGAGTCGGTCGAGGAGGCGCTGGCGAGCTTGCCCTCGCCCCCGCCTGACGTCGCCTTGCTCGACGTTCATCTGCCCGGCATGCGGGGCTCCATCGGGGTGGGGCTGCTGCGCGAGCGATTCCCGGAGCTTCAAGTTCTCATGCTCACCGTGTACGCGGAGGACGACCTCGTCTTCGAGGCGATCTGCAACGGCGCGGCGGGCTACCTCCTGAAACGGACGCCACCCGCTTCCCTTCTCGCCGCAATCACCGAGGCGCACGGGGGCGGGGCGCCGATGTCTCCCGAGATCGCGCGCAAGGTATTGAGGTTCTTCCGCACCCAGTACCCGTCTCCGAGCGAGCAGACCAGCGAATTGACCCCCCAGGAGGTGCGCCTCCTTCGACTGCTCGGAGACGGCCACAGCTACGAATCGGCCGGCCTCAACCTGGGCATCACGATCAACACCGTCCGCAAAGATGTCCGGAGCATCTACGAGAAGCTCCACGTCCACAGCAAGGCCGAAGCGGTCGCGAAGGCGATCCGGGCTGGCCTGATCTAAACCGTCGCCCCGACAGATTGGTGCATGTTCATGCACTGTCGCCCTCAGGCATCGCGTCGCATTCTTCTCGAGACCGGGGCGGCTCCACGGAGCCCGCCCAGGGGAGGAGGGCGGCGATGAGGCGTGAAGCGTCGGTCTGGTCGATCGGAGCCGTGATCGCGATGCTCGTCGGGTCGTGCGGCTCGTCCTGGGCGGCTCAGTTCCCCAACTCGCTTTGGATCGGAACGGACAACACCGGTAGTCTCAAGGCCCTGAACACGGACCGGAGTGGAACGCTCCTGCGCAACGTGGGCCCGCTCCAAGTCACCGGCTTCGGAATCGATCTCAATGCGAACGTCATTTACTTCGGCACGAGCATCGGTGGGATCACTGCCTGGGATCTCCCGACCGTGTCGCCGATCGGAACATCGTGGTCGGCCGGCGGCACCGAAGGCATGACCTTCGACGGTCAATTCCTCTGGCATGCGGGGGCTTTGGGTCCCGTGGCGAGTCCGAACATCAACAAGATCAACCCGGTCACGCATGCTTCCGTCGTGGGGTTCACCGTTCCGTTTCAGGCGCTGGGCATCGCGTGGGATGGGAGCGGCTTCTGGATCGCTGAGTTCAGCTTCAACGGGCTCGTGCAGAGGTTCGATGCCACCGGGAATCCCACGGGCGAGTCCTTCCACACCAATTTCGGTTCCACCAACGGCGGCGTGGCCCATGATCCGACCGACAACTCGCTCTACATCGGGACCGTCAACAAGGTGTTCCACTACACGACGACGGGAATCTTGCTGGGTTCTTTCATCATTCCGGGATCCGACGGACGGTTCGTGGACGGACTCGAGTTCGAAGGGACGCCGGGCGGCGTTCCCGCGGGACGGGTACCGGCGAGGGCTCCGGGCATTCCGCTGACGGTCACGACGAGCGGCGACGACGTCACGCTGCAGTGGGGGGCCTCGTGTCTCGCGACGGATGGGGACTACGAGATCTACGAGGGCACGCTCGGCAGCTACTTCAGCCTCTCACCGAAGCTGTGCACGACGGCAGGGCTGCTCGCCGCGACGGTCACGCCGGATCCGGGCGACCGCTACTTCCTGGTGGGGCCGAGCAACGGCGCGAGCGAAGGCTCATACGGTGTCGCAAGCAGCGGAGCCGAACGACCCCAGGGCATTTCGGCGTGTTTCGCTCGCCTGATCGCAAGTTGCCCCTGAGAGGGCCAAGAGCTCGTCCGCACCCACCCGAGCCCCTTACGGGGCGTACCAGATCGGTCAGGATCGCCATGCGCTCCAGCGGGGTAGTGTGGTCGCTGAGACAAGCGATGCCGGTGGCGCTCCGGCGGCCGAGTCCGCCGGAGCGCCTCCACGGGCGGTGACCGGGGTCGCCTCTCGCTAGCTGCCTTCCGTGACCTGGATCAGGTCGTCGGCGAGGAGACCGTGCGACTCGCGGTGAACGGCGATGGCAGCCTCCTTGCTCGGCGCATCGATCAGGCAGAACACCTTTTCCGTGCTCTCGTCAAACCAGTAACGCAGGTACTTGACGCCGTGCTTGTCCTGCGTCTTCAGATCCGCCTCGTGCGCGTGCGAGACGGCGTCGGCGGTCAGCCCATCGATTCGGTTGTGAACGTCCATGAATAGTGGCATGGGACCTCCTTGTGGTAACGTGACCCGCTCACGTTAGCGATGCCTGAAGTGTAGGACGCATTCGAGGCCAGGAGAATGACCGCGAGTCCGCGTGCCGTTGCCGATCGTCCGGATGACGCGCCTCGACGCCCGAGGGTCCGGCGCTCTCGTTTGACCGCCCACGCAGGATTGCGATGGATGCGCTCTCCGACGTCCTGAAAGCCGTCCGGCTAAGGGGCGCGGTCTACTTCGACGTGCACGCCTCGGAGCCGTGGGTGGCAGAGGCGCCTCCGGGACGGAAGATCGTCGAGCGGCTCTTCCCCGGCAGCGACCACCTTGTCTCATTTCATGCGCTCGCGCGGGGCACGTGCTGGGGGAGCATCGTCGGCGGGCCTCCCATCCGACTCGCCGCCGGCGACGTCATTATGTTCCCGCACGGCGACGCGCATGTCATGTCGAGCGCGTCAGGGGCGCGCGGGAAACCCGATCTCTCGCTCTACCAGCCTCCGCGCGAGGGACAGCTCCCGTTCAGCATCTCGATGAACAGCGCCGGCGTGGACGCCGGTGCGAACCTCGTCTGCGGATTCCTCGCGTGTGATGCACGGCCGTTCAACCCGCTACTCGCCGCGCTGCCGCGCGTGATTCACATAAGCGACCGAAAGAACGGACCGCTTTCCGCATTGGTGCAGTTCGCGGTCACGGAGTCCCGGGAGCAGCGCATCGGCGGCGAAGGCGTGCTCGGCCGCTTGAGTGAGCTGATGTTCGTCGACGTCGTCCGCCGGTATCTCGAGACGCTGCCGCCGGACCGGACCGGCTGGCTCGCGGGGCTGCGCGATCCCGTCGTCGGACGCGCGCTCGCGGCGCTGCACCGGAGCCCGGAGCGGGGATGGACGATCGCGTCCCTTGCGCGCGAGGCTGGAGCGTCGCGGACGGTCCTCGCCGAGAAGTTCACGCACTTGGTCGGCCAGCCTGTAATGCAGTACCTCACCCGCTGGCGCATGCAGCTGGCCTCGAACAATCTGATCACCTGTCGAGACAGCATCGCGGCGATCGCGGAGCGCGTGGGCTATGACTCCGAGGCCGCGTTCAGCCGCGCCTTCAAGAAGGTCGTCGGGTCGCCGCCGAGCGCCTGGCGGGTGAATCGCGGCGGCGGAAAGCGGGCGGCGTCGGGCGCGCGCTGAAAAGGGGTGAACCGGTCCACCGAGTTTTCTGCGAGGTCGAAAGTGAAGATCGGGCAGCGGAGCGTCGCGATCAGGGGCGCGGAGGGTGTGCGTCGACCGCGTGATGATCGGGGTAGCGGTCGCGACGAGCGAAGCGCAGGTGACGACAGGCACACCACGGGCCGGGCGCGCAGAATCGCCATGTTCTACAACGACCACTCGCCGCCGCATTTCCACGCCCGCTACGGGGAAGAAGAGGGATCGCCGTGAGCCCCGGCTCCTAAGAGTCGATCGGTCCGGCGGGCGGCCCCGGGGCGGCGGCGGGCGGCCGGTACTCGGTGGACTCGTGGCGCACCGGGCCGGAGTGGATGATGTTGGCGCGCAGCTGCTGGCCGACAACTTCCTCGGCGCGACGGCCCGTCTCGAGCAGCTTCTCGATGTCGATCCCGGTGTGGACGCCGACCTCGGCGAGCAGGGCAGCCAGGTCCTCGGTGCAGGTGTTGCCGGTGAAGCCGAGCTGGTACTTCTTCGCCCCGGTCGCGGGCTGCCCGCCGATCGCGCCGATCGAGGTATCCAGGTATTCGAGGCCTAGCTCGAGCGCGGTGAAGGTGTTCAGGACCCCATTGCCGCGGGTGTCGTGGAAGTGCGCGATGAACTGGGTCTTCGGAAAGAGGGCCAGGAGCTCGCCGATGCGCTCCCTCACCTGGAGGGGGTTGGCGGCGCCGATGGTGTCGCCGAGCATGAGAGTGTGCGCCCCCGCGTCGATGTAAAAGCGGGTGATGTCGATGACCTCCTTCATCGGGACATCGCCACGGATGGGACAGCCGTAAACCGTGCCGGTGCAGCCGATGACCTTGACCCCAACGGCATGGGCGCGCTGCATGATCGCGGCATGCGAGCGCTTCGCCTCGTCGTGCGTCATCCGGAAGTTGACCGTGTTGTGCGCCTCGCTCGCGGAGATCATCAGGATGATCTGATCCGCGCCGAACCCCTCCTTCTGGCACGTCTCGAAGCGCTCCCACCCTTTCTCGTTGGGCATGAGCACCACATAGGTCACGCCGGGGCGCCGCTCCAGGCCCTTCAGGATCTCGACGCAGTCGGCGAACTGAGGCAGGAGCTTGGGGTGCGAGAATGAGGTGACCTCGAGCTTGCGGACGCCCGCGTCGGTGATCCGCCGGATCATCTCGAGCTTCTGCTCGGTGGGGATTACGGTGGGGACCGACTGCAGGCCGTCGCGCGCCCAGCATTCGCACAGGGTAACCGACTTCGGAAGCGCCACGATCGTCCCTCCCGGACCGGCCCCACGTTCGTCCGTGGCCCCCCCGACGCGGCGGGGTAGCGGCGCCCGGAACGCAGTAAGTGTGGCCGGTGCGGCGGAATGCTAGCCGCCGCTTTTCCGCTTGTCAACGACGGATCCGGGACGCCGGCCGCGGGGTAAGGCTCGCACCCGCGGCGCGGCCGGCGGATCACGCGCTCGCTTGACGCTGCCGGAATCGCGCCGGTCGGCGCTTCCCCCCCCTTGTCACCGGGGGGCTGTCGGCGTATGAAGGGGGGGCAGGGAGACACTCTCCCGCCCGGAGGGAAGCGGCATGAGCCCGCAGCAGACGACCCGTGGCAGGTTGCCCCTCGGTGGGCACTCCTACCAGCCGACCGCGGACGAGGTCGAGAGCCTGATCGCCCGCGCCAGGGAACACCCCCTTGGTCTCGAGTTCCTGGAGCGCGGCGCGCTCGACTCCGTCTCGGCCACCTTCCGGACCCACGCCTTCGTGGTCGACGCCGCGCGCGAACGCCTCGCCCGCACCGAACCGCCCACCGACACGTAGCCTGCACGCGAGCCTGAATCACGGGCGAACCGGACTCCCCGGATCGGCCGTCCGCTGGCCGCCGGTGTGCGAGCCCCGTCCGCAGTGGGCGAGATGAGCCTCCGGAGGATGCCGATGCGCGCCGTCCACGCCCTCGCGATGACCCTCACCCTCGGCACCGCCAGCATCGCGGCTGCCGACACCGTCACCTTCGTGACCCTCCTGCGCGGCCAGCCTGTGGGCCGCGAGGTCG
>Ga0184629_10000890_pt1 | contig 12751 bp, 8 predicted proteins | sample PLM4_32_b1_FD_133158 | JGI IMG/M metagenome (GOLD analysis project Ga0184629, IMG submission 133158) | Groundwater sediment microbial communities from an aquifer in East River, Colorado, USA - PLM4_32_b1 | ecosystem: Environmental > Terrestrial > Soil > Riparian zone | place: USA: East River... | reverse complement strand
GCGGGTGCAGCGGTTCCTGTCGCAGCCGTTTTTCGTGGCGTCGCAGTTCACCGGCCGCGAGGGGAAGTACGTGAAACTCGAGGATACCATCGCCGCGTTCGAGCGGGTGGTGGCCGGCGAGTTCGACCACCTGCCGGAGCAGGCGTTCTATCTGGTCGGGGGGATCGACGACGTCCTCTATCGCGCCCACCATATAGAACGCTTGCTCGGGGAGGTGGTCGAACTCACCGGCCACCACGCGCTCGAACGAAGCGATCGTCTCCTCGAGCTTCACGTACTTGCCCTCGCGGCCGGTGAACTGCGACGCCACGAAGAACGGCTGGGACAGAAACCGCTGCACCCGGCGCGCGCGGCCCACCAGGATCTTGTCCTCCTCGGACAGCTCGTCCATCCCGAGGATGGCGATGATGTCCTGCAGATCCTTGTAGCGCTGCAGAATACGCTGCACCTCGACCGCCACCTTGTAGTGCCGGTCGCCCAGGTACTGCGCGTCGAGAATGCGGCTCGACGAAGAGAGCGGATTGACCGCGGGGTAGATCCCCAGCTCGACGATGGCACGGTCCAGCACAACCGTCGCGTCGAGATGCGAGAACGCGGTCGCCGGTGCCGGGTCGGTCAGGTCGTCGGCCGGCACGTAGATCGCCTGCACGGACGTGATCGAGCCTTTGCGCGTCGAGGTGATGCGCTCTTGCAGCTCGCCCATCTCCGTCGCGAGGGTCGGCTGATAACCGACCGCCGATGGCATCCGGCCGAGCAACGCCGACACTTCGGAGCCCGCCTGGGTGAACCGGAAGATGTTGTCGATGAAGACCAGCACGTCCTGGCCTTCGACATCGCGGAAGTACTCGGCGACCGTCAGGCCGGTCAGCCCGACGCGCAACCGGGCGCCCGGCGGCTCGTTCATCTGGCCGTAGATCAGGGCCACGTTGTCGAGGATGCCCGCTTCCTTGAATTCGAGATACAGATCGTTGCCCTCGCGGGTGCGCTCCCCCACGCCGCAGAACACCGACTTCCCGCCGTGGCCCTTGGCGACGTTGTTGATCAGCTCCTGGATGACGACCGTCTTGCCGACACCCGCCCCGCCGAACAAGCCGATCTTCCCGCCTTTGACGAACGGCGCGATCAGATCGATGACCTTGATGCCCGTCTCGAAGACCTGCGTCTTGGGCTCGAGGTCGACGAACTTCGGCGTCTCACGATGGATCGGCCAGCGCTCCGCATCGGCCGGGATCGGGGGGCCTTCGTCCACCGGGTCGCCCAGCACGTTCAGGATACGGCCCAATGCCGCCTTCCCCACCGGCACCGTGATCGGACCGCCCGTATCCACCGCAGGCATCCCCCGCACCACGCCGTCGGTGGAAATCATCGCGACGGCGCGCACCTGATTGCGGCCGATGTGCTGCTGCACTTCGGCGACGAGGTGTAACGCCGGCATCCCGTTGCCGGCGGGCCGGTCCACCACGAGGGCGTTGTGCAGCTCGGGCAGATGCTCGGGCTCGAACTCCACGTCGAGCACGGGTCCGATGACTTGGATCACCCTGCCGACGTTCTGCGGCTTCGCGCCCCCCGGCTTCTGAGACGCGGTCTGTGTCTTGGTCGCCATGTAAGGTCCTTTGCCGTCAGCCGTCAGCCATCGGTCATCAGCGTGCCGTCACACCTGACGGCTGACCGCTGATGGCTACCCACGCTGTGCTTCCGCCCCGCCCACGATCTCCGCGATCTCCTGTGTAATCTGCGCTTGCCGCGCCCGGTTGAAGGTGCGGCGCAGCACGTCTAGCATGTCCCCCGCCGAGTCCGTGGCGTTTTTCATCGCCGTGCGCCGGGCACCGTGCTCGGCGGCTGCCGTCTCCACCAGCGCGCGGTACACTTGATTCCGCACGTAGAGCGGCACCAGTTTCTCGAGGATCGCGCCCGCCGACGGCTGCAGAATAAAAAACGGGCGGACGGGCGGTTGGGCGGTCGGAGTGTGCGCACCCGGATCCACGGGTCCGCCCGACCGCCCGACCGCCTGGGGAGGGGTCACCGGAAGAATCCGTAGCGTCGTCGGCGGGGTACTCACCGCGCTGTTGAACTTCGCGAACACCACGTCCACGGCGTCCAGCGCTCCGTCGGCGAACTGCTGCATCAACGAATCCACCAGCTCTCCCGCGTGCGCCGCCGTCGGACGATCGCCGATGTCGACGCGCGCGGACGCCGCCGCCCGCTTCGTAAAGCGGAAGAAGTTCACGCCCTTCTTTCCCACGAGGTGCAGGTCCACCTGCGACCCGGCCGCCTCGAGCGCCCGGATCCGCTGTCGTGCCTCGCGAATCAGGTTGGCGTTGAACGCCCCGCACAGCCCACGGTTCGAAGTGATGAGCACCAGCGCCGCGCGGCGGATCGTCCCGCCCTCCGGTTGACGCAGCAGCGGGAAGTCCGCGGCGTACTCGGGGGCATACAGCTCCCGCAGTACCTCGGCGAGGGCCGCGGCGTAGGGGCGGGCGCCCACGACGCGGTCCTGGGCCCGCTTCAGCTTGGAAGTGGAGACCATCTCCATCGTCCGGGTAATCTGCCGCGTGCTTTGGACTGACTTGATGCGGCGGCGCAGCTCGCGCGCCTTGGCCATCAGTGACTACCCATGGCCTTGAACTGGTCGATCGCTTTCCGCAGCCGGGCGGTGAGGTCGTCGGAAAGGGCCTTCTTGGTCTTGATCTCCTCGGCGATCCCCGGGTGCTGGGCGGCCATGTACTCCAGAAAGCTCTTTTCCCAGGCGCGTATCGCCGCGATGTCCAGCTCGTCCAGGTAGCCGTTCGTCACGGCAAAAATGATCAGGACCTGCTGGTCCACGGACAGGGGCCGGTACTGCGGCTGCTTCAGGATCTCGACGATGCGGGCTCCTCGCGCCAGCTGTTTTTGCGTGGCTGGATCGAGCTCGGAGCCAAACTGCGCGAACGCCTCGAGCTCGCGGTACTGGGCGAGGTCGAGCCGCAGCCGCCCGGCGACCTGCTTCATCGCTTTGATCTGGGCGTTGCCGCCGACGCGCGACACCGAGATGCCGGCGTTGACCGCGGGCCGAACGTTCGAATAGAACAGGTCGGTCTCGAGGAAGATCTGGCCGTCGGTGATCGAGATGACGTTCGTCGGGATGTAGGCCGATACGTCGCCCGCCTGCGTTTCGATGATCGGCAACGCGGTCAGGGAGCCGCCCCCCATCTCGTCCGAGAGCTTGGCGGCCCGCTCCAGCAGGCGGCTATGCAGGTAGAAGACGTCTCCGGGATACGCCTCGCGGCCCGGCGGGCGCCGCAGCACGAGCGACAGCTGGCGATACGCCGCCGCCTGTTTGGAGAGATCGTCGTAGATACACAGCGTGGCCATCTTCTCGTCGTACATGAAGTACTCGGCCATGGTGCACCCCGAATACGGTGCGATGTACTGCATCGGCGCGGGCTCGGAAGCGGACGCCACGACCACGATGGTATAGTCCATCGCGCCGTGCTCCTTCAGTCGCTCGACCACCCCCGCGACCGTTGAATTCTTCTGCCCAATCGCGATGTAAACGCAGATCACCCCCTGGCCCTTCTGGTTGATGATCGTGTCCACCGCGATGGCCGTTTTGCCCGTGCCCCGGTCCCCGATGATCAGCTCGCGCTGGCCGCGCCCGATCGGGATCATCGAGTCGATCGCCTTGATGCCGGTCTGCAGCGGCTCCTTTACCGGCTGACGCTTGATGATCCCGGGGGCCACGATTTCCACCTTGCGCGTCGTGCCGGTCTGAATCGGCCCCAATCCGTCGACCGGCCGACCCAGCGCGTCCACCACGCGGCCGACCATCGCCTTGCCGACCGGCACCTCGAGCACGCGCGCCGTGCGACGCACCTCGTCGCCTTCACGGAGCTGGAGGTAGTTGCCCAGAATCACGGCCCCGATGTTGTCCTCTTCGAGGTTCAACGCCTGTCCGGTGACCTTTTCCCCCGTCTCCGTGGCGGTGAACTCCAGCATCTCACCGGCCATGGCCGACGTCAGGCCGTAGATCCGGGCGATGCCGTCCTTTACCTCGAGGACGGTGCCCACCTCGCGCACGTCGATCGCGGCGAGATCGGCGGCCTGGATTTCCTTGAGGAGGATGTCTTTGAGCTCGCCGGGGCGAAGGATGGTATCGGTGGCCATGCGCTCCAGGTCCGTGGTTGGCTTGTGAAAATTATCACATGTTCCCCTGCCTCGCCACCCCTACGGCCGCGAGCGCGTCCGCCCCTTTAGGAAGGCAGCGAGGACGCCCCGCGGCCCCATGGTCCGCAGGTCTTGCGGCGCCACACCGGCAACCCGGCGGGCGGCCCCGGCAAGATGACTGGGCGAGGCATACTTGAGGATGCGCGCCACGGCCCCGACGCTATAGCCGGGATTGCCGAGCAGGTCGGCGGCGCACGCAGTCCGTACCAGGTCGATCAACCGCTTGAGATTGGGGGCCCCGCCCGCGGCGAACTCGCGCGAGAGATGCTCCCGCGTCACCCGCAGGGCACGCGCCAGATCCATCGTCTTGGTGGGCTCGGCAACGCGGCGCCAGACCTCTTCCCAGGTTTGGAGCTGCAGCGGATCGATGAGCCGTAGCAGGCGCGGTGCGTCGGCCAGCGCCCGGCGACGCGCCTGCTGGGCGGTACGCCGGGCGACCCACTCTCCCGCCATCGCGTGATCCACAGGCTCCACCAGAACCCCGGCGAAGCCAGCCCGCTGGCACTGGGCGAGGAGGCGCCCGTCCTCAGGTCGGAACGCGGATAGGGCGAAGACGGGGATGCGCGGATACCGGCCCGGCATCGCCAGCCACACGTCCGGGGCCGACTTCACGTCTACCACGATCGCGTCCACGAGCCGCACCGCGAGCAGGCGCAGGACGGCCTGGGGAGTGCCGCATGCCCGCACGACGCCGAGGCGCCTGGGATAGCCGCGCACAAACGCGCGCCGTGCCTCGCGGCGCTGGTGGCAGACCGGGATGACCGGCATCACACGCCAGAGGCCTCGCCGCCGCTCACCGCCGCCAGCGCGCGCACCATTTCGGCGGCGCGGCGCAGCACTCCGCGCGCGTTGTCGTAGGAAATCGTCTCGAGCGCATCCTCTTGGGGGTGCCACGCGCACTCCGTGATGCCTTCCTCCTCCTGCGGCACCGGGTCCCCGGCCCGCGATTCGAAGAGAAAGAAGTGGCAGTACTTGTGGATCGTCTTACCGCGGAAGCGAAAGTACCAATCGATCACCCGGATCGGGCCGTGCAGGATCAGATCGGCCAGGCCGGTTTCCTCGGCGACCTCGCGCCGGGCGGCGTCGGCCGGGGGCTCGCCGGGCTCGAGATGGCCCTTGGGAAACCCCCAGTTGCGATAGGAGTCGCGGATGAGGAGGTAGCGCGCGCGGCCCTCGGGATCCCGCCGGAATACGACTCCACCGGCGCTCGTTTCCCGCTGGGCCCGCTGTGCCCGTTGCGCCCGACGCTGCGCCATCCCCGCCGCTCCGCTAAAAGACGCTGAAGGTGAAGTACTTGCGCGGGTTCGCTTGCACGTCCGACAGCAGCTGGCGCAGCTGGATCATGGTGAGCGTCGTTTCCCGATACAGGGCGGAGTCGGCCACTAGTAAGCCGAGGGTGCCGCTGCGGTTGGCGATTCGGGACAGGATCGTGTCCGCGGATACGAACACGCGCACGAAGCTCTCCTGGCTGCGGTGCGTTGCATCAAGCAGATCGCGCAAATTCTGCGAGGCCGCGCGGACGTCCTGACTCGCAGCGGAGGCGTTGTTGAGAATCAGCGCGAGCTGGCCCTGGTTCGTGGCCGTATCGACGCGACCCAGGGTGGACTCGAGCACCGTGGCCGCCCGCGCCAGCGCCGTGGATCCCTTCGAGAGGTTCTGACCGACGGTGCCGATGTTGCCGGCCTGCTCGTCCGCCGCCCGGGCAAGACGGTCGGCGATCATCCCGAAATCCTTGATCGAGCGGCGCAGCTCCAACACGGCCTCCGAATCGAACGCCGTCTGCACCCGGGCCGACACGGTGGCGATGTCATTCGCGATGCGGCCCGCCTGCGCGGTGAGCTGCCCGATGTCGGGAAGGGTCGCGCCGGGCCAGCGTCCCCCGCCCACCGCCTGCGCCTCCGCCAGGGCTCGGCGGACGTTCGGGTCGTCCGGCGGTTGGTCGAAGGACACGAGCGACGCCGCCCACTCGCCGAACAGCGAGACGGAGGTCGCGACGACGGCCGGCCGTTGCGGCAGCGCCACCCCCGCGTAGATCCGGAGATCGGCCTCGACCCAGTTGCCGGACGCCAGCCGGATCGCCTCCACGCGCCCTACGCGGACGCCCCGGAGCACGACCGGATTCCCGACGCCCAACCCACCGACGGTCCGGAACCGGGCGGTATAGATCGCCTCCGTCCGACCGATGTGGGCGCCGGACAGCCACAGGGCGCCCGTCACCACACTAATGAAAGCGACGACCACGACGAGGCCGACGACGAATTCGTTCTCGCGCTTCACTCAGGCCGCCCCTCGATGAATTGGCGCACCACCGGATCGGTGGTCGCCTGGATCTCCGCAACGCTCCCCACCTGCCGCACCCGCCCTTCCGACAACATGGCAATGCGATCCCCGACAGCATACGCGCTGGTCATATCGTGGGTGACGACGATGCCGGTGACGCCAAGATGCTCGCGGGTCCGCACCATGAGCTGATTCATCACGGCCGAGGTCACGGGGTCGAGGCCCGTCGTCGGCTCGTCGTACAGGAGGTAGCGCGGCTGGAGCGCGATCGCCCGCGCGATACCGACGCGCTTCCGCATGCCGCCCGAGAGCTCGGCAGGATAGCGATGGTCGGTCCCGACGAGGTCGACAAGGGCAAGCGCCTCGGCCACCCGCTGGGCGATCACGGCGTCGGACAGCCCGCGCCGCCGCAGCCCCATTGCGACGTTCTCGGCCACCGTCATCGAGTCGAACAGCGCCGCAAACTGAAACACGAACCCGATCTCACGTCGCAGCGCCATGAGTCCGGCGCGGTCCAGCGTCGAGACTTCCCGCTCGTCAACGATGACGTCCCCGGCATCGGGGTGCAACAACCCCACCACGTGCTTCAACGCCACGCTCTTGCCGGAGCCGGAGAGGCCGATGATCACCATCGTTTCGCCGTCATCGACGTCCAGGGTGAACCCGTCGAGGACCACGCGGCCGTCGAACCCCTTCCGCAGCCCGCGAAATCGGATCACAGCAGCACCACCGCCCAGAAGGCGTCCAACACCAGAATCAGCATCGCCGACGCTACGACCGCCCGCGTAGTGCTGCGCCCCACGCCTTCCGCCCCGCCCCGCGTGCCGAGTCCGAGACGGCAACCGACCAGCGTGATCGTGAACCCGAAACTCGCGCTCTTGACCACGCCGAACCAGACGTCCTTGAAGCGATACAGGAACTTGAGGCCCTTGACGAATTCGGTGGTGGAAATATCGAGCAGCGCCATGCTCGTGATCCACCCGGTGATGATCCCGATGACGATGCCGAGCACCACAACCACAGGCACCATCACGGTGCCGGCGAGCAGCCGCGGGATGACGAGGTAAGAGAGCGGATCGTAGGCCAGCGTCTCGAGGGCGTCGACCTGTTCGGTCACCTTCATCGTCCCGAGCTCGGCGGCGACGCTCGCCCCCACCCGACCGGCCAGGGCCAGCCCGGTGAGAACCGGTCCGAGCTCGAGCATCATGGTCTTGCCCACGACGGCGCCCACCACGTACAGCGGGACAGTACCCGTAAAGGTGTAGGACGCCTGGAGCGCGAGCACGATGCCGGTGAAAGCGGCGATGAACAGGGCGACGGGGAGCGAATCCACACCGATGCGGCGCATCTGCACGAGGGCAAGCCCGCCCCAGGTCGCCACGTCCGGGATGGCGTGCGCCAGGTCCGCCAGAAAATGGCCGAACCGTCCGGCCGCCCGCACGGCGGCGACGGCGCTCCGGCCGACGCGGTCGATCACGGGGGAAAGCTACGACGCTACGTTGTACGACGCCACGTTGTGCGAAACGACGAGGGTGACCGGCGAAGAGTCCACCGATCACCCTCGTACAACCTACCGTCGTACCGTCCTACCGCGTGCCTTACGCGGCAAAACTCGCGAGCGCCTTCCCGACGTCGCCTTCGCGCAGCCGCTTTAAGGCCCGGTCGCGCAGCTGACGCACGCGCTCGCGCGTGACACCCAGCATGCCACCAATCTCCTCGAGCGTGTGCTCCCGTCCGCCGTCCAGACCGAAGTAGAGCCGCAGCACCTTGGCGTCGCGGCGCTGCAGCGTGTTCAAGGCGCTCTCGATCTCGTCCGACAGGAAGCGATCCATCGCTTGGTCTTCCGTGTCGGGCAAATCCTCGGCGATGAAGCGCTCGATCAGCGAGCGATCGCCGTCGGGATCGAGTGGCGCGTCGAGCCGCACGTCCCCGGTGTTCAACGCGGCGAGCGACTGCACCACCTCGAGCGACAACTTGGTGGCATCGGCGATCTCCTCGGGCGTCGGCTCGCGACGCAGCGACTGCCGGAGGTACTCGGCGGTGCGCACGATGCGCGACAGATCGGCGGTGCGGTTCAGAGGCACGCGGACGGTCCGGCCCTGACGCGCCAGCGCCGCGAGGATGGCCTGCCGGATCCACCACACAGCGTAGGAGATGAACTTCACGCCCTGATCGGGATCGAACTTGCGGGCGGCGGTGAGCAACCCGACGTTCCCCTCGCCAATCAGGTCGGTGAGGGGCAGCCCGCGGTTCTGGTACTTTTTCGCGACCGAGATCACAAAGCGCAGGTTGCGCTTCACGAGCTCTTGCATCGACTCCTGGTCACCCGCCCGAACCTTTCGGGCGAGAGCGATCTCTTCCTTTTGAGTGAGCAGGGGGGTCTTCGACACCTCGTGCAGGTACTGATCGAGGATGTCCCGCTCGTGCTCGTGCCCCAGCCCCGACAGCAGACCGCGCCGCCGGCCGCGCTTGCGACCCGGCTTGCCCTTGGGCGGCGGAGGCAGCAGCGGCGCCCCGGCCTTGGTCGGCGCGCGCTTCGCGGGTGCCCCGCGTGCGGTAGCGACCGGGGGCTTGCGCTTGGCAACTTTGTGCTTTGCCGGTACGGTTTTGGCGCGACGCTTGGGCTTGGACATGTGACGCTCGCTCAGATCGCTCCGTGATACCGCTTACGGCACGAAAAGTTCACAATTTTGCTTGACACTGCCAGAACGCCTGGATAACATGTCGTGTTCCCGTCGGAAAAGCACGGGGGGCGGCCAATATAGCGGGGGCGTAGCTCAGTTGGGAGAGCGCGTGAATGGCATTCACGAGGTCAGGGGTTCGATCCCCCTCGCCTCCATTGGTCGGATAAGCGGCTCGCAGGACGACGGCGATTGGACGGCAGCAGCCGGCCGATCGTCCCGGGTGGTGCGGCAGGGATGGGCCGGGTTACATTCCGGGCCGCGCGGGAATAGCTCAGTTGGTAGAGCACAACCTTGCCAAGGTTGGGGTCGCGGGTTCGAGTCCCGTTTCCCGCTCTCCACGACAAGCGACGCGGGGTGGAGCAGTCTGGTAGCTCGCCGGGCTCATAACCCGGAGGTCGTGGGTTCAAATCCCACCCCCGCTACTGAACAGAGACAGGCGGACGGGCGGACCGGCGGTCGGAAGCTTCAGATCACACCGACCGCCTCGACCGCCCGACCGCCTGTCCGATTTCGGGGCGGTTAGCTCAGCTGGTTAGAGCGCTACGTTGACATCGTAGAGGTCACTAGTTCGAATCTAGTACCGCCCACCTGCTCTCTGTTGGACGGAGACGGACCGACGCCGCGCACCACTGGCGCCCATAGCTCAACTGGATAGAGCGCTTGACTACGGATCAAGAGGTTGGGGGTTCGACTCCTCCTGGGCGCACCTACTAGACGGAAAGATGGGTAGACGCCTAGACGGGTAGGGCACTCCGGCGACCGGGCGTGAAGGAATGGAATGCCATTCCTACGCGTCTACCCGTCTCACCGTCTACCCGTCTAGCATTTCGGGGCGTAGCGCAGTCCGGTTAGCGCGCCTGGTTCGGGACCAGGAGGTCGGAGGTTCAAATCCTCTCGCCCCGACTCGTAACAGATCGAACAACGCGCCAGTAGCTCAGCTGGATAGAGCGTCGGCCTCCGGAGCCGAAGGTCATGGGTTCGAATCCCGTCTGGCGCATTCCCTGGCTCCTGGGGACTGTAGCACCATCGCTACACCCTTCCTAGATTCATCCTGCGAAACCGCTGTCCCCCACTCGCAACACTTTGGCATAGAAGGTGCCCCAGGCCACAGCATGCCACGCCCATTAGAGATTGAGAGTGTCCTGACTGCAACCGGGGCGCGCCGCTTGCTGCTGGCGGCGACCGTCGCCGCGCTGTCCTACGTCGGTTGGAGCTGCGGCGGCGACAAGATGACGGGCCCCAAACCGCCGACACAGCTCGCGATCACAGTGTCTCCGGTCACGACCACTGGTGGCGCGAGCCTGGCCCCGGCCGTGAAGGTCGAAGCGCGAGACGCGGCCGGCGACCTCGTCAGCACCTACTCCGGATCGGTTACGGTGGCCCTCTCGGCCAGTCCCGGCGGTGCGACGCTTGGCGGGACCAAGACGGTCGCCGCGGTAAGCGGCATCGCGACTTTCCCAGATCTGACGGTCGACAAGGCCGGTGCCGGGTACACGTTGCTGGCGTCGGCAAGCGGCCTGTCGGGCGCAACGAGCGCAGCATTCGACATTCTCGTGGGACCAGCCGCGAAGCTCTCCTTCACCGTGCAACCCGCCGTCAACGCGACCGCCGGCACCGCCATCTCACCGACGGTCTCGGTCACCGCGCAAGACCTCGGGGGGAATACGTCCACGGGCTTTACTGGTAACGTTGCGGTCGCCATTACCAGTGGGACCGGCACGCCGGGCGCGACCCTCTCGGGCACGACGATCGCCCCCGCGGCCGCCGGCGTCGCCGGGTTCCGCACATTAAGCGTAGACAAGAGCGGCTCGGGGTACACGCTGTCGGCGAGCTCGAGCGGTCTCACCACGGGCACCAGTGCGTCCTTCGCGGTGGCCGCTGGGGCGGCCGCCCAACTTGGGTTCACCACTCAACCATCGACGACGACCGCCGGTGCGATCGTGGCGCCTGCCGTCAAAGTGGCGGTGCAGGATGCGCTGGGGAACACCGTGACGAGCTTCGCCGGTAATCTCTCCGTCGCGATCACCCCCGGAACCGGAACGGCAGGAGCGGCACTCTCCGGCGTCACCACCGTCGCCGCGGCCAGCGGTCTCGCCACATTCAGTGGACTGAGCATCGACAAGAGCGGCCGGACGAGCGCCGGCACCGGCTACACCCTGTCGGCCACCGGGGGGGCGCTCACCACCGCCACGAGCGACCCGTTCGACATCAACGTCGGCGCACCGACCCAGCTGGCGTTCGCGACCGCTCCCACGACGGCCGCGGCAGGCGCGGGATTCGCGCCGCTCGTTGAAGTCGCCGCGCTCGACGCGGTGGGCAACATCGTCACCACGTTCACCGGGAACGTGGCGGTCGCGATCGGCACGAACCCGACCGGTGCCACCCTGTCGGGAACCACCTCGGTCGCCGCCGTTTCCGGAGTCGCCACGTTCTCCAACGTGCACATCGACAAGGTGGGAACCGGCTTCACTCTGGCCGCCAGTGCCAGCGGACTCACGGGCGTCACCAGCAGTGGGTTCGACATCACTCCAGGACCGGCCGCCGAGCTTGTCGTCACGGTGCCGCCCGTGGCCACGAGCGACGCCGCCGTGATAACGCCGGCGGTCAGGATCACCGCGCGCGACGCGTTCGGGAATCAGGCCACGCCGTTTACCGGCAATGTCACGGTTGCAATCGGCACCAACCCGAGCGCGGGAACGCTGTCGGGCACCACGACGCTCGCCGCCGTAAACGGCGTGGCCACCTTCGCCGATCTCAGCATCGACAACATCGGCACTGGTTACACCCTGGTTGCGAGTGCCACCGGCCTGAGCGGGGTTGCGACCGCCCCGTTCGACATTATCGCCTCGGCGGCTACCAAGCTGGTGTTCAGCGTGCAGCCGGGTACCACGACCGCCGGCGCCACGATCGCGGCGATCACAGTGAGCGCGCGCGACCCGGCGAATCAGCCGGTGGCGGGCTTCACCGGCGGGGTGACGGTGACGATCACCGGGAACAGCGGCGCCCCCGGGGCCCTGCTCTCGGGAACGACCACGATCACCGCAGTCGCCGGCGTCGCGACATTCTCGACTCTGAGCATCGACAAGAGCGCAGCCAACTATACCCTGACGGCGATGGCCGCCGGGCTGACCTCCGCGGTCAGCGTCGAGTTCGCCATCAACGCCGGGGCGGCCGCGACCCTCGCATTCGGGGTGGCGCCGAGCACGGTCACCGCCGATTCGGTGATCCTCCCGCAAGTTGAGGTCGTGGCGCACGACGCCGAGGGGAACGTGGCGGTCGGGTTCGCGGGGAACGTGACCGTCGCAATCGACAACAACCCTGCGGCGGGGAACCTCGCGGGCACCACCGCGGTGGCCGCGGTCGCGGGAGTGGCCGCGTTCTCCAACCTCGGCATCGACAAGGCAGGCTCCGGGTACACCCTGTCCGCGTCCGCGACGGGGCCGACGGGGGCCACGAGCGCCGCATTCGACGTGACGGCGGCACAAGCGAGCCACCTGGTGTTCACGGTCCAGCCTTCGTCCACCACCGCAGGCGCCAGCCTCGCCCCGGCGGTGACCGCGAAGGACGGCTCGGGAAACGTCGTG
>Ga0184629_10000889_pt1 | contig 12752 bp, 8 predicted proteins | sample PLM4_32_b1_FD_133158 | JGI IMG/M metagenome (GOLD analysis project Ga0184629, IMG submission 133158) | Groundwater sediment microbial communities from an aquifer in East River, Colorado, USA - PLM4_32_b1 | ecosystem: Environmental > Terrestrial > Soil > Riparian zone | place: USA: East River... | reverse complement strand
GGCTCGCGGCCGCGCACGCCGCGCTCTAGAACCCTTCGGCGGGCGGCCCGGCCCGCGACGCACCTATGATGTTTTCAGCCCGCGCCCGCGCCGCGATGCTCCGACGCGGAGGGATCGCGTCGTTCACCGTGTTCGTCCGCGAGAGTGGGCGCGACGCGGCCGCTGCGCGCCGGGCGCACCGCGCGGTGGTTCGCGAGGGCGTTCGGCTGTCGATGGCGCTCGCGGCGATCGTCGCCGCGGCGGCGTGGACGTATTCGCCCGACCCGCTGCACGGGGCGCTCACGATGGCCGGCGCCACGTTGGCCGCGGGGCTGTTCGCGGCCGCGCTCGTCTGGTGCAGCGCGATCACGCTGGTCGCTTCGCCGACCGCCGGAGGCGACGGGCACCCGCTCTCCCGGTTCGGAGTCGCCAACGCCCTGACCGTGCTTCGATTGGTCCTGATCGGCCCGGTGGTCGTGCTGCTCGCCCGACAGAATTATCCAGCGGCTCTGGTCGTCTACGGGCTGCTCGGGATCACCGACGTGATCGACGGTGTCATCTCCCGCGCCCGCCGCGAACAGAGCGAATTCGGCGTGGTCATGGATCCGGTGGCGGACATCGTCTCGACCTATGCCGTCTTCACCGTGTTTGTAGTCGACAACCTCGTCCCCGGGTGGCTATACCTCCTCCTGACCGCGCGCTACGCCATGCTGCTGGCGGGTTCGCTGGGCCTGTTTCTGGCGACCGGCGGCATCGAGTTTCGAGCGACGACACCGGGCAAGGTGGTCGGCGTGGTGCAGGCGGCCGGAGCTGCCGTGCTCATGGCGGGCGCCGGCGGCGTGCGTGTCCCGCCCGCGGTCCGAGAGGCTCTATTCGCTTTTCTCGGCCTCGGATTTGCGTCTATAGTCGTTTCCCAGGCCTACCTGGGGAGGATGCACTGGCGGCGCGCCCGGCGCGCGATGTGAGGTAGCAACGTGGATTTGCGCGGCAATCTCGCGATCTTCGGGCCCATATCGGTCTTGCAACTGATCAACCTCGCGCAGAGCACGGGCGAGCTGGCGCTCGAACACGGCCCCAGCACCGCCCGGGTGTTTTTCGACGAGGGGAGCGTGACCTACGCGGAGATCACCAACCGGCGGGTGAAGCTGGGCGAGTATCTGGTGGCGCAGCGGTTCATCACCCGCGAACACTTGGAGCGCGCGCTGGAAATGAAGGAAGAGCGAACGCGGCTGGGCACGGTGCTGGTCGAAATGGGAGCCATCGACGCGCTCACGCTGCGGCGCGCGATCGAAGAGCAGATCAAGGAAGTCGTGTACGAAGTCGTCCGCTGGCGCACGGGCAAGTTTCGTTTCACCTACGGGCGCAAGCCGAAGACGCAGGATGTGTTCATCGACATTCCGCTCGACCACCTGATCCTCGAAGGCCTCAAGCGACTGGACGAAGAGGGAGCGACCCGGTGAAGCTGCGGCGCTGCGCGGGCTGCCTCGCTCTCTTCGCCTCGCTCGCCCCCACCGCGGTCCACTCCACCACCGCGACCTCGCTTCGCGACCGTATTTCCATCGACGGGGTCCTGGGCGAGTACACGGCCGACGAGTGGGTGCTCGACGGCGCCAGTCAATTTCCGGAAAGCGACGTGGATTCGCGCTGGGGCAGCGACCGCGAAATCGTCCGCGTCGCGCTCACCTGGGACGCAGAGTGGCTCTATCTCGCCGTCGACTTTCGCTCGCGCGGCGAGTACGCCGCCGTGTTCCTCGCCAGCTCCGCGGGCGGCCTGGCCGCGCTGGATGGCGCCGGGGCCTTTCGGCGGGCGATCGACCTTCCCGGCCTCCGGCCCAACCTGCTCGCCCTCGCCGCTCCCCACACCGCGCCGAGCGTCGCGATGGTCGACGCGGCCCACCCGTTCGCGCTCGTCGACCGGGCCACACTTCCGGCCGTGGTGCGATCCACCATCGACGGTCAGTCCGGTTTCGAAATGGCGATTCCCTGGTCGCGCCTTTCGCTCGCGAGCCCCGTGCGGTTGGTGAGCGCCATTACCGGCGAAGTGGGCACCGGCAGCGGCGACGCGGCGCCGGACGCGCGCGTCGTGCCCGACGCGGGGCGCTTCGCCCGGGCGCGCCTCGATCGTGTGCTGGTGGTCGTCGCTGACGCCGACGCCGACGGCCGGCCGGACGCGGGTGTGTCACCCCGCGCGATCGTCGCGGTCGGGACCAGCGCGGAGGCGGCGCTGGAGGGCGGGAGCGGCACCATCGACGTCCGCGTCGATACCCGTGCCTTCGCGCCGGATCGCGCGGAGGCGGCGACGTTCACCGTAGGCCCGGAAACCGGCGAGTTCGAGGACGTCTCGGGGTCGTGCACGATCTACTCGGTCGACGGCCGCGAAATCCGCGAATTTTCGGTCGCGCTGGCCGGCCCCGCCCCGGAGACATCGATCATCTGGGACGGGCGCGACGCGCAGGGGCGAATCGTCGCCGGCGGGGTATTCGTGGCCGCGTTCGACCTGGAGTTCACCGGCGGCGCCGAGCGCACGCGCGCGCGCGCGACGATCGGGGTCGCGGTCGTGCGATGACGGCGGGTGGTCGTCGCTTCGGCGCGGCAGTCGTGCTGTTCGCGTTTTTTTCCGCGGGACTTGCTCCGGCGGCGTCGGCGCACTTCGAACGCCCGCTTCTGTCCACCCGGGCGGCAGCACTCGGCGGCGCGTTCGTCGCGATCGCGGACGACGCGTCCGCCGTTGTCGACAATCCGGCCGGTCTCTCCTGCCTCCCGACGCTTTCCCTGCTCGCCACCTACCAGCGCCCGTACGGCGTGTCCGGGCTCGACGACGGCTACCTGGCAGCAGCGGTGCCGGTGCCGTGGGTGAACGTGGGCGCGTCCTGGTTCCATCGCGGTCTTGCGGGTGCGTTCTCGGAAGACCTCTTCACGGTGGCGGTGGCGCGCGACGTGAAGCGCACGTCCGAAGACGCGTCGCTCTCGGTCGGCGCATCCATCGACGTCGCGCGCGTGGCCGCCGCCGACGAAGCGGGGGACGCTGCCACCGCCGTGGCCTTCGGCGCCGGCGTGCTGCTGCGTCCATTCGCGTTCATCGGACTCGGCTACTCGATTCGAAACTTGAACCATCCCGACATCGACCTCGTGCCGGGGGGCGGCTCGACGGCGCTGGAATCCGCGCAGGCGGTCGGCCTGGCGTACTACTGGCAGGATCGCCTGGTGGTCACGATCGAGACGCACCAGGACGCGACCGGTGCCTGGAAGAATCGCGGCGGTGCGGAACTCCGGCTCGAACGTCACCTGGTGCTGCGCGGCGGCCTGGATTCCACCCGCGCGACGATCGGCGTCGGAATCGTGTGGCAGGGGTTCGGTTTCGACGCCGGGATGACGGGCCACGAGGCGCTCGGGTCGAGCTATGCCGTGACGCTGCGCTATTCACGGCCGCAGAAAGTGACCGCCTATGGATCGCCGCGCTAGCAGGAGCCTGACGGGCGCGATCGTGTTCGCGGCGGCCGCGCTCGCGTCCGGCGCACAGGCGATCGGTGTGCGCTCCCCGGTCCCGGTGGCGGTGCGCGCGCGGCTGGACATCCGCCTGACCGCCGACGAGACCGCGGTGCCGGCGTGGAACCTCGCGTCGCGATCGCCCGCGGACTCGTCACGGTTCATGGCGGACGCGACCGTCGGCGGGTCGCGCAGCGGCCGGTTCTACCTCAAGGGAGTCGCGTCGTGGAACCAGACCGACGACGCGCTCGGGCGGGTGGCGTTTCGGCTCGCGCAGGGCGAGTATCACTACGCGTGGCGCGACACCTCCCGGACCGGGGTCGACGTGTGCGCGTTCGGCGACGAGCGCCGCTTCTTCACCGGCGAACTCGGGACCCCGATCGTCGACGACGACCGGGTGGAGCGCTTCGCGCACCGCCTCGGCATCCGGGTCGACGGCTCGCGAGGCGATCTGGGTGCGATGTACGTCGCGGCCGCGCTCGACGAGGGCCCGTCGAGCCGTGTGCTCCAGCTGGGCACCGCGCGCGTCGCCGGTCCGCACGCATTTGCTGCGGTTTCCTACCTTCACAACGCCCCCGAGCAGGGCGACGACCACGCGATTGCCAAGGCCGAAGCGGCGGCGTGCGTGCGCTGGGCAACCATGGTCGCCTCGTACGAGCAATCCGGATTCGGAAGCGGCGTGTTCCTGCCAGGCGGGTCGTGGGACGAACTCGGTTCCGGCTATCGGGCGGCCGCGCCCGAGAACTCGGCGACGTTCGCAGAGGTTCGCGCGAACCGGGTCGCGGTCGGCGCCGACGGATGGCTCACGGCGACGCTTCATTACGACCTGGCGGGCGCCGACTATGTCGACGATCTCGCCGCGCGGCGCCCGGGGACGGTCGCGCGCGGGGCGTGGCTGGATTGGTCGCACCGCCGCTACGCCCTCGACGCGAGGCTCGCGTGGCGCGAAGAGACCCGCTTCGAGTTTCTCGAGGCAACGCGGCACTCGCTCGAGCTTTCCGCGCACGCGCATCTGCGCGACAACTCGGACATGCTGGTGCGCGCGGGTGTGGCGCGCGACGACGCGCACGACGGAGAAGACGCGGGCCTCGTGCACGTCGGGTACGGGCGCGGGCTGCAGCGCTTTTCGGGTCGCGTCGACGCGATGGTGGACCGCATCGGGGTTGCGAGCGTCGCTTCCGCCGGTGTGGAAGGGCGTGTCAACTGGAACGCGACCAGCGCACTCTACCTGCGCTGGATCGTGCGCGACGCGCCCCCGTGGACACAGGCGGTGTTCGCGCGCCTCGAGTTCAGACCGACCCGGCGCACCTGGTTCACCGTCGGGTACGGCCGCGCCGTCGTGGGCGACGACCCGTACTTTCTGGAGGAAAACGACTGGGCGCCCGCTCCCGACAGCGACGGCGTCGTGACGTTTTCCGTGCGGGGGGACCTGTGAACCCGCTGAGGTACCGGCGCGCGTCGGGTATCCCCGCGAGCGGGGACCCCTCCCGACGCGCGCTTGCGACTGTGAGAGTCGCGGTGTGCGCTGCGCTTTTCACAGCGGTGACTTCGCAGGCTGCCATCCGGGTCGAGCAGGACGAGGTCGTGTTCACCGTGCACGCGCCGGGCGCGCAAGACGTCTACCTGGTGGGCGATTTCAATCTATGGAACCCGACTGTCGAGCGCATGCGCGCCAACGGGGACGAGTTCGAGGTGCGTCTGTTCCTGGTTGCGGGCGAATACCGGTACAAGTTTGTCGTCGACGGGAATTGGATCGCGGACTCTGACAACCCCGGGTCGGCCGAGAAGGGCTCTCCCATCAAGCTCATCGAACGAAGCGGGGGTTTGATTCTGGACACCGATCGTCCCGAGACCGGCGCGCCCGCGAAGCACGTGCACGGCTGGTTGCGCTACATCGGTGCGCTTCGCGTCGACGAAGGCGACGCAGATGGAACCCAGCGGGTCGACGCCGAGATGGAGGGGTCGTACGCTCGCCTGGCCGCGCGCGCGCGCGTGGCGACCGAGGATTCGTCGTGGACGTGGTCGCCGCCCGCCCTCGACGCGTACTTCGACCGCGGCCGCGTCGACCTCGATTTCGGCCGCATCGACGTGCACGGTCTCGAGAACGACTCGACCTGGGCGTCGAGCGATCCCATGGCGCTGGTCGGGAACGCCGGCGTGTTCGGATACGACGCCGGTTTCCGCCGCCACGGCGTCGCGGCGGTCGCGGTGGCGTCGAAGGGGGCGCTGCGCGTCTTCTACGCCGACGCGACGACCCGTACGCCGCGCCCGGAGGTCACGATTCCGGCGTCCGCACTCGCCTCCTTCGCGAGCGGCACCGGTGCCGACACGACGGCATACGCCTACGCATACACGTTTGACGACTCCGACGTGCTCGCGCTGGATGCGACGGCGTCGGTGGGCGGCTTCGACCTCGGATTCGCGCGCCGGGAGGATCTCGGGATCAACCCTGGCGTCCTCGCGTCGGTGGTGCGCGGCCCGTCCGGCTTTACTACCACCGAGTACGCGACCCGCGAGAATCGTCGCGTGACGAACGGGTGGGTGCGCGCCCGGGACGTGTTCGGGATGCGCGTCACCGGCGCGTACGGCCAGGGGGATTGCGACGCGCGCGCGTTTGCGTCGCAATCGGTGACGGGCGCGCTGCCGCCGACGATCGACCTCGGAGCGGACGCTGCTCCGGTCGCGGCGCGCATGCCGATCATGGACACGATGCGTGCCCTGTTCGAAGTGGCCGCACCGGTGGCGGGGGCGAACGTGCGGTTGCGCTGGGACGGGACCCGCTTCGATTTCGACGGTGTCGAGGGCACATCGCGGGCCGACGTCCAGCGCGTGGTGGCCGAGGGCACGCTCCCGTGGCGCGGGTGGTCGTTGCGCGCGACGCTCACCTACACCGACGCGCGCTACGGCGATACGCCGGACGCGCTCTACCTGGACTGGCCCGAGCGAAACCCGTGGCTCCAACTCTGGGACGGCGTCGACGAGCCCTCGATCGTCGGGCTCGGTCTCGACTCGCACGACGTGGTTGCCTTCACCGCGGAGAGAGACTCCGGGCGGACCGAGGCCGGGGCCACGCTGCGGCTGCAGATGCGCGGGTGGGTGGATGGGGTCCGGCACGCGAGCGCGCGGGCGTTCGTGCAGACCACCGTGCGTCAGCGCTGGTACGCGCGGGCCGACGCGAGGATGGCGTGGTACGATGACACGCCGTCCCAAACCGCCGCCTCTTACTGGGACGGCTATCTGGAGGCGGGGTACGCGTGGAACGGGGTCTCGCTCAACCTGGGATTCGGATTCGACCCGGTCGTGTTCGACCCCGTCGTCGGGGACTACGCGGACATCGGCAGAACCGCATACCTGCGCGGGGCGATCGAGAACGGGGTACGGCGCAGCCGCGCCTCGCCGCTTCTGGACGGTTTGCGCGGGTTGGAGACGTCGCTCGAAGATCTCGACACGATCAAGCTTGAATGCGTCATCCAGTTGGATTAGAAGCGAAAGCGATGGAGCGAACCTCACGCACCGGGGTTGCGATCGTGGCACTCGCCGTCGCGGGCGCGGTGTCGTGTGCGTCGCTGGCTCCGCGCTCGCGTGCGGCGGGGCCGGCGGTGACCGACGACGGTATGCGGTTCAGTTTCTTCGCGCCCGCCGCGCACCGCGTGCAGCTCGCCGGCAGCTGGCCCGGCAACAACTGGGCGAAGGGGGACGGACCCGTGGGTGAGGCCGACGTCGGTCTGATGAGCGACGACGACGGCGACGGCGTGTGGGACATCGTCGTCCCGCTGGCGCCGGGAAGGTACCAGTACCTCTTCTGGCTCGACGAGGCGGTGTGGCGTGTGGACCCCGGCAATCCCGCCGAGGTGTCGGCGGGTCCGGCGGGCCGGGCCTCGGAGATTCTGCTGGTGGACCGCGGCGGAGCGCTGGAGGTTCGATGATGTCACGTCGCCGGGTGTGGATTCCCGTCCTCATTACCGTCTTGTGTGCCGGGTGCGGAGGACCGCCGCCGCCGACCCCGGCAGCCGGCCCGCAACTGGTCGAAGGCGGAGTCTTGTTTCGTTACCGCAATCCCGACGCCAAGAAAGTCTGCGTCGTCGGTGACTTCAACGATTGGTCGCCGACCACCGACCCGATGGCGGACGACAACTCCGACGGCGAATGGACGCTCTTCTACCCGCTGGCGCCGGGAACCTACGCGTACAAGTTCGTCGTGGACGGCAAGAACTGGGTCCCGGATCCCGCCAATCCGCTCTCGGAACCCGACGGGTTCAACAACCGGAACTCCATCGTGAAGGTGCTCGCCATCGCGCCCTGAAGCAGGGGCAAACCGCCCGTCCTTTCTTTTCACGGTGCCGGCCGTGCCCGCGGCCTGGGCCAGGTCACCCGTGAGGAGTCGCCCGGCGGCGCGGGTCCCGCCCGGTCCGGTCCTACCCGCTAATCCCTTGCGGGATTGCCTATTCCGCCTCCGGCTGCTACCATCTCTAGAACCCCGGTTCGCGCCGGTGCTGGAGTTCCCGCCGATTGAGTCCGACTCCGGGCCGGGGTGACCATGCCCCGCATGGGGAACCGGTGGTGGGGCATGGGAGTTGCACGCGCCAATATGGGTTCTCCGCCCGGTCCAGCCGGCCGCTTTCTCAGGAAGACGCGCACGCCGTTCGAACGATGAACATGCCTGCTTTCTCAACTCCGCGGGTCCTGTCGCCGCGCCACCCCGCCGGCTCCGCGCGGCGGGGACCCCGTCGCGGCGCCACCCGCTCGAGCTCACTCGCGGGGGCCCCGGCTAGTGCCACCCGCTCCAGCTGGCTAACGGCGTGGTTGACGGTGGCGTGCCTCGTCGCGGCGGTCCCCGCGCTGGCGGGCCCCGGGAGCGGGACGGCCTCGATATCACCGCCGGGATCGGTTCAGGCCGGCACGAACGGAAAGTGGACCATCGTCTATACCGCGGCGGAGACGATCACGGACGGCGCCGTGCGCGTCACCGTGCCCTCCGGGTGGAGCGCTCCCCAGAACTCGTCCTCCACCTCCGAGGCATTCGTCACTATCGCCACCAACGAGCCCACGGGCAGCCCGTTGCTCGCGGTGGGGGGCCAGGTCGTCACGATCGACGTCGACACGCTGACGGCCGGCAACACGCTCACGCTCGTCTACGGGGACGATGCCGGCGGTGCCAGTGCCCGGGCGACCGCGGCAACGACAACGGGCGCGCACGTGTTTCTGGTCGCGTCCGACCCGGCGGGTGCGTCCCCGGTTCCCATTGCGACCTCACCGCAGTTGACCGTCGTGGCGGGGCCGGCGTCGTCGCTGGACCCGGTGCCCAACGACACCACCATGACCGCGGGGGGCTTCGCCCCCTACCGGATCGTGGTGCGCGACGCGGACGGCAACCGCACCCCGGTGCCCGTAAGTCGCACCGTCGGTTTGTTCTCGAGTCACGGCTCCTACTACTCGCCCGCGAATCATTCGACCCCGATCACCAGCATCGTCATTTCCAGCGGGGAGAGTTCGGTGCGCGTGGACTATCGGGCGACGCTGGCGACGTCCGGGACTCCTCATTCGCTCACCATGCTCACGACCTCCGGATCGCCGGTGCTCGGCGGCGTGGCCACAGCCTCTGTGCTACCCGGCCCGTTGAGCACGACGATTTCGACCCTCACCGCGACGAGCCCGGTCACGGCAAACGGCACCAGCCAGAGCATTGTCACGGTGACCTCGAAAGACGCGTTTGCCAACCCGCGCGCGGGCGACACGGTGGTGCTCGCGGTCACGGGCAATGCCAACAAAGCCGACCCGGGCAGCGCGACCGGCGCCGACGGGCGCGCCATCGGATCGGTGACGAACACGACGGCGCAGCCGGTGACGGTCTCCGCGACCATCAACGCACAGGCCCTGACGCCGACGGCGTCGATCACGTTCCAGGCCGGACCCGTGAGCGCGGCGGCGAGCATCGTCGACGCGACCAGCCCGGTGACGGCGAACGGCACCTCCACCAGCACGGTCACGGTCACGGCGCGGGACGCGAACAACAACCCGATCTCCGGCCAGTCGGTGACGCTGTCGGTAATCCCGGCCGCCGGCGCCACGCTGACGCAGCCGGGCGGAGTCACCGATGCGAGCGGTCAGGCGACGGGAACCCTCGCGAGCGCCGCCATCGGCACGCGCACGGTCAAGGCGGTGATCGGCGCGACCGCGGTGACGGACTCGGCGCTGGTGAGCTTTGCGCCGGGCGCGGTGGCGAGCTTCCAGTGGCTGGTCGACGGGAACGCGGTCGCGGGAACTTTCGAGTTCGCGACGCTTACCGCGCTCGACGCGCAGGGCCACGTCGTTACCAACTACACCGGCACGGTGAATCTCTCGACCACGAGTGGCGGTGTTGGCGACGGCGTGGTCGAATGGGGGGCGCCGGAGGCGCAGGGTACGATCGTCAACCTGCCTGGTGACGACGCCACCTACACGTTTGCCGCCGGAGATAACGGTGCGGCGATACTTCGCGTCACCGACATACGCGCCGAATCTTTCCAGTTGATTGCGACAGCGGGCCCGGCGACCAAGACGTCGGATCCAATCAACGTGGCGAGCAACGTTGCGGACAAGGTCGAACTCGTTGCCGGCGCGGGCCAGTCGGCGACCGTGAACACGCCGGTGGCCGTGCTGCCCAAAGTGCGCGTGCGCGACGCCTTCGACAACCTCGTCGCCGGCGCCACCGTCACGTTCCGCGCTGTGGGGGGCGGAGGCAGCGTGGACGTGGTTGCCGGAGGCTTGGTCGACAGCACCGGCGTTACCATCTCGGACGGAACCATCGACTGCGACGTCTGGCGCCTGGGCACGATCGTGGGGATCAACCGCCTGCGCGCACTCATTGCGAGCGGGAGCATTCCCAGCGTCGACTTTACGGCGACGGGCACGGCGGGCCAGGGCGCGAACCTCGTGATCACGCCGGGGAGCAAGAGTGTCACGGTGAGTTCGTTCGAAGTGGTGACCGCGACGCTCACCGACTCGTTCGGAAACGTAAAGAGCGGCGAGCGGGTCGACCTCTTCATCAAGGATGCGCCCGACGGGTCGCTGGTGTCCAACCCAGCCGACCCCAACCCGACCACCACCATCAACGCCACCGCGCGCTGGGGGAACTCCGACGCGAACGGCCGCATCACGGTGCGCTACTCCGCGCCGCCCGGCGCGGCCATGGCGGACGTGCTCGACGGGTTCACTGCCAACGTAACGCAGTCGTCGGTCGCCGACGTGACCTACACCACCACCGCGAGCGGCGCCACCAACCTCCGCATCACTTTCGTCGGTTCCTCGACCAAGCCGGCGGGGCAGAGCGTGCAGTTTCTGGTCGAGGCCGTCGATGGCACCGGTAACGTCGATACCGGCAACACCGCCACCGTCAATCTGACTCCGGAGGCCGGGAGCGGGCTGCAATTCAGCCTGACCGATTTCGGCGCGACCGTCACCCAGGTGACGCTCGCATCCGGTGCGCGCACGGTCTACACGCGCGGGACACTCGCGGGGAACTGGGACGTCACCACCAGCGGCGGCGGGCTCGGGGCGGACACCGAGCCCGTGGTCGTCACCGACACCGGCGTCATCGATCATTATTCGGTTGCTACCGTCGCGAGCGTTGTGGCCGGGGCGACCTTCAACGTGTCGATCGAAGCGCGCGACCTCTACAACAACCGCGTGGTGGGTGCGTCCGGCGGCGTCACCCTGGCCGCGATCGACGACATCAATCCCGGGCCGGCCCAGTCGACGCTGCTCGTGACCGGCGCCACGCTGGCCGCGGGTCAGGCCACGGTCGGCGAGTCGTACACCAGGGCGGAACCCATCCGCGTGAAAGTCAGCGACGCCGGAAGCAAAGAAGGAACCAGCGGCATCGTCACGGTGGCGGCCGCCGCCGCGAAGCGGATCGCGAAGGTGTCCGGCGATGCCACCGGTGTCGCGGCCGGCACGGCTCGAGTGCTCACGGCGCAGGTGCTCGACGCCTACGACAACCCGGTCGCGGGCGAGATGGTGTCGTTCGTCCGCGTCCTGGGCAACGGATCGGTGCTGCCCGCGTCGATCGCCAGTAACGGGAGCGGCACGTCCGCTACCACGCTCACCACCGACGTGGTCGCCGGCGACAACCGCGTGCGCGCCACCATCCTCGACGCGGTTCCCCCCAGCGACGAACTGGTCGAATTCAGCGTGCAGACGGTGGCCGGCGGCATCGCATACTTCACGGTGCTGCCGCAGAAAACCGCGCTGGTCGCGGGCGAGACCGTGCCGCTCACCGTAACCGCTTACGACGGGGGCAACAACGTCGTCTCGCAGGACAACTCCACGTCGGTCACGCTGTCCTCGACCGGGAACGCGCAGTTCGGCGCCGCCACCGGCGTGCTCAGCGGCGGCGTGTTCGCCACCACGGTGCGGGACACCGTCGTCCAGTCGTTCACGATCACCGCCGAAAAGACCGGGGGCGGCCCGCCCAGCGGCACCAGCGCCATCGTCACGGTTTCCAACGCGGGCACCTACCGCGTGGTGAAGATCAGCAGTGACGGGAGCGGGATCACGGTGGGGACGACGCGCCCGCTGGAGGTGGAAGTCCGCGACCTCTACGGCAACCCGGTCCCCGGCGCGCTCGCCACCTTCTCCGTCGCCTCGGCGCCGGACGGCACGCCGTCATTCACCGACACCGACGGCGACCCCAACGACGGCATCGTCGTCACCAACGGCTCCGGGCGCGGGCTCGTGACCTACCACACCGCGCTGACCGCAGGGACGAACCAGGTGAACGCGCAGATCCTGGACGGCTCACCGCTCGCGCGCGAGCGCGTGACGTTCACCGTCACCACCGTGGCCGGTGGCATCGCCTACTACACGGTCACCATGAACGCCACCTCGACCACGGCGGGGGTGTCGAAGAACGCCACCGTGACCGCGTACGACCTCAATGACAATCCGGTCGACGACGACGTGACGCAGGTGACGCTTTCCGGGGATCCCGGCACTGGCCTGGCGTTTGGCACCAACCCGCTGACCCTCTCCAACGGCGTGGCGGTCACCACGGTTACCGCGACCCAGGTGCAGACCTATCGGGTCCGGGCCAGCACGCTGGGCAACCCCTCGGTGACGGGGCTGGGCGACGTCGTGACGGTCGTCCCCGCCGCTCCCGCCGGGGCGATCACCGCCAGCGCCACTCGGACCACGATCACGGCCAACGGCACCTCGACCACGACCATCACCAGCGGCGTCATCCGCGACGCGTTCGCCAACCAGGTGGCGGTCGGGCTCTCGGTGAACGTGTCGGCGAACATCGGCGGCGT
>Ga0184629_10000888_pt1 | contig 12770 bp, 14 predicted proteins | sample PLM4_32_b1_FD_133158 | JGI IMG/M metagenome (GOLD analysis project Ga0184629, IMG submission 133158) | Groundwater sediment microbial communities from an aquifer in East River, Colorado, USA - PLM4_32_b1 | ecosystem: Environmental > Terrestrial > Soil > Riparian zone | place: USA: East River... | reverse complement strand
TTCAGTTTGATCGTCTTCGCGTCGGGGACGGGCAGCTCGGCCGCTTTCGAGGCGAGCTCGCCGTATTTGGCCCGGCGTCCGGTGCGTGCGTGGATCACCGTGCTCTTCTCGGTGGTGAGCTCGGATTCGGGCACGCCCCATTGCTTCGCGGCGGCCGAGACCAGCATGGCGCGCGCGGCCGTGCCGGCGCGGCGCAAGGGCTCGAAGCCGGTCGGCGTGGAGCGCGAGCCGCCCGCGCTCTGGCGGCCGTAGATCTCGGGCTTGATGGGGGCCTGCTCGACGCGCACGTCGGCCCAATCGGCGTCGAGATGCTCGGCGAGGATCATCGGGAACGAGGTCTTGATGCCCTGCCCGATCTCGGGCGCCTTGCTCAGAAGCGTGATCTCGCCCGACGGCGCGATGCGGATATAGGCGTTGAACGTGGCGGTCTCGGGTTTTGCCGCTTCGGTCGCGGCGCGTGCGGTTTTGGTCGGCGTGATGGAAAAGGCGAGCACGAGGCCGCCGGCTGCGCCCGCGGAAAGCTTCAGGAAGCCGCGGCGGCTCTGCGTGAAGCGAGGCTGAACCGCTTCCATCTGGTCGATGAGAGTGGCGAGGTCTCTGTCGGCAAGTGCCCAATTCGGAGCAAGGTTCATGGCTTTCTCCCGCGATCCGGCGCGATCCTCCTTCGCTCTTCGAGCTTCGGAGGACAGGGCGCCAAGTTTACCTTTGCGGGGGGCAAAAACCTATTCCTTGCGGGGCCGCGGTCCTCCTTCGCCAAGGCTCCGGAGGACAAGGCATAGGCGCGTTCGTTCTTCCCTCGAGGACATCGCGCAGGTAGTTGAGCTGCAAGGTCGAGAACGGTGTCGGCGGCTTGCGGCGAAGGGACTGCTCCAGACGCCGAATACGCAGATGCAATCTGAGAATCGCGATGTTGCGCGCGGCAAGGCGCAGCACGTAGCGGGCGCGCCGCATATCCCAAATATGCGCCCGGCTCCGGTAGCCGTGCTTCAGCCCGTTCATCGCCGAGCGCGCCTTGCCGGTTTCGGAGCGCGGGCCGGTCGCGTGGCGCCAGGGCTGGGTTTCGTGAATGCGCGCCGATGCCCGCGCGCGGCGCTCCACCGTCCACCCCTTGGGACGGCGCTTGAGCGGGGCACAAGTCGCCTCCGAAGATCGTCTCTGCAAGCTACTGATCATACTGGGTGATTTCTCCTTTCATCAGTTCGGGTGTTCGAATTTTTGAAATTGTGAGCGGGCTTCTCCTCCGCAGAGCGTACGAGCCCCGAGTGCTGCGTTGATCTGCCTTCCGTTTGTCTAAGCACACCGCACCTCTGACAGTTTGTTCATGTTATGTTCTACACTAGGCCGCAAGAACACTCCACAAGTTCCTCACCCCGCGCCTTCCACTAGCCGTCTAAGAAGGTTGATCCTTCACAGCATGAGTTGTAGCTCTTACCATTCCACTTAGGTCTTTTAGGTCTGGAGTTATATCTTTTGGCCAGAAAAAGAGAGGATTGGGAAGCGCTGCGGTTTGAAGCGGGGCAAATATTCACTCCTTCAACTCCGATCGCTGAGGCTGAGTTGTTCTCAGGTCGCACGAAGGAAATTCGTCAGTTAGTTGAAGCAATCGCGGAGCGAGGTCGGCACGCCATCGTCTACGGTGAACGCGGCGTGGGAAAGACATCGCTCAGCCAAGTCGTACCGTTCATGCTGCCAAGGAAAGTCCAGAGAGTTCAGCCTATTCGCAAAGCCGCAGATCCGTCCGACAATTTCGCGTCCATTTGGCGAAAAATCTTTCGTGAGATTGAGATTAGCGACCGGCAGAAGACCGCGATGGTCGCCGACCAATACGCAAATCGGGATATCACACCCGACGACGTTTTTAGAGAGTTGAACAATTTCAACCAAAACGACGTGCCGATCATTGTGGTTGATGAGTTTAATGAAGTTGCCGATGAAGCGACTTCCCTACTGATGGCTAACACAATCAAAGCGCTTTCCGATGGTGGCGCAAACGCGACCATTATCATCGTCGGCGTTGCCGACGACGTAAACGAGCTGATGGCTGGCCATGACAGTATCAGTCGCTGTTGCGAGGAAGTCCTCATGCCTCGCATGAATAGAGACGAATTAATGGACGTTATTGAGAGCCGCGTGCGGAATTTGGGTATGGAGATTGAAGCCAATGCTAAGTGGAAAATCATAAATCTGTCGAAGGGGCTTCCCACGTTCGTGCATGGCCTCGGGAAGTACTCATGCTACGCAGCAATTGATCGCCGTCGCGTCACGATTACGGAAGGTGATACCGATCGCGCAATAGACAAACTGCTTGGGAGCTCACAGCAGAGCTTAAAACATGCATATGAAAAAGCAGTTCGGAGCAACCAGCCGAGTGCCAAATTTCAGCAAGTGCTCACCGCTTGCGCATTAGCGGCAACTGATGAGAGCGGGTTCTTCACGCAGACCGCTGTTCGAGGACCGCTGAGTCAAATGCTTGGCCGAAGTGCCCAGATCGGCCATCTTCGGCCACAGCTACATGAGTTGATTGAGGAAAAACGCGGCAAAGTAATTGAGCGAATAGGTGAGGAGAGAAGCTACAGATACCGCTTCTCTGATCCAGCGATGCAACCATATGTCATCATGGCAGGAATAAAGGCCGGCATTCTTACCGAGACTGCGAAATCTGCATTGTCTTTACAGCCCGATCTCTTTGCCAATGTGCCATCACGATCGCCTTCTTGATGCGAGGATCGAGCGTGACCTCTTCCAATCCGACTGCTAATCGAAAAACACTTTTCATTACTCACGCGTCTCCGCAGGACAACGAATTTGCACTTTGGCTGTCCGCAAAACTCGCAATGGCCGGTTACCGTGTCTGGATAGATCGGCGACGGCTGCGTGGAGGTGACGATACTTGGGACGAGGTAAATCGTGTTCTACGCGACGAAGCAGCCAAACAGATAGTGGTCTTTACAAAGAATATAGCGAAGGCCGGAGTAAAAAAAGAGCTTGCGATAGGCGATATTGTCCGGGCGAAGCTGAATGATCCAAATTTCATGATCGGCGTTCGCAACGACGACATTTCCTATCGCGATGCACCGCCGGAGTTGGTACGTGTAAACATTCTCGACGCATATCCGAATTGGCATGACTGCCTAAAAGAACTGTTCGACACGCTGCAGACCCTCCATGTACCGCAAGCGGATTCTCCGGATGCTCAGGTGTTGCGCGCGATCGTCGAAGCGCGAGAGGAAGGGCGTCGCTTTGTAATTCACGAGCCAGAAGTGATTTTGACCAACTGGTTTCCGATTCGACCACCTGAGTATGTTCGGTATTACCGGTTCGAAGGATTACAGGAGCATATGCGAGCATGGCGAAAGGATTGTCGCATCCCGCGGGTTGACGTAGGTCGTCTCTCAGGAACCTTTGCTGACCCACCCGCTTTCCTGCACTCAAGCTCGTTCGAACAAAACCTATCTACGGCGTACGAAATTCCATTTGTCGACTTTGCTAGTGGCACGAGGCTGGGTCCATACGCGGACAGGCAGACGGTAAACAACGATATTGTCAGTCTACTGCGGCAACACTTCGATCTCGTCGCGGCTAACCGCGGGTTGTCAGGAATCAAATTTGCCAGCGGCGAGACCGGATGGTTCTTTCCTGACGGTATCCTTCCGGGCAACAAAGTCGTTTGCGATGCGCCTGACGGCCGGCGCCTTCGTCGCTCGGTTAGTGGGAAATTCAAGGCGCTACGATGGCACCTTTGCCTTCTGGCGAAACCTAGGATTTGGCCAACGCTCGTGTACCGAATTCACGCGAGCGTTGTACTAAGTGCAGATGGGATCATGCCAATACCGGGTGAAAAGACGCATAGAAGGCGTCGTCGCCTAACCAAGTCGTGGTGGAACGATGTTTGGCGTGATCGTCTGCTAGCTTCGATGAGCTTTCTTGCAAAACATGATTCCTCAATCCTCATGGGAGCGGGTCATGCCCAGTTCGGGGTTTCAACGTGGCCGTTATCAACAGAGGTTCCCGTCCGCTACGAGGCAACTGATCCACCGCAACCTTCCGAGGAAGACGATGACGGAAACATCGTCCTGAGTTCTGCATTAGATGACGGGCGCGATGAATTGGATGATGGCGCGGGCGGGGATGCAGACGATGTCCGTGAGTCCGAAAGCCCATAACTTCGATGACGATACAGGCTCACTATATCCCAGAACCACTGCTCGAGTTTCGAAGCGGTCAAAAGGTAGAACATCCACAGGACGGCCTGTTTCTTTACGGCCCGATAAAGTCCTTGGGAACACCCGAAGCAATACACGTCGGTGTCGTAGGAACGTCCGACGGAATTTCACTTGTGAAGAACTGGCTCGCAGCTTTGCAAGGGCCAATTCAAGTCAAGCGATCCGACCAATTGCACACTTCACCGTGGCCAGGGTTTCAGGCTGCATTCGGCATACGCTTGGAACCGATACCGCTTGTGACGATACCCATGTCGCAGGTGCACATTAGTAGTGCTATCGGCAAAACAAATCGCTACGACGCAGTGCGTTCAACCGTAAAGCTGTTTGAGTCTGCCATAAACGAACATATCCGCAGTGATGAGCGGCGTCCTGACGTTTGGTTGGTCGTGGTCCCGGAAATCGTTTACCGATATGGTCGGCCAATCGTGTCCGGTCCAAGGGACGCGGTTAAGTCGACAGTGATGTCCCCAAGGGCGGCTGCAAAATTTTTACACGGGGGCGCCCTATTTCCGGATATGGCCGAAGAAGCTGAAATATATCTTTTCGCACGTAACTTCCATCATCAATTGAAAGCGCAGTTCCTGCATAAGGAGATAATCCTTCAGCTCATCCGAGAGACAACACTAGACCCATATATCGAACTGGACCGTTTCGGAAATCCAGCACGCTCGGTCCAGGAGAGAGCGCGCATCGCGTGGAACTTCTCGACGACGTTGTACTTTAAGGGCGCGCGAGTCCAGCCGTGGCAATTGGCCGACGTACGACCGCGAGTCTGTTACGTCGGTCTAGTTTTTAAGCAAGACACCTCGCCAGCGGACAAGGGAGAAGCGTGTTGTGCGGCGCAGATGTTTCTCAACTCCGGAAATGGCGTTGTATTTAGGGGAGCGCTCGGGCCCTGGTATTCGAGGCAAAAGCGAGAGTTCCACTTGCGAAGAGACGCCGCGAAAGACCTAATCGCCGAAGTACTAAAATCATATGGCAAAGAGCACGGCGGCCCTCCTGCAGAATTGTTTATTCATGCGCAACAGCGGTTTGCGGATGAGGAGTGGGAGGGCTTTTTGAGCGCCGTCAACGCGCGCGAAACGTCCTTGGTCGGAGTTCGAATTCGAACCAGTCAGGACCTTCGCTTGTTTCGCTCGTCCGTAGACGTGCCTGTGCTTCGGGGTACGGCTGTAACAATGTCCAAACGCGAAGGGTATCTCTGGACGACGGGATATGTCCCACGGCTTCGAACCTATCCTGGATTTGAGACACCGAAGCCCATACTTGTAGAGATAAATAGAGGCGAAGCAGACTTGAAGACGGTTTTGGGCGACGTGCTTTCGCTCACGAAGGTAAACTACAATGCTTGCGACTTTGCGAGCGGGTTGCCGGTCACGCTGAAATTTGCAAATCAAGTGGGCGAAATTCTCACAGCATCGCCGCGCGGAATGGAAGCACCACCAATGCCTTTCCGATTTTACATTTAGACGATTGGGTCGACTGTAACCGTTGAGAAATTTGCTTACAGCGCGCAGTGGGTTGGGGCCGGAGGTCGCCTTCAAAAATCCGGCGTGGCGAATTTAGGAGATATCCCGTAAAACTAAGCGCACAACACTTGCAGCAAAAGCGTTTCGAGACAGGTCGGTTGAACGTCCATGGGCCATCGACAGCGGATACTCGAGTTTCTTGCTCAGTACCCTGGACGCGATGATGATGAGATCGCAGCTGCACTAGAAATCCATCCGCGGCAAACGGTCAATCAAATCTGCCGAAGGATGCGCGATGAGAATCTGCTGCGCCGAGAGCGCAACGAGCGCGGCAAAACGGCCAATTTTATTGTCGCTAATTCAAGCGGGGCCGCAGCTGGCGCCATACGGTCAATACGGAAGTTAAGCTCAGAATTCATGACGGAGGATCAGGTAAAGGCCGCGCTTGAGACGACGTTGAAGTCGAATGGTTGGTCCGTAAAGATTGCTTGGGGACGACAACGCGGCATTGATATTGAGGCTGAGCGTACAGGTGAAAGGTGGATCATCGAATGCAAAGGCGAAGGTTCTTTGGCGCCAATGCAGAACAACTACTTTGTCAGCGTGATCGGTGAGCTGATGCAGCGCATGAGCGATCCTCACGCTAAACACTCAATTGCATTTCCAGACCGCCCTAAGTTTCGGCGCCTGTGGGTAGAGCTTCCGACGACGGTGAAGGAGCGTCTTCGCCTGTCCGCTCTCTTTGTATCTAACGAAGGAACTGTAGTCGAGCTTTCGACTTAAGTTCCAGGCACCCGTTCTCGCCGAGCGGCGCGCGACAGATGGGATGGCCCGGTCGAGCCGGGCCATGAAAATGGACAGCCTGACTTTTGGCTACGCCGGTCCGCTCATACTGAAAGGGTGCAAGCCGATGACGATCCGAGAAAAAACAAGCACGCGATTGCTATGACGCACGTAGCAGCGAATGGCGGGACGGCTGCCCAGGAGCGCAGCAGGACCGTGCCCCACTTCTCCGTTTTCGGTTTGGACTTGTCTGGATCAAGGTCCAGAATGGGGAGTCCATGCACCAAATTCCAAGCTTCGTTGCTCAACTGATGATAACACTCGCGATCAGGGCGCGTGGCCTTCTCGATCCTCCAAAGCAGGAATCCAAGGATCATAAGAAGAGCGGTGTATAGGCCGGTCAGCGAGACAAGTGCGACGCTCCACGGCGATGTGTCTATGTTCGCATCAGAAAACGCTTTCGTTGTTAGCAAGAAGAAAACGATCGCGCCCGTTACAATCTTCAATTCGAGGCTCCGCCGGACCTCCATCGCACCGTGATGATACTCTGCCAGCGCCACATGGTCTGAGACAGACGTTGTCCTTTCTGAGACTGATATCATTTTTTCACCTTGTCGTTGCGGTTAAAGCGTTCTTGCCGCGCAACTGACGCGACTACTATTGCATAGGGATAGATCCTTTTGGCCTCGTTTGCTCCTCGGAACGAGTTGCTGATGATAGGATAAGCGGGTCCTACCTCGCTCGCTATCCGTCAAAAATCCGGTTTGGCGGATTGGGGACGTTGGAGTCTTTGTCGTAGGATTCGTGCGGGTTCTCGGAGCAGACGCCTACCTGATACGCGTTGGCTGGGGAGTCCTTTCACGTGGATGAGAGTGAAACGATAGAGCTGTTTCGCCCCGTGGGACCGGAGGAATTGCGGCTCATTGAAGACGCGAAATTCCGGGCGTTCCCTCCGAGACTGCCCGATCAACAGATTTTCTATCCCGTGCTCAGTCAAGACTATGCGGTCAAGATCGCACGAGACTGGAACGTTCCGACATCGGGATCGGGCTACGTTACCCGTTTCAGAGTGCGCCGCAGCTTTCTATCGCGGTACGAGGTTCAGACGGCGGGTTCAAAGGATTTGAGAGAGTATTGGATACCCGCCGAGGATCTGGCGGAATTCAATCTCAACATCATCGGCGAGATCGAGGTGGTCGCGGAGTTTCACCGGTCGACGTAACCCCCCTCACCCGATCGCAGTCGTAGAGCGACTGCGATCGACGCTGGGGTCCGACGGCTAAAGGATGACCTCCACGAACTGCCCACGGCAGAGCCACGTAACCAGGAGGTTCGGGGCCGGTGCTCCACCTGCGGCCCACGCGTGAAGCGCGATCTGGATATCGCGCCCGTTGTCGATGATCGTGGGGAACGCTGTCACAAAGACGGGCGACGCTATACGTGGCGTCGCGACCACGATGACGGGCTCCAGGAAGCCCATTTGCCCGCAGTGGAAATCGCTGAGGCGGAGCTCCGCCTTGCCGTCGGCGCCGACGAACGAAAGGCCGCCAACCAGAAAGAGGCTGGTCTTGGCGCAGCGCTTCGTGGAGCTGCCCGTGACGACGATGTCCCTCGACGTCGCCGCACCTTCGTCTCTTGAATGCAGCCCCACAGTTTCCCGGAGGACCACCTCACCGCCGGACCCGTGAACGAGGTCGCGCCCGAGAATCGCCTCGAAATGTTTCTTCAGATCGCGCTGGCCAACCATCGTTTTGACTCCTCTTTTCTCGAATCGACCTTCGTCGAGGCTGGCGATGGGCGTCTGTATCGAACTCCACAAGGACGTTGTGGCTTTTCGCACAATCAGCGTGATTACATGGGGATCAGCCGAGCAACGCAAAGCGATGTAGATGCGAGCTTCGTTGCGCGTCAAAAATCCCGTTTGGTGGATTTGGGGACGTCGGAGTCTTTACCGCTGTAGTACTCGTGCGGGTTTTCGTGCGTGCCGGGAAATCCGGAGCGATTTGGATTTCACGTTGAGTGGTGTTCGGTGCTCTCGACAAAGGATGTCACCAGGGGACCACAATGCGAGCCATTCACGCACTTTCAATTTTGCTGATTTCGTTTCTCGTTGTCGCTTGCGCGACGGACGTCAACACGAGGCAACCGCTTTCGCCCATGTCGGTGGGAAGTCTTCAATTCGGCGAGATCGATGCTGCATCCACACTCGCAAGCGTCACGCCGGATCACATCAACCGTCTGAAAATGTCGGTCTCAGAACGAGTCGGAAAACTGCCGCAAGGCAACGTGCCCGTCAGAATTCAGATGAGCGTCACCGAATTCGATATCCAAAGCGGCGCGGCGCGCTTCTTCATCGGCGCGTTTGCGGGCTCCAACAAGATGACCGTCACGGTCAAGATCATGGACCCGATGGGCAACACGATCGCCGATTTCGACGTTCAGCGCAGCGCCAATCCGGGCGGATATGGCGCGTTCTATTCCCAAACCAACGCGACGATCGACGCGATTGCCGACGGCGTTGCGGACGTGCTGGGCGGCATGAGCGGAGCGAGCCGCGATCTGTAGAACGCGAGACCAGGCTTCTCGGCAAACTTCGCGCTGCGTGCCATGGAGACAAGCCCGCGGCGTCGGCACGGCGAAAGTCATGGCCCGGTCAAGCCGGGCCATGACAATCTGGGTGCGCGGCGCAGTCCGATGGGAGACGTGGGTCCCCTTCCCTCGCGCACGCGTGAACGCGTGCGCTCGCCGGGGATGACGGAGTGAACTGATTAGCGGGGTAGATCGAGCAGTACCCCTCACCCGATCGCAGTCGCTTCGCGGCTGCGATCGACCTCTCCCACAAGGGGAGAGGGGAACTGAGCTTATGATTTCCGGCCTATGAGACGCGGGGGCGGGCCCTTCGGTGAAAGGCCCGCGCCACGCTGCTGGAACGACAGAGCGTCGTTGCTTAGTTCATCAGGGCGATGTGGCCTTGCGTATCGAGGCTCAACTGGACGGATTTGCCTTCCTTCATCGCCGATGCCGTCCACACGCCCATCGCGTCCTTCTTCAGGCCGGAAATCTCCGTGTAGCCTTCGCTTTCGATTTTCGCTTTGGCCTGATCTTCGGTCATGAGCGCGCTCGCATCCGCCGATGCGGCCGGCGCAGGCGATGCGGGTGCTTCAGCGGCCGGCGCGGGTGATGCGGGAGTCTGGGGCGAGGCGAGCTCTTCGGAGTGGATCGGGGGATGCGAGTCCTTGAGTTCCGCCGGCTTGTCGTTTTCGGCCTGGGCAAAGGCGAAGCCAGCGGCCAAGCTCAGTACGGCCGCGGTGACGATTGTCTTCGAGCGCATGGGTTTTCTCCGTGTTGGTGTCTTCCCCACTTGAGAACCCCCATTGGGATTCGTTCGTTTCCCCGCGCTGTTGTTTGTCACACGACGGTTTCAAGTGGCGCGAGCGCGAGCGCAAGATAGGCGCGCTGCACATTCCCCCCACCCGAACGACCTCGCGCTGCGCGCTCCGGCGGGGCAGGTCGCAGCTTCGGCAAGGCAAGCCACGCATTGTTCGCGCGTTCGGTGTGTTCACCCCCCTTCCGCCCACTTGCGCGCTGCTTCGCAGCGCTGTGGGCACCTTCCCCCTCAAAGGGGGGAAGGTAGAATCAGAAAAGCACAAGCCAACGGCTTGCGCTCGGCGGGGATGATGGAGTTGAGGAGCGTGATCGTGGAAGAGCGGCGCTGAAGTGGCCCCCAACGCCGCCCACCTTCAGTGGCCGCGTTGCACGGCCCAGGGGAGGAGATCCTTGTACCCGAGCCGTTGCCCATCGACGAATGAATACTCTTCTCTTGCTTAATTCGCCGGTCGTGATGCATGACCGCCAGGCGAGCTCGAATCCCAGGCACGCGCGTGGCCCAAAAATTGCGGGATCGCCTTTGGGCGTTTCTGGCGTACTCTGCGCACCGTCAAACAAGGCCGAGGGGGGATTTGGTGGTCAAGGACAAGAAGTGGGAAGACCAAACCGATCAACAGCGAATCGAGACGCTACAGACGCAGCTGGGAGAGGCCCATCTCGCAATCAAGAACCTTACGCATGATTTGGGGAGGCTCGCGGCACGACAGACAAATTCAGAAAACTCGTTAAAGGACCTCGCCAAAACCGTTGAGGAGATCGGGGCAAAGCGCCCGAAGAAGTGAGTCCGCGCGCTGAAAGGCGTGGGCTTGGCTTCCAATTGAAAGGACATGCAATGGCAATGGCAAAGAACACGATCTGCCTCTGGTACGACAAGGACGCCGAGGCGGCTGCCCGCTTCTATGTCGAGATCTTTCCCGACAGCAAAATGGGCGCCGTCCACCGTGCACCGGGCGATTACCCATCCGGCAAGAAGGGCGACGTGCTGACGGTCGAATTCACGGTTGCCGGCGTCCCCTGCATCGGCCTGAACGGCGGGCCGATGTTCAAACACAACGAAGCGTTCTCGTTCCAGATCGCCACCGACGATCAGCAGGAGACGGACCGCTACTGGAACGCCATCGTCGGCAATGGCGGGCAGGAGAGCGCGTGCGGCTGGTGCAAGGACAAGTGGGGCGTGTCGTGGCAAATCACGCCGCGCGTGCTGATCGAGGCGCTGGCGGCCGGCGGCGGTGAAGCCAAGCGCGCGTTCGATGCGATGATGGACATGACGAAGATCGACGTGGCTGCGATCAAGGCGGCGCGGCGCGGCTGATGACCGGTCATGGGTGCTCGGGCCCGCGACAGCGATGCTGTCGCAAGTAGGCCCTCGACCCTCGCGCGAGCCTTGCGGCTCGCGCGCGCGGGGGATGACGGCGTGAAGCGAAGGGCACTCGCCTGGACCGAGCAGCATTCCCAGCCGGTGTATTGTGCTCATGCCAGTGATGTAATACACTCGCGGCATGAAGACATTGACTGTTCGATTGCCTGAATCCCTGGTTGCGCAACTGGAATCGGAGTCGCGCCGGCGTAACCTGTCGAAATCCGACGTGGTGCGTGAGCGCCTGATGAGGCCGGAGCGAAAGCGCACGCGATCCGCAGCATCGCTCGACGCTATTGCGGACCTTGTCGGCTCGGTCGATGGGCTGCCGCGCGATCTGAGCGCGCAAACCAAGCCGTACCTGAAGTCGACCGGCTATGGCCGCAAGCGCGCTCGTTGATGCCGGGTTCCTCGTCGCGCTCTTTAGCCGCCGCGACGCCAATCACCGCTGGGCCGCCGCGCAAGCCCTGCGCCTGCCGCCGCCCTGGACGACTTGCGAGGCCGTGTTGTCGGAAGCGTCCCATCTGCTGGGTTCGCGCGGGACCGGAAGCCTCGCGTCGCTGCTTCGCCGGGACGCCATCACCTGCAGCTACAGATTCCGCGATGATATGAATGCGGTGCTCAACCTGTTGGAGAAATATGCCGACGTGCCGATGAGCTTCGCGGATGCCTGCCTTGTGCGCATGACCGAGACATTGAACGATCCCCTGCTGCTGACCACGGACACCGATTTCCGCGTCTACCGGCGGCATGGACGGCAGGTGATTCCCTGCGCGCTGCCGCCGTGATCCCCTCACCCGGGAGAGGTGAGTTGAGCTTCAAAAATCCGGCTTGGCCGATTTGGGGACGTCGGAGTCCTTGCCGCTGTAGTACTCGTGCGGGTTTTCGGCGCACACGCCTTCCTGGTAGCCGTTGGCCGAGGGCACGTAGGTCATCGTCGCGGTGAAGGGCGCGGTGAAGACGCCTTCGTCCTCGACCGTCACATGCACTTGTAAGAACTTGCCGCGGTGACTGCTGAAGACGTCGCCGTTGAAGAGCCAGTTCTCCTTCTCGTTGCGCTCGAGCGCGTCCTTCACGTCGTCGTAGTCGCGTAAGGAGTAGCGCTCGACCACGTGCAGCTTGTCGGTGTAGGGCGTGCCGAACAGGTCCTGCATCGCATAGGGGCGATCGACCTTCACGCCCACGGTGTCGATCACGAGCGTGTCGCCCTCGTAGCGGCCGATCGCATCGCCGTACCAGGACGGTTTCAGGTTCGCGGGATGCGTCGCGTTCATGCGCACGCGGCGGACCTCATGATCGCCGCTGTAGAGGAGCGTGATCCTGTCCGCCTGCTGGAGCAGCTGCATCGTGAACTGCTTGAAGAGGAACGGGACGGGATGCGGCCAGCACTGGTTCGACGGATTGGGAAAGGTGATGCCGGCAAGCGATTGTTCGCCGAAGCGTTTTACGATCTCGGCGGCCCAGGGCTGCAGCAGCGGGCTCTTGTAGTCGCCGACGAGCTGATCGTAGTCGCTGATGCCCGTCGCACTCGGCGGGAGCGCGGCGGAGCCG
>Ga0184629_10000886_pt1 | contig 12781 bp, 12 predicted proteins | sample PLM4_32_b1_FD_133158 | JGI IMG/M metagenome (GOLD analysis project Ga0184629, IMG submission 133158) | Groundwater sediment microbial communities from an aquifer in East River, Colorado, USA - PLM4_32_b1 | ecosystem: Environmental > Terrestrial > Soil > Riparian zone | place: USA: East River... | reverse complement strand
CCGGACGGTGTGAAACAAATTTATTTTAAGGATCCGGACGGCCACCTGATCGAGATCAATAATGATACTTCGGTAAAGTAAATTAGTTGGCGAATATTTATTTTTAAGACTGAAAGTTTTGCGCAACGAAGCATCAGAGTCCCCGCCGCGGCGGGTGGCTCTGATGGGGTGTAGAGCATTTGCACGCGCGATGCGTGGATGAAGTGAGCTATCCGGGGAATATCTCGCGAGGATCATGCTGAGCCAGATTAAATGCGCAGGCTGACAATGACGTCGGAGATCCGTCATTGCGAGTTAAACACCGTAGTACACGCAAAAAATGTTAATAAAGTACACGCAGTCATAAGCACGTCATTGCGAAGGAGTCTCCGATCCCGATACCATCGGGAGAGGTGTACGACTGAAGCCTGCCTGCCGGTAGCTATGCCTTACCCAAATTTTAGGCCGCGATTTCATATACGTTAGTAGCGTTACAAAGGTGTTGATATCCTCTCCAAACAGTTTTTAGGCCTGGCGGACCATCCGATTTACGTCCAAGGTGGCCACCGAGTTTCCCAATCCACATAACTGCTTGATGAAGTGTTGGCGCTTGTAATGGTGTTTCTTTTTTCCTATGAATCAATATGTACAATACTTTCCATTGAATCGTAGTAAGGACAGTCTCACAGCTTATTTGTGGATAATGTCGTGCCTTGTATACAAGCTGCATAATCCTAAAGGCTGCGATACTATATACACCGATGGCCTTTTGTAAGGACTCAGCCTGCTTTAATTGAAGCTCCTCTATTTTGGTCCCACTTTTTAATACATAATGGAACCTTTCGATCAGCCAACGGTAGGTATACCATTTGACACACTTCAATGCTGCCGATACCGATTGTATATCCAACGTGGTCAGTAATTTCCAATGGATAATTTCTTCTCCCCTTCTTTTCTTATCTGGCTGCTCTTTGATTTCAATAGCCGTTAAGGTTACACTTTCGTATTTGTTTTTACTATTGAAGGGGCGCAGTATCTTCACTTCCTGATACCGTACTTCGGCCTGTACAGATTGTTTCTTTTTACCCGTCTGATCGGGTATTTCCAACGTGACAGTGGCCGCTGCAGGCTGCTCTGCTACTAAATCCCACAAGGGGCTTCCCCCGACTACTTTACGGTTATGCCTGGCCCTTATTAATAAATCAGTATTAGGTTCATAGGCATTGAAAAACAACTCATAAACGTCTGCCTCCCGATCAGCAATATGTATTTTATGGACAGCTTCTCCCAACAACTTGTTTACTTCCTTCATTCCGTCATACCAGCGATAACTCTCTTTATCTTCAAAGTTGTACCTTTTGCGTTTTGCTGATTTACCAAATTCTTCCAACGGTCTTACCCAGGTATGTTGATACATAAGGGAAAGGGGAAGCCCTTCTGTAGTAGCCGCTATGCTGCTATAGCAAAGAATTCCCCGCCCTTCCTTGTTATCCAGGTAGCCTAATTCTTTTGCTTGTAAATCATTGAAGCTAATGTTACTGATGTCATGGAGTATCAGTAGTTTCATCTGGTCTTCAACTTGTTTAGCTCCATAGTTCGTTATAGCTTTTTTCAATGCCGGTAAGCTAACTTCATCATTTTTAAAAAACTCGTAAGTCGCTTTGACATCGTACCAATTTTCATTCTGCCTCGGAATGCTGCTCCCAGGCTGGCTACTGATGTTGTTAATGATGCTGACAAAGCGCTTATCTCTGCGCATATCTCCAAAGTCGACATCTGGAAAATCCTCTACAGTTATTTTATGCATAAAGTGAAGATTTATTTAAATAGCTCAATTTACTCATATAAATTTGGGTAAGGCATAGCTGCCGGCAGACAGGTCCGAAAGTTGATCAGGGTTGAACATTGAGCATCGAATATTGTAACTGACGACTTGTAGCTGTAAAACAATTAATCTGAACATCCGCCGCGGCGGATGTTCTTTTGGTAGCCCTGGGTTTTAACCCAGGGATTATGAATTTGTTTACGCACACGCGGCACTGCGAAATCAAATTGATCCGTAAATTTTTTTGGCGCGTAACACTACCTGTGATTCGGGTTTGGGGATTAGTCATCCAAGCTATCATGCTCACAAAAAAACTATAAAAAATTCCGTAGGAATGTTTTTTTGGTAGCCCTTTTAACCCTGAATTTGGTGACATACAAGCTCCACAGAGAGAAATCAAATTGAGTCCTTAAATTTTCTTTCGGTGCGTAACAATACACAATGAATTGGGTTTGGAGAATTAGTTGTCCCATAAATCTCGACTCACAAAAAAAGGCCGTCCATCGGACAGCCCTTCCTCATGATTTAATAAATTCTTAACGAATGGTATTAACAAAATTCCTCAAAAACTTCTACCAGGTGTTGTCCTATCATTTGGGCATTTCTTCCCTCAATATGATGGCGCTCTACGAAATGCACCAATTCTCCATCTTTAAAAAGAGCAATAGAAGGAGATGAGGGAGGATACGGCAACGTGAATTCACGTGCCCGGGCAACAGCATCTTTATCAACCCCTGCGAATACAGTGGTCAGGCTTCCGGGTTTCTTTTCAGCATGTTGAAGTGCCCATTTTACACCCGGCCGGGCAGCACCGGCAGCACATCCGCAAACTGAATTGATGACCAACAGGGTGGTTCCTTTTTGATTTTGAAGGTTTTTCTCAACCTCTTCTGAGGTTTTGAGTTCTTTGAAGCCCGCACTTGTCAAATCCGTGCGCATGGGAGCTACTAATTGTTCAGGATACATATTTTACAGGTTAATTCTGATGGTATAACAAATTATAAGAATCCAAGTTCCAGTTTCGCCGCCTCCGACATCATATCCTGGGAGTACGGGGGATCAAAGGTGATCTCCACTTTTACATCATTCACGCCTTCAATGGCTTTTAATTTCTGTTCTACTTCCCCGGGAATGACTTCGGCTGAAGGGCAGGAAGGTGATGTTAATGTCATCTGCACGTAAACGTTGTTTACAGGATATACATTGATCTCATAAATAAGACCGAGTTCATAAATATCCACCGGAATCTCCGGGTCATAAACGGTCTTAATGGCGCTCAATACCTTCTCCTGCAAATCTGGAATTGCGGCACCTGAAACCTTTTGATCAATAGGGGTTGTTTGCTCACTCATAACTTCACTTCCATTTTTGTTTTAAACGCCAGCGCATATAATTTCATTTGCTTGATCATGGCGGCAAATCCGTTTGAACGTTGCGTACCAATGAATCTTTCCATGCCTATTTTGTGCATGAAATATAAGTCTGAATTTAGAATGCTCTCCGGAGTTTGGCCATTAAAAATTCGTATCAGCAAACTAACCAAACCTTTGGTGATCGCTGTATTGCTATCCGCCGTGAAATGAATTTTAGGATGATCCATTTTTGAAGTGAGCCAAACCTTCGACTGACACCCTTTCACTATATTTTCTTCTGTCTTATCGTCCTCCGGCATCAGGGGAAGCTTTTGCCCTAACTCCATAATATAGAACACCGTCATTTCCATATCGCCATCAAGCAAAGAGAACTCGCTGATAATCTCGTCCTGTATTTGGTTAATGGTCATGTTAAATCAAATTACCCCATGAAATTGATGACCCGCTCAAGACCTTCTACCAGATGATCAATTTCCTTTTTTGTATTATAAACAGCAAATGAAGCCCGTACAGTTCCTTCGATTCCAAAGCGGTCCATGAGAGGCTGGGTGCAATGATGCCCCGTACGCACGGCAATACCGCGCGCATCCAACATCTGTCCGATATCAAAAGGGTGGATACCCTCAACAATAAAGGAAAGAACACTCACCTTGTATGGTGATGTGCCAACAAGTTTAACAGCCTTAAGTTTTGAAACGCGCTCCGTTGCATAGCTTAATAAATCATGCTCATGCGCGGCAATGGCTGAACGTCCTAATGCGGTGATAAAATCCATGGCATACTTAAAAGCTACAACATCGGCGATATTCGGTGTACCTGCTTCAAACTTATAAGGCAAGTCATTGTAAGTTGTCTTGGCAAACGTTACCTCCTTAATCATTTCACCGCCACCGTGGTAGGGTGGCATTTTCTCCAGCAATTCTTTTTTGCCATATAAAAATCCCGTGCCCGTAGGACCATACATTTTATGGGATGAAACGGCATAGAAATCACAATCCAGATCCTGAACATCAATCTCGAGGTGAGCTCCCGCCTGGGCGCCATCAATGAAAACAACTGCGCCAACCTCATGCGCCATTCGAATGATTTCTTTTATAGGGTTGATCGTCCCAAGACTGTTAGAGGCATGATTTACAGAAACAATTTTTGTCTTATTAGAAAGCAATTTCCGGTAGGCATCCATATCCAGTTCTCCCTGATCTGAAACCGGAATAACTTTTAGATTGGCCTTCTTTTCTTCGCATACGAACTGCCATGGAACAATATTGGAATGATGTTCCAACCCGGAAAGTATAATTTCATCTCCTTCCTTTATAAATGTTCTTCCATAAGATGTCCCAACAAGGTTGATACCTTCAGTAACACCACGGGTGAATATTATTTCTTGTACAGATTCGGCATGGATAAAATTCTTTGCCGTAAGCCGGGTCTCCTCGTAAGCTTTTGTAGCCTTCTCTGCCAGCGTATGGATGCCACGGTGAATGTTCGCATTGTAACCTTGGTAATAATCAACCAACGCGTTTATAACGGAGAGCGGCTTTTGAGATGTCGCTGCATTATCGAAATAAACCAGGTCCCGTCCATTGACGTGTTGATCCAGCACCGGGAATTCTTTCCTGATTTTTTCAACATCAAGGGTAGAAGTAAGAACGGCTGTTGTTGCCATCGTCAAAAGTTTTTATGAAGTCTTTCACTCACTAACTGGTCAAAGTACGCTTTTAGTTCAGGATGCTTCACATTCTTCAGTATTTCCAGGGCAAATGCATAGAGCATCATGGCACGGGCAGTCTCTTTATTGATGCCTCTCGTCTGTAAATAGAACATAGCCTCTTCATCGAGTTGGCCGGTCGTGCATCCGTGTGAGCATTTCACATCATCAGCCCAGATTTCAAGCTGAGGTTTTGTATTTACCGTTGCTTTGTCGGATAACAATATATTTCTGTTGGCCTGAAATGCATTTGTTTTTTGAGCGTGAGGCCGTACGTAAATTTTGCCGTTGAAAACTCCTTTTGAGTTCCCATCCATGATACCTTTATAAATCTCGTTGCTGAATGAGTTTGGTTTCCGATGATCAACAACCGTGTGATTATCAGCCATCGTATCTCCTGTAATTAAATACAGACCAAACATGTGTGATTCAATGCCTTCTCCGTCCAGGGAAAGCCGGAGGTTGTTACGAACAAGTTTGCCATTTAACGTGAACGTGAATGTATTTACACGACTTGAATTAAGTTGATGAATGTGTGTCAACCCATATTGGTATCGGTTACCGGTGTCATTTTGAATGGTGTAAAAATCCAGTCCAGCATTCTCACCCACAACGACTTCGGTCACGGTGTTGGAGAAGTGATTGGATTCTCCCACGGAGTCATATTTTTCGATGATCGTTACCTCACTGCTCCTTCCGACCACAAACAGATTGCGGTTGGCGGACACTACCTGACCTTCGCGTGCATCGTGGATATTGTAAATCAAAATTGGTTTTTTCACGATGGCGTTCTCAGGAATGCGTATAAAGACGCCGTGATTCCATGAGGCTGTATTCCAGGCGATGAATCCATCGGCATTAGAATCAGCATACTTCGCAAAATGTTCTAGCGCAACACTATCCCCTTCGGCTAGTGCCTGGCTTAGATTACAAATTTGAACTTCACCGGGAGGAGAAATGACGGAAGAATGTTCGCTGGAGAAAATACCATTGATCAATATGATAACATTCGCTTCAACCGATGGTATGATGAGGCCATGGGGATCAAAATCGCGACTTATGGATGAAGGTGTTTCAAAGTTGAAATTCTTTTGGAGGAGCCGCGTGATCGGGGTGTACTTATACTCCTCTGTTTTATTTTCAGGTAACCCAAGCCGCTGAAAGACTTCAAGTGCTTCCTTTCTCACCGCAAAGATGGCGGGATTGAGTGATAAATTTTTATCAACCAGGTTAACGACTTCAGTAGTCACATTTTTTTCATTCACCGCTACGCTCATACCTTGATTCCTTTATTTTACGCTACTGCTACTTCGTCTTTTAACCAATCGTATCCTTTGGCCTCTAGTTCTAAGGCCAGGTCTTTTTTTCCTGACTTGACAAGTTTGCCTTTGTACATAACATGGACAAAATCAGGAACGATATAATCCAGTAATCGTTGGTAGTGCGTGACCACAATAATGGCATTGGATTTTGTGCGAAGTGTATTAACACCATGGGCAACAATCTTTAGGGCGTCAATATCAAGACCTGAGTCAGTCTCGTCCAGGATGGCAAGTTTGGGCTCAAGCATGGCCATTTGAAAAATTTCGTTGCGTTTTTTTTCACCGCCTGAAAACCCCTCATTCAATGAACGGTTCAACAACGACTGATCGATGTCTACCAATTTCATTTTCTCCTTCATGACCTTGAGAAAAGAAACAGCATCTAGTGTTTGTTGGCCGCGGCTCTCCAGAATTTGATTTACCGCAGTTTTCATAAAATTGATGGTGCTTACCCCTGGAATTTCAACCGGGTATTGAAAGGCCAGAAATACACCTGCACGGGCGCGATCCTCAGGGGCCATTTCCAAAAGATTATTACCCAGGAAACTAACATCGCCACTGATTACTTCATATTCCTCACGACCAGCAAGTACAGCAGCCAACGTACTTTTTCCAGAACCATTTGGCCCCATGATAGCGTGTATTTCACCAGGATTTACTTCAAGGTTTATTCCGTTCAGTATTTGTTTGCCACCGATTTTCGCTTGGAGATTCTTTATGCTTAACATAGTTCCGTAGTTCAAAATTTAAGTCTTTACAATGGGCAAGATTTACCCTACACTACCCTCCAGTGTAAGGGCAAGAAGTTTCTGGGCTTCAACGGCAAACTCCATGGGCAGTTGATTCAAAACTTCTTTCGCATAGCCGTTCACAATCAAGGCCACAGCAGACTCTTCATCAATACCCCGTTGTAAACAATAGAAGATTTGATCCTCGCCTATTTTAGAAGTAGTAGCCTCGTGTTCAATTCTGGCGGAGTTATTTTCAACATCAATATAAGGGAAAGTATGGGCACCGCATTTTTCACCCATTAACAATGAATCACACTGTGAAAAGTTCCGAGCGTTAGCGGCACGCTTCATGATGTGCACTTGTCCGCGGTAACTGTTTTGAGAGTGGCCAGCAGAAATTCCTTTTGACACAATTCTCGACTTTGTATTCTTTCCAATGTGAATCATCTTGGAACCTGTGTCAGCCTGTTGATAATTATTTGTAACGGCCACCGAATAGAACTCACCCATGGAATTATCTCCCTTCAAAATGCAGGAAGGATATTTCCAGGTAATGGCAGAGCCAGTTTCAACCTGAGTCCATGAAATTTTAGATCCGTCACCAAAACACAGGCCTCGTTTTGTAACGAAATTGTAGATACCGCCTTTGCCATTTTTATCCCCGGGATACCAATTCTGAACCGTAGAATATTTCACTTGTGCATCCTTCATGGCATAGATTTCGACAACCGCTGCATGAAGTTGGTTTTCATCGCGCATCGGCGCAGTGCAACCTTCCAGGTAACTAACATAAGAACCTTCATCAGCAACGATCAATGTCCTTTCAAACTGTCCAGTATTCGCTGCGTTGATTCTAAAATAGGTTGAAAGCTCCATCGGGCATCGAACCCCTTTCGGGATATAGCAGAAAGAGCCGTCTGTAAACACAGCAGAGTTAAGGGCAGCAAAGTAGTTGTCGTTTACAGGAACAACGGAGCCCATGTATTTCTTTACCAACTCAGGATGCTCTTGTACGGCTTCACTGAAGGAGCAAAAAATAATTCCTAATTCAGCTAACGTCTCCTTGTAGGTGGTAGCCACTGAAACGCTATCAATCACGGCATCCACAGCAATTCCGGTAAGGCGCTTTTGCTCCGTTAGCGAAATCCCAAGTTTTTCGAAAGTTTTTATTAATTCAGGATCAATGTCTTCAAGGTTTTTAGCCTTGGCTTTTTGTTTGGGTGCCGAATAGTAAATTAAATCCTGATAGTTGATTGCAGGGTAGGTGACATTGGGCCACGTGGGCTCCTTCATTTTCGTCCATTGCCGGTAGGCACTAAGTCGCCATTCCAGAAGCCAGGACGGTTCATTTTTCTTAGTAGAAATAAACCGAATTATGTCCTCGTTGAGTCCTCTGGGCGCCGAGTCTGTCTCTATATTTATAGTCCAGCCATGCTCATACTCCTTGGAGGTAAATTCTTCCAGTACCTGATTATCCTTACTCATCGATGTCTATTTAGACTAATTTTAAACAACTACAAAAGTATAACAAAAAAGGCATTTTAAGGTTCTGTGAAGCTATTATTTCAATAGCAATATTTCTTTGGGGAGACCACCTATCTCGTACGGACACATGATGACGCATCCTTGCGGAGAAGTGCCCTGGTTATGATTATGTCAGATTCAGGCTTCTGTCCAGGCTTTCTTCCAAAGAGATCATCGTTTCGGTGCGCTCAATTCCCTCCACCTGCTGGATCTTATCATGAAGCACTAATTTGAGGTGGTTCGTGTCTTTGCAGTGAATTTTGGTGAACATGCTATAATTACCTGTTGTATAATGAATATTGGTAATCTCAGGGATCGCTTTGAGTTTAGCCATGACTTGATCATACAATGCGCTTTTTTGCAGGAAAATCCCTATGAACGCTGTGATATCGTATCCAAGTTTTGCGTAGTTCACTTTTAAGGTCGTTTTTTCAACAATGCCAGCTTCTTCCAGCTTGTTCATCCGTACATGAACTGTTCCACCCGACACAAAAGCTTTCTTGGCTACTTCCGTATAGGGTTTCTTAGCGTCTTGCATGAGGATTTCCAAAATCTTCAAATCGACATTATCAACTTTATAATTTTCAGCCATATTAAATTTTTAGTTTTGACTATAATTCAAAAATATGAAATAAAATTAAAAAATATACAAATATTCAAATGATTCATTGATTAGTAGACCAGTTATTACGTTACTTTGTTAAAGATTTTACAACACACACTTCTAACAGGCGTTAGGCACACTTCACACAAAAACATTGTAGGGTGTTGAAATTTGGCAGACAAGCCCTCCGGTCTCGGGGGTGGAGAAAACGGGAGAAAGTCCAGCCTTTGGCGACCTAACCGCTCCGTGGAGGTTCGAACCCTCCCTCTACAGCAAAGCCAGTGAGAACAGGCAAAACACACTTCACACGCACACCACAATATTGTAGGGTGTTGAAATTGGCAGACAAGCCCTCCGGTCTCGGGGGTGGAGAGTACGGAATAAAGTTGTAGCGCCCTGATCCAAGTAAAGTTTAGTTGCCAGGATCAGGTCTAAAACCTAACCGCTCCGTGGAGGTTCGAAGCCTTCCTCTACAGCTAAGCTCAGTTTAGGTTAATGAGTTATTCAGAGCTGCCCGTCCCGTTTACCGGGGCGGGTTTTTTTTCGCTTTCCAATATTTGCTATTGATTTGCTGGCAAACAATCGTTTGCTTTGAAAGTTATACACCGATAGAACTTTCAACTACTTAGCAATTTCTATGAAAGATTTTCCCTGGCTTAAAAAGTACCCCGATGTTGTAGCCAAAGAAATTGAATTGTATGAGTACACCTCACTGGTGGAGCTTTTTGAAAAAAGTTTCATTCAATTCCGCGACAGGGTGGCTTTTGAGAATATGGGAGTAAGTCTTACATATGGCGAGTTAGACGTACTTGCCGAAAATTTTGCGGCATACTTACAACAGGATTTGGGGTTGAAGAAGGGTGAACGTATCGCCATTCAGATGCCCAACCTCCTTCAGTTTCCGATCGCCTTTATCGGCGCACTACGGGCTGGCTTAATTGTCGTTAACACGAATCCGCTCTATACACCTCGGGAAATGGAGCATCAGTTTAAGGATGCTAATATTTCTGCGATTGTGATTGTCGCAAACTTTGCCCATAATTTAGAGAAGGTGACATTCCACCCTTCGATCAAACATATCATTGTTACACAACTCGGAGATATGTCGGGTGGGCTTAAAGGCATGCTTGTAAATTTTGTGGTGAAGAGAATAAAAAAAATGGTACCTGCATATCACCTTCCACAAGCGCTGTCTTTTAAAGATGCCCTGAAGAAGGGAGCTTTATTGAAATTATCAAAAGTACCATTAGCTGCGGAAGATATCGCGGTGCTGCAATATACAGGTGGAACAACCGGGATCTCCAAAGGAGCACAATTGTCGCATGGAAATATTATTGCCCATAATTCCATGATAAAACAATGGTTTAAGCCCTATATGAATCCCGCAGGCGACGACATTATCATTACGGCCCTACCGCTCTATCATATTTTTGCGCTTACCGTAAACGGGGTGCTCATGTTTAACACCGGTGTCAAAAATGTATTGATAACAAATGCCCGAGATATTCCCGGATTTGTAAAAGAGTTGAAAAAACATAAGTTTACGATTCTTACAGGAGTGAATACACTTTTCAATGGACTCCTGAATAATCCTGATTTTAAGAACCTTGATTTCTCGTCTTTGCATGGTGCTGTCGGTGGGGGCATGGCCGTTCAGGATGTTGTTGCTAAGAAATGGAATGATGTAACGGGCACTGCACTCGTGGAAGGCTACGGGTTAAGCGAAACTTCCCCCGTGTTGTGTTGTAATCCATTGGATGGGAAGCATAAGCTTGGGACAATCGGTTTACCAATGCCCAATACAGAGGTTGCCATATTTGATGAAGATGGAAATCAGCTTTCACAGGGTGAGGTAGGGGAGATATGTGCAAAAGGCCCCCAGGTTATGTCGGGATATTGGAATAGTGATAATGTAGGGGTTTTCTTTCCAGGCGGTTGGTTTCGAACAGGTGACATTGGCCTGATGGACGAGGAGGGTTTTTTTAAGATTGTGGACCGAAAGAAGGATATGATAAAAGTTTCAGGTTTCAATGTTTTTCCAAATGAGATTGAAAATGTTATAGCAGCCTTTCCAAAGGTTATGGAAGTGGCTGCCATCGGTGTTCCGGATGTCAAATCAGGTGAAGTGATAAAAGTATTTGTAGTCAAAAAAGATCAGAGCCTGACAGAAGAAGAACTTAAAAAATATTGTCACGAGAACCTCACTAATTACAAGGTTCCGAAACACATTGAATTCAGAACAGAACTGCCAAAGACCAATGTGGGGAAAATCTTGCGACGAGCCTTAAAAGAGCAGGAAGCCGCAGCCGCAGCCTGATGGATAAAAGATTAGAAAATTGGAAGATTCAAGGATTTGGAAATTAATTTTACAATCTTCCAATCTTCCAATCTTGGTATTCGTTTTAATTTGTGAAGGCTTCAGTAATTTGCGGCAAGACATTAGCTAAAAACAAAAGTCCCATGATAGGTTTCTTTGAACACCAATATCTTTCTTATAAGAAGAGCCACATCAAGAACCTGCTGGCCCTGGCGAAGGCCGACGGCACCTTGCATCCTAAAGAAGAAGCTTTGTTGTATAAAATTGGTAAACGTTATGGTTTGAAAGATCGACAAGTAAGACTCTTGGTGGAGACAGATGAAAAGTTTGAGATGACTGTACCGGATAACCACAACGACAAAATGAATTTGTTGTATGATTTGATCTTAATGGTTTATGCCGATGAGGTGGTGGATAAGCATGAAATAGAATTTTGTGAGGAGGCAGTAAAACAATTCGGCATGAAAAAACAACTGGTCGCCTGGCTTCTGGCTGAATTTGAAAGAGGCACCCCCCCACCTCCGGAGGAATGGGAGGAAATAAAACGTGAGGCCAAAGAAAAATTTGTATTAAAAAAATAATAATCTAATGATCTCGCCTGTAACAGGAATAATCATCCGGTCCACATCGCCTGACAATTTGATCACCAATCCCCTACAGTATGTCAACGAATAGCTTCACCCGAAAAGATTTTATCAAGCGTGTTTCAGTCGGTTCTCTGGGAAGTCTGGTACTGCCAGGGGTTGTAATTGCCCAGGAAAAAACACCATTAAAACCTGAACTCGTCAAAGAGTTTGTTATAGCCGGACACGGTAATCTCGAGAAAACGAAGTCGATGTTGGAGGCAACGCCAACACTTTTAAATGCTTCGTGGGACTGGGGAGAAGGTGATTTTGAAGAAGCCATTGAAGGAGCCGGTCACGTTGGCAGCCGTGATATTGCCCTGTACCTGATCGGCAAGGGTGCTCGTTTTACACTTTTTGTTGCTGCGATGTTGGGTAAGTTGGAAATCGTTAAGCCTGTAATTGAAGAATATCCTGAGCTCATCCTATCAAAAGGTCCGCATGGTCTTGATTTGATCCATCATGCGACAAAAGGCGGTGACCATGCGGTTGAAGTGCTTAACTATATCAAGTCAAAAACCTGATCAGAACACGTTCTCAATTCCAGAGAATTTATCGATAACGACCAGCTTGTATGAACGCCAGGCCACATGTTTTCCCCAGCGCCAACGGCTGGTAAAATGAACCCCATTCTACCCTAAAAGTTACCCCTGCCTGGCATACTATATCGTTTGAATAGTTGACAAATAGTGTTATACTTTGATAATCAAATCACCTTAAAAGACGTTATCAGTTCAGGTAACATCCGTTTTGTTTGTTGTAACTTTAAATGCAT
>Ga0184629_10000885_pt1 | contig 12784 bp, 8 predicted proteins | sample PLM4_32_b1_FD_133158 | JGI IMG/M metagenome (GOLD analysis project Ga0184629, IMG submission 133158) | Groundwater sediment microbial communities from an aquifer in East River, Colorado, USA - PLM4_32_b1 | ecosystem: Environmental > Terrestrial > Soil > Riparian zone | place: USA: East River... | reverse complement strand
TTTTATCTTTTTGAACGCCAACGCTAGCATCCAATCCAATGGCGAGGCTAACGGAAGGGTTGCGTTCAGGAAATAGTTAACCTCATCATGTTCAAATTCTGAAGCAATCTCGATCACCGAAGAACGCCCTGATCGCTTTACGACCGATCGGTTATTTTTTGTTGCTATTTCCTTTCCAAAAGCTGAAATGTTTATGCTTGAATAATGATAGAGTGCGAGTTTCCCACTGTGATCTCTATAATTAAAGAACGGGGAATATGAAACTGAAATATTTTCTTCCCCGCTCCGGAGTGTTCCGGAGAACTCTTGTCTGAAACTCAGCGTAATACCCGGGTCACTCATCTTACTGGCATCAACATTAAAGGCTATTTCTTTATAGGGATCGTTGGAAAGGTACTTTTTCGCATCCGCATAGCCCATATTAATTAGGGAAGCCGTGTTGATCTTGTTAAAAAAAAGATCCGGGTCCAAAGGCAAAGGGAATTCCGGTTTAATCACAAAAAGCCGGATCGGTTTTTTTTGCCCGTAAGGTGAATCTCCTTTAGAAATTCTTTCATTCAGAAACTTTATCTGCGCATATTCTTCCAACAGGGCTCCATTGGCACTCATCTCAATCATGTGGACGTATTGATTGAATGAACCAGGAAGATAATCATGGCCATTGCCGATTGCCCAAACTAACCAGAGTTCTTCGGCACCTCTGCGTACTGCTTCCATCAGATTAGCATCTTTGATCCACACGGCATCCGAATACCAGGAATTCTTAATTTGAATAGCAGGCATAAAAATCGGTAGTGACATGCCTGCAATCAGATGATCTTCGGTTACTTCAGTATGGGGAATTGCTTCAACGGATTTATCTGAAAAATTGCAAACATTAAAAGTAGCGGTGATGTGCTGATTTTTCCTGATCTTATTGAGGTCTATACCTAAAAAAGGAAAGACTTTTTCCCGTATTCCGTCGGCATCTCCAAAAGCACTCAGTCCGGCAATTTTCAAGTACTCTTTCCAAGGCCTGTACGACATAAAGTACTTTACATTTAATTTTCGCCATCGTTCAGCCATCTCATCGGGGTTCAATCCCGAGGCCAGCATGGCTGTATTGAAAATCCCACCGGATGTTCCATCAACATGTGTAAACTGAAGCCCTGATTCCTGCAACGCCTGTAGGACGCCGGCCTGGTAGGCCAGGCGCATGCCTCCACCCGCCAGGATCAGGGAGCGCTGCACACCCGTCGGGCTTTTTTCTGTCAAAATGGATTTAGCGGGAGGCATAGATTTTTTTTCTGGAGTAGAAAAAGATCAGGATCAGGCCAATCACTTCGTATAGCAAAAAGAAATACATCAGCGGGCTCAGTGATCCGTCAATGAGGATACCGGTTACGCGCGCCATGATGCCGGAGAGCATAATGAACAAAAAAAGTTTGTTGAATTTTTTATCACTAAAAATCTCTTTCACAAAAAGAAAGGCAAATGTTCCAAATCCCAACTCAATCGCCCGAAGGAAGCGGTACTGGCTCAACATATCATTACGAATTCTTTCATTCAATTCAGCTATATCAAAATTGAAGAGGAGTGAATAGTCATTCTTTGGACCAATAAATGCTCCCCAAAACCCGGCAACGACCACTAAACCGATGTAGGTATAGAAGAAAAAATAACTAATTGCTTTCATCCGGCTTTAGCGTTGTATGATAGTAAAGAAACAACAGGCCAGACAACAGATCGAACAAAGCAACGCCCGCAGCCATCATAGAAAACAGGCCATTGTAAATGCCTATTCCTACCGCAATACAAGCCCCGATCTTTTGCAACGCACACCATAGAACAGGGACGCGACTTGATCTGGCGCTATACACCGTGTGTAGCATTAACCCTCCAAACAAGAACATGAACATACCTATGATCGCAAAGAAATGAGATGTAGTTGGAGTAATTTCTGCGCCTACCAAGCGCAAAACGAACGCGGGAGCAAGCACCTGCAATCCGCCTGAAAGGACTGTGGCTGCTGATATAAGCACCACAATAAAGTTTAAATACTTTTTCAAATCTGAATTTTTATTATGAACTACTCAAGCTTTCTGCTTTGCTTTGGCAATAAAGAAGTACATAGTGATCCCCCACATAATTGACAATATTATCCACCGGACATCATTTAAAAACATCCAATCTTTAAGCAGCTCCTGAAGGGTGTCTTGGTCCGTAACTCCTGCGATGAAAGCATTGTTAATTTTCTCAATGTACCCCTGTTGGACGACTACCGGAACGAGCAAACCCGGTATCCAGGCGATTGGAACCCAGCGGAGTTTGCTTTTCCATTCCGTTATCAGCATGACTATTATCGTTACACACATGATGGGAATCGTAATAAAAAAATAGTGCGTAGCGGTAGTGGTTTGCGGAATGATAGCATCATAATAATTATGGATGGTAAGGGTGTTCGGGTAATGCGGAAACCAGAAAAAATGCAAAGACCAAAACATGCCCAGGTAGACCGATGAACAGAAGAAGATGTAAGCATTGTTTAGGTCAATTAATGTCTGTTTGATGTTTTTCATACGATTTTTTTTAATCCAATTAATCTTAGATTTTAAACTTCTGATAATCCTTGTAGGATGGTGGTGCAAGCCAAGCCTCATTGAGGCCAAGATGAAAAACGCTTTCAAATCCTTCCGGCATTTTTTGAGGGCGGGAATCATACGTCATAAACCAGCATTGGAAATAATCGTCCAGTATCCCGTTAGCCTCCGGCATGAACATAGTAAAGAAAGGATCTCCATTTATATCCAAGGTGCGCAGGAAAGAAACATTGGGATGCTCTCCAATGTAAAGGCGTCCCTTTGCTTTTTTAAAAAGATTAATTTTGACTTTAGATTCGAAATGGATGTAAGATGCCATCAGCATATTGCGATACCGGCAATAGTTTGTGGAGCCTACATTGATTTTAATGCTGTGTGTTTTGGGCTTGTCAATTTCTATCCGGAACGCAAACTGTCCGTCTTTTTCATATTGACTCGATACCATATTGTCGGTGATGATGAAATCCAGGTTAGCCTGGTGTTTGGGCATACCCCATATTCCTTTTCCACCTTTCACGGATACTTCAGAACTAACCGGTAGATCTAAAATATATTGACCGGTACCATACGTTTTCATAAAGATCGCAGGCAACAACGGTGGCGCTGGGTTCAGTCCGTGCGTGCAGGCGAGGCCAATGCTGTATTCAATGTACTTGCCGATGCTCGTATCCAAATAGTTAATTATCGTAATGATCAGTGCCGCTCGTCCGTTCGGCAGTTTAAAGGCGTGCAGTTCGTTGCCGGGCAAGAGGTCATCAGCTTTTTTGTAATCACATGAAAAGCCTGCCATGAGCGCCGGAGACTTCTTGGCATAAATTGGCATCGTGTAGGGGATGCCGTCAACCAATGCAAAGCGGCCTGTGTATTTCTTGACGCGTTTGGGAATAGCCATAGCTTTTATTCGTTGTTTAATTCTTTTATCATCAAAGGAAAAACATCGTGGTGAGCATTTTTTCCCAGGAAAACATCCAAGTGACTGTAGCCTTTTAAGATGTACAGTTTATGCCTTCCAGGTTCCAATGAATTGAAATAGTTGTAGGTATTTTGCTGGCTTTGTGCTGTAAAGCACAGATTCTTCTCTCCGGCAAAGAAAATGATCTTAGCCGTTGTCTTGGGGTGTGCCGTGGCATAAGTGCCCGGTTGCCCCAATGGAACCAGGGCTCCGTTTCTAACGCACTTTTTAATATGATCAAAAAAAGTGAGGGGAACCGAAGCAAACTCATGTTGTATCCAGTCTTTTGTTGGCGCATCCAGGTTTTCAAGTCTCCACAGCGCGGGGAACCCCGCGCCATACGTAAAGCTTACAAATTTGCCTACCAGTGTATCCGCTTCACGATGCGTAAGGCGCACCAACAATTGCAGCATTTTGCTTTTAAAATCGGGCGCCGATAATCCCCACTGCGGGTTGAGATAGCGAAAAAAGAATTTTACCATCGGCACAAAGAGATTCAATTTGATAACGGAATATTTTGGGACAACGGGGTGTAATGAAACAGCATTACTGATGATCAACTTTACTTCTGGAACAAGTCCCAGCACCGCCGATATCATAAAACTGGTACTTCCCTGGCAATGAATAATGGCCTTGATTTCTTTTTCACCCGTTATTTCAACAATCTTTTTCACTGCAGCGGGGTGGTCATTTCTCGCAACCTGGTCGAGGTCCCATTCATTAGGTGGCAGATCAATGCTTGCACGCCAGTTCTCGAGCCACACGTCATATCCTTCTTCTGTAAGTGCTGCAATGATATTTTTGGGTGTTGGCGGATTAAAAATGTTTGCGCGTACACCCGCACCGTGGACCAGCATGACAGGACCCTTTTTCATCGGCCGATCGTTGACCACCCGGAGAAGGTTGCATTCGTGTCCATCTGATGTTTTGAATTTTATGGTTTCAAATTGGATCATGATGCACGCTTATTGAGTGATTGCGCAAACCGATGGCTCAGTAACATAAAAAACCCATCACTCCCTGAATAGAAAATATCTATACAGCAGACCGATGGGCTCCATAGATTGAATGTAGAGAAATGGAGACACCTTTCCAATACTTCACTTCATAATTTTCATAAAAGCTTGCGGGTGCCTCCTTGTTGCGATTTGGATTATCCAATGTCATTTCGTTGCTAACTGGTTCATAGACAAAACTAAAGAGCCGCTAAAGATGAGCCATTGGACAGTTACCATCATGTATCAGCTATACATACTGTAAAAGTTAATTATTATATAGAATCAACGATGGCGCACGCACAAAGGAACCGGTATTCTTTATTTGCAGATTTTGCCTGAAGCCGATAACAAATTGACTATTTCCATACTCATCATTGGGAATGTAAGTAACCTTCAATTCAATAGTTCCAAAAATAAGATTTTCATTTCGGGTTCTGAAGCCCGCACTAAACCCCCAATAGAGATCGTTAGGGGTATTACACGTAATACAACTTACCGAAACCATATCCACTTCACCAAAGAGTGCAAACCGAAATCCTAAAAGCGACCAGGGTGTAAACAGCGTAGGTTCAAGATGAATGGCAAATCGCTTGTCGGCCTCTAAACTATCCGTGGTGAATCCCGGAATTTCACTTTTGTTTATATCTAACCAATTGATAACGTTTTGATTGATTAGTTGTGTGTACGATGCCGAAACTAAATTGCGCATCTTATATTTTCTTAGTTGCCACAACCGGGTAAAGTAGGCGGCTCCGCCCTGGACAATGATATCTTCTATTTTATTGTCGCGAAAATATCCGCCTGCCTGAAATTGAAGCCGGAGGAAATTCCCTTTTCGATTGACCCTTCCACGGCTGAATTTCATGGCTCCATACGGCCGTTCCACACCCAATTGCCGAATGTACCCACCGGACGCGGCAAGTGTAATGCCATAGGAGACATCCTCTGTTCTACCAAATCCAAAAACATAACGCGTTTTGTAGAAGTCCTGCCGATAAAATGTAAATTCTGATAAATATCCGAAGAGATTATTGTATTTTCTTACCTCTTTATACTCTTCCTGCTCAGGTTGGTCCAGATAATATCCATTAAAATAGCGGAAGGCAAGAAATTGTCGGTTCCGGTTTGAGATTTCTCTACGGATTCCAATGTTATATCCTAACCAACCATCGAAGATACTATATCTGTACTTCAGGAAAGCTGTATCCGGTTCGTGATAAACATTTTCAGACCAATTACGACTTACTTCAACACCGCCAGCCAACCGGGAATAGGGCGAAACGAGCGGCCTGCTGAGTTTTGTAAACACGGAAAATTCCGGTTCATCCCCAACACTTATTCCGGTATTGATTCGCGTATACCCAAATTCAAAGTTAGTAAGACTACCAAGAATGCTGCTTTTACGATAAAGGAAGGAATAACCGAACTTTGGGGTTCTTTCCTGATCAATAAGCGCGGTAAGCTCTATTCGCTGGCCCCTACCGTCAACGTTAGCATCGTAGATACCAAATTTAGGCGCGGTTGGAAAACTCCCACCCATTGTTCCCCCTAAACTAAAAATATCACGTGTAATTACCGTTAAATCAACGGAATCAGTACCCTCTACCGGAGTCACGACAATCCGGCTATCCAGAATAAAATCTTTGTCGCGAAGGAACCGTTCATTATCGGCTACCTTGTACGGATTCAACGGCTGGTTTTTGGCAATAAAAAGGTGTTTTCGGATAATTTTTTCCCGGGTATTAACGTGAAGGGCATTGGCCAGTCGGGTTGCGGTTTTCTGCACTTTTTTCGCGCTGTCGTAAATAGATTTTTCGAAGCCAATGCGATCGATATTAATATTCCGTATGATTTTGCCCGCGTACTGTAAATACGGATCAATACTTTCCTGATTGAGTATCGTATCGTTTGGGTGGGTTGAAATGAGTTTCATTCCTTCCCGAAAAGCTTTTTTTGTAATCGATTTTTTTTCTACCGAATCTTTCTTCACTTGTGCCTGGACATTGTTAGTAGTAAGTATATGAAAGCAAATAATGGAGCAGATAATAATCAACGTACGCACAGCTGTTCTTTTTTAGCAATTTATTGAAAATTAATTGAACAGGGCAGTTCATTCTGTGAACGAGAAACACAAAAACATGGAACGCTCGCCTGGTTAACTATTACTCAAACCTATGACTTGCCAGATATTGATTGGCTTCTCCGGTATCTATTGGTTTCCGGACAAACTGTATAATATCTTTAAGAAAAAACACCGGGGCTATCGCATGCTGAAGTTGGGCGCGTTCATCCAACGGATGGTTCTATGCACATCATACTCAGTCCAAGTGATGCAAAAGAAGTGAAGGAGAAGGGCTGGGCGAGCTTCACGGTTTGGCCGGACAAGGCAGGACCGCCAAAACCTACCTGATGATTTATTCACCCCGAAATGAAAAGGAATTAAGCGTTACTAAACAAATACTGGAGGCAGCAGTGAAGCACGCCGCGTATTCACCTAAATGAAAGACTGGAATCCCTCGATGCAAATTAAGGTCATTGTTTAAAATGTCATTCGAATCGCAACTAAACCATGGTCAGGAGTATTCTATACCCTGGAACTATTTTAAAACTAAACTTTAAAAATGCGTTGCTCTTCTCAATGGTTTCTTTCGCCCAAACCTGGCGTTGAATAAGGGTCATTCCAAAATCGGATTTACCGTAAACCACTACATGATTTCGGAAGTAGCTGGTTATTTCAAAACATTCACTGCTAAACTCACGTCCGCCAACGATGAGCTCTTGGATGCCGTACACTAACTGTTTCCCTATAGTAGAATGGAAAGCCAGGTTACTATAATATTTGTTATTGAGTGATCACTAACTACTGTGAGCCTTCTCGTTGATCACTAATGCCCATTTTTCAAGCGTACTCACCAATACGTCAAGAATGACGGGTTTGCTTATATAATCATCCATTCCTGCTTCCAGGCACTCTTCCCGGTCACCCTGAATGGCATTCGCAGTCATTGCTATAATAATGGGCTGAACTATATTTTGCTCCCGTATGCGGCGCGTAGCTTCAAGTCCATCCAATTCCGGCATCTGAACATCCATTAAGACAATGTCAAATTGTTCTTTCTTTACGGCGTTGAGGGCTTCTTGTCCATTCACAACAATTTCAGCCTTATAACCCAGTTTGTTCAGGACGCGGGTTGTAAGCTTTTGATTTACGGGGTTGTCTTCAGCAACAAGAATTCGTATGGGATATTGTTTGGCAAACTCAGCCGTCAACACCCGCTTAACCAGAAGTTCTTGCAGCGTTAATTTACCCTGATTGCGCAGATCATTGACGATATGCTGACACAATAGGTTTTGTTTCACAGGTTTGGTCAAGATAGAAGAAAATAGATCAGCATAGTTTCTGCCACGCTCATCGCCCATTGAACTTAATAAAATAATGGGAAGAGCCGGATACAATTTTTTTACGAACCGGGCCAGCTGGACGCCGTCCATTTCAGGCATCTGCATATCCATTACGATTAGATTAAAATCTGTCACCTTTGTTAACATTGCCAGCGCTTCCTTGCCCGAACTGGCCAGCAAGGTCTTCAACTTCCAGAGCTCCAACTGCCCCTTCAGTATGCTCCTGTTTGTTGCGTTATCATCTACAATAAGAACTTTTTTTCCTTCGATAGCCGCCATGTTGCAAGTCACATAAGTCTGTATTGGTTTTACACTGATTTGTGTACTAATTGAAAAAGAAAACGTGGTTCCATGGCCTTCCGTGCTCTCCACGGAGATAGCGCCACCCATTAACGTAACTAATTTTTCACTGATAACAAGGCCTAAACCTGTGCCGCCATATTTACGCGTTGTCGACGAATCTACTTGCGAAAATGCTTTAAACAAGTGTCCGATTTTTTCTTGCGGGATACCTATGCCCGTGTCACGGACTTCGAACCCCAGCGTGCACTGGTTACTATCGCCTTTCAAAAGGTGAACACCAACAAATACCTCACCCTGGTGTGTAAACTTGATAGCATTGCCCACTAAGTTTATCAGTACCTGTCTTACGCGTAAGCTATCGCCAATAATCTGTGTTGGCACATTGTAGTCTAGCTGGTAAATGAGGTCCAGCCCGAGCTTGGTTGCTTTACTCCCAAACAAATCCAGCACGTCCTCAATACAAATTCGCAAATCAAAGTCTTTGTTTTCCAACACCATTTTTCCAGACTCTATTTTTGAAAAGTCGAGGATGTCATTGATCACGGAGAGCAAACTCTCGCCACAGTTTTTAATGGTTTCTGTGTATTCACGCTGCTCACCACTTAACTGAGTTTCTGACAAGAGTGAAGCCATGCCGATCACCCCGTTCATGGGTGTTCGGATTTCGTGGCTCATGGTAGCTAAAAAAATACTCTTCGCCTGATTGGCATGCTCGGCTTCCTGCCGGGCTTTGTCTGCTTCCTGGCGAGCCATTCGCTCCACATTTGCTGAATAGATCAGGCGACCGGTGCGTTCGCGTGCTTTGATGACCCCTATCCTTATCCTGAAAAATGCAATTAAGCCTCCAAGTACTAACAGCATGGATAATATTCTAAACCACCAGGTCATCCAAAATGGAGGCGTGATCGTTAGCTGCAGTGTTCTCACATTCCGCGACCAATTACCCAGATTGTCCAAACCCCTTACTTTAAATAAGTATTCTCCCGGATCCAGGTTGGTGTATATAGCCGCATGTTTTGTGTCTATATTATTCCAACTTATATCAAATCCCTCCAAAAAATATTCATATCTTTTTTTGTCAGGATGTGTAAAGTTCAAGGAGGCAAATTCGAAGGCAATTACGGACTGATCATAAGGAAGTGTTATTTCTTTCACTTCTGTAATGCTCTTCTTTAATGGAGATTCCTTATTCGAAGGATCAGCAATCGGTACGGGTTTGTTGAATAGTTGAAAATTGGTCAGTACAATGGGGGGGTCAAATGATTTTTCCTTTACACTATCCGGAAAAAATTCGTTAAATCCATTGTTGCCTCCAAAATACATGGCGCCTGATCTGCTCTTACAAAAGGCGTTCATTTTAAATTCGTTGGATTGTAATCCATCCGTAACATCGTAATTCTTAAATTGTCTCCTTATCGGATCAAATTTTGACAAGCCCTTATTTGTACTGATCCACAAGTTGCCGGGATGATCCTCCAATATACCAAAAATCGCATCATTAGGTAACCCGTCCGTTGTCCTGTAGGTTGTAAACGTTTGACTTTTTATGTCAAAATGATTTAAGCCAGACATGGTCCCAATCCATAAGTTTCCAAAACGATCCTGGTGAATTTTACCCACACTGTTATTACTGATACTGTTCTTGCCTTCCGTGTGCCGGAAATGCGTAAAATTCTTAGTTTGAACATCGAAAAGACTTAAGCCACCTCCATCTGTACCAATCCAGAGTCTCCCCGTCCGGTCTTCAAAAATAGAATTGACCTTGTTATTGTTGATCCCTTCCTCCGTGTCCTCATCATATCCAAAATGAATAAAGGATTCATTTTTCGGGTCATACAAATTAAGCCCACCAAAGTATGTCCCAATCCAGATATTTTTCTTCCGATCTTCAAAAATAGTCCAAACATTATTGCTGGTTAAGCTATTCGGATTTTTCGGATCATTTCTAAAATGCTTGTACTTATTTTGCTTTCGGTTGATAACCGTAATTCCATTGGCCCAGGTACCAATCCATAAATTTCCCTGGCTATCCTTCAGGATACTTAATACGTGATTTCCACATATACTGTTCGGGTTGTTTTCTTCGTGCTGGTAGTGGGTGAAATTGCCTGTCTTGTTATCAAACAGGTTTACGCCACCCCCATCCGTTCCTATCCACAAATTGTTTTCTGAATCCTCATAAATACTGAGCACCTTATTATGGCTCAGACAATTCTTTGAAGCGTTATGCCTGTAATGTGTGAATTTATTCCCTTCCCTGCTCCAGAAATTAATGTCACCTGAAAAGGTACTGACCCACATATTTCCTTTTGAATCCTTATATATGGCCCAAACCGAATTATTGCTTAAGCTGGCATCATCACTATCGTCCTGTTGATAATTGTGGAAAGTAGCAGTGGATTTGTCATAAATACTAAGCCCTCCGTTTTCTGTTCCGATCCACAGGTTCCCGGTATTATCTTCTCCCAGGGTTATCACAACATCATTGACAATACTGTTTTTAATCTGACTATTCCTTTTAAACTTTAGAAATTCCTGTGATGAACGATTGAACAGGTTCAACCCTCCCCCGCGCGTACCAACCCAAAGCTGACGGTCACTGTCTTCAAAAATAACCATGACAGCATTGGAACTTATCGACCGGTTATTCTTTTCATTATATTGAAACCAAGTAAAGGTTTTAGTCTTGCGATCAAAACAATTAAGACCTCCGCTGTTCGTTGCAATCCAAAGGTTTTGTTGGCTATCTTCAAAGACGTCTTTTACTAAATCCTGGCTGAGGCTTTCAGGATTATGCTTATCATATTTGTAGTTCGTGAATATTTCATTTTTTACATCATAACTGTCCAGTCCTCCTCCCTCGGTACCCATCCATAAAATCCCCTCATGATCGATGATGATACTATTCACCAGATCACTTGAAATTGTATTTGAATTATTACGGTCGTGTTTATACTGTGTGAATTTTTCACTATCCCGATCAAATTTGCTAACGCCGCCTCCCCAGGTAGCAATCCAAAGAGAACCATGGAGATCTTCTTTTACATCCATGATAATATTGCTGCTCAGGCTATTCTTATCTTTTACATCGTTTTTATAAACGGTGAAGGAATAACCATCATATTTATTAAGCCCGTCACGCGTACCAAACCACATAAATCCGCGGCTGTCTTGCAGCATACAGATCGTGTTGCTGTGCGAAAGACCTTCCCGGGTGCCCAGGTGTTCGAATTTTAAATTCTGCTGTTGCGAAAATGAAAGTAGGGAAATGCCTTGAAACAAGGCATAAAGAAACCATAGCTTTATGCTAGTATGAAACTTTTTACGATAAGAAAATATCTGTCTAATGCCGTTCATTCAACATGCGTTGTTATTTTTTTCTTCCCATAAGCTTTTGATCGAATCCCCACAGAGTTTATCGAAGGTGTCTATTCGGTCTTGCCCTTCAATCCGATGATTCAATTCCTCGACGATGTCCGATAATTCCCTGCTTCCTAACATAGCTAAAGTTGTTTTCATCTTATGGCAGGCTTTACGGAAAACTGCAAGTTCCATAGTAATTGATCGACGCAATTCCGCGAGGTTATTGATCATTAAATTGATCAGGACCTGCCTGAAGTCCGGGTCACCATCGGCATAGAGGTCTAATTGTCCGAATCGCTTATGAGTACCGGTGGATGGAATGGAGGTATTCATAAGCTGGTTTTATTGTATTTGTTCATGTTGGTTGATGTATAGAATTTCTGTTCAAAAGTGGGTACTAATAGGTCATCAGAAATCAGGGGGAAGCGGAATTATTAAAATCAGGGGTACTCTAGGGAGTCAGGTTTTTACTGATAAAGATTGGTTATCTGTACGCGTTGCTCAAATCAAGTTGGCAGGATTAATGAAATCAGCCTATCCAGGATGCCCCAGGTTAATGAACCGTTTAATGATTCAATATTTGTCTTTTCCCTTAGCCGGCTATTCTTTACCTTATAAGAATCAAGTCTTCAAAAAGTTGGCAGTTAGTCTGAACCAGAATGGGGGTCACTGAAATAATTGGATTGTCCATGAAGACAAAATGATTTGCCCATTAAAAAAATAAATTATGAAAGCACGTTCTAAAGAAAAGAAGAAGCAACACACTGAAATATCACTCCAAAAAGCTGTTGAGGAAAGAAATAATATTCTGGAAAGGATTACCGATGCTTTTGTAGCACTCGATAAAAACTGGTGCTATACCTATGTAAATAAAAGGGCCGGTGAAGTTATGCAACGCAATCCTCAACAAATGATTGGCAAGCATATCTGGACCGAGTTTCCCGAAGGGATTGACCTGCCCTTTTACAAAGCCTATTATAAAGCAATGGACGAGCAGAAATATATTTATCTCGAGGAATACTATGCACCATTTGATACATGGCTTGAGAATCATATTTATCCATCACCCGATGGGCTTTCTATTTACTTCAGAGACATTACGGACCGAAAAAAAAACGAAGCGGAAGTAATCAGGGTATCCAAAGAAAAGGAGACCATATTGAATCGCATCAATGACAGTGTAGTAT
>Ga0184629_10000883_pt1 | contig 12825 bp, 10 predicted proteins | sample PLM4_32_b1_FD_133158 | JGI IMG/M metagenome (GOLD analysis project Ga0184629, IMG submission 133158) | Groundwater sediment microbial communities from an aquifer in East River, Colorado, USA - PLM4_32_b1 | ecosystem: Environmental > Terrestrial > Soil > Riparian zone | place: USA: East River... | reverse complement strand
TCCGGTCCCCGGTGGCAGGATCCGGTCGCAACCGCCTCAAGATTTTCACGGGCCTTTCCTTCGACGGAGTATTCAAACGATGAGACGCGGTCTCCATTTTCTGCCGCTCTTCTGCGGCCTGGTCCTGTCCCGGGCTCTGTCCGCACAGGAGGTGCCGAGCGAATACCCGATCGGCGCCAAGGATCTTCTCGAAATTCGGGTCCTGGAGATTCCGGACCTGAACGTCGAGCGTCGCGTGTCCGAAGGGGGCACGATCGCGCTCCCGTTGATCGGCGAGTTTCCGGTTTCCGGCCTGACGCCTTCGCAAGCCCGCACGAAGCTGGAAACGCTTCTCAAGGAGAAATACGTCAACCGCGCGAACGTCTCGGTGATCGTGAAGGAGTACGCGAGCAGGCCCGTCTCGGTGGTCGGGGCGGTGCACAAGCCGGGATCCCTGACCATCTCCGGGCGCTGGTCTCTCTTGCAGGCGATCTCGGCGGCCGGCGGCATGACGGAGGTCGCGGGCAAGAAGATCTACGTGCTCCGCAAGGCCGAGAACGGGCTCTCCGACACGCTCGAGGTCGACACGGACGAGCTTTTCCACGACGCCAATTCGATTTGGAACGTTCCGATCGTTCCCGGCGACGTCGTCAACGTGGCTCCCCGAAAGTCGATCCGCATCTTCTGTATCGGACAGCTCAAGTCCCCGGGGGCCCTGGACTTCAGCACCGACGACCGCATCACGCTCCTCTCCGTGATCGCCAGGGCCGGCGGACCGACCGACCGCGCTTCGAGCAAGATTCGGATCAAGCGACGTACTCCCGACGGCAAGGACACGGAGATCGTCGTGAATTACAGCCGAATCTTGTCGGGAAAGGACCGGGATCCTATACTGGAGCCGAACGATGTCGTGATCGTCAAGGAGTCGTTTTTTTGACCCCGCAGCTGCCTCTGCCTGACGACCCCATGAAGCCTCTGCCGGATGACTTCATGAATGTGAACGTGACGGCTCCGGAAGCCGCTCCCGCCGAGCTGCACCTCTCTGAGTACTGGGCGATCATCAAGAAGCGGATGCGCTTGATCGCCCTTTGCGTCTTCGTCGCGCTCGTGATCGGCATTCTCGCGTGTGTGCTGACGACGCGTATGTACCAGGCTACGGTCGTGCTCGACGTCGAGAAAAGCAAGGCGAACCTGCTCGACGCCGGCGCCGGTGAAGTGTTTTCCTTCAACCCGCAATATCTCTCGACGCAGATTGAGCTCATGAAGAGCCGGGAGATCGGCGAGAGAGTGGTGCGAAAGTTGAAGCTCCTCGAGAACCGCGAGTTGAACCCCACCCGGAAGGGCTTGATCCCCCGAACGCCAGAAAAGCCTGGCGTATCCGCCGAGGTGGCGACGACGGGTCTCGCGATGGGGATCGTCGGGCATGTCAGCGTGGCCCCGGTCATGCAAACGAACATTCTGAGGCTCACGTACGAGGGCCCCTCGCCGGCGCTCACGGCGGACATCGCCAACGCTCTGGCGGAGGCCTACATCGAATGGAGCACGGAGGCGAAGTTCAATGTGGTTGGTCTCGCGTCGGAGTTCTTGAAGGCTCAGCTCGATCAGCTCAAGACGGAGCTCGACGCCAAGCAGCAGCAATTGCTGACTTACGGACGGGAGAAGGACATCATCTCGGCCGATCCGGGAACGAACGCCTCTCTTCAGAATCTCGAGGCTCTGAACCGCGACTACAGCGCCGCGGTCGCGGACCGGATCGCGAAAGAAGCGCGCTACCACGAGGTGCGGACCGCCCGGCCGGAAGCCATCGCCGACACGTTGTCGAACGGGCTCGTCACCTCGCTGCGGGCCGACCTGGGGAGGCTCGAACGCGACTACGCGGACAAGCTCAATCTTTACAAGCCGGAATGGCCGGCGATGCAGCAATTGAAGACACAGATCGACACGAGCCGGGAGCACCTGGACGCGGTGATTCAGGAGACGATCACCAAGGCACGGGACCTGGCGAGAAGCGATTACGATACTGCGGTCCGCCGCGCGGCGAGCTTGAAGAGCGTGTTGGTGCCCCAGAGGACGGAAGTCCAGACCTCCACCAGCAACGCGGTCGAGTACAACAACCTCCGTCTCGAGGTCGAGGCCAAGAGGGCGCAGCTCGACACCCTTACCAGGCAGCTGGCGCAAACGGAGATGACCTCCCAGCTGCGCGGCGAGCGTGCGTCGAACATCCGCATCGTCGATCGTGCTCTTCCCAACCGGAGGCCATCCAGGCCCGCGTACAAGTTGTACATAGCCGCGGCAGTTTTCGGAGGTGGAGCCATCGGGCTCGTGCTCGCGCTCTTCCTCTCCTACATGGATCGATCCCTGCGCAGTGTGGAAGATGTCGCCCGGCACCTCCAGCTTCCCGCTCTCGGTGTGATTCCCGCCCTTTCGAGCGCTTCGGGTCGGTCCTATGGCTACACCGCGAAGCTTCGGCGCAAGATTGGGAGCGGGACGGACGCTGAGCCCGCCGTGATCGAGCTGTTGCCGCACGCTCAGCCGCGTTCGCGGGTGGCGGAGGCCTATCGGGCCCTTCGCACGGCCCTGCTTCTATCGCGCGCGGGCGGCGTGAAGTCCCTCGTGGTCACGTCCTGCGTGTCCGGCGAGGGGAAGAGCACGACCGCGGCCAACCTGGCCATTGTTCTGGGGCAGCTCGGCAAGCGCGTCCTGCTCGTGGACGGGGACCTCCACAGGCCGCGGCAGCACGAGATCTTCCGTGTCTCCAACCGGGCGGGCCTCGTTTCGATCCTCGCGGAGGGCCTGGAGTCCGCGCGTGTGATCGTGAAGACCGACATCCCCGACGTCTTTCTCGTCCCATCGGGGCCTACGTGCCCCAATCCCTCGGCGCTGCTCATTTCCGAGGCCATGTCGAAGTTTCTGGAGCTCGCGCGCTTGAACTTCGACTATGTCATCGTGGACGCGCCGCCCGTGGCCCCCGTGGCCGATGCCCTCCTGATCGGAAATCAGACCGACGGGGCCGTGATCTGCGTCAAGGGCGGAAAGACCCCACGCGAGCAGGTCGCCCGCGTTCGGGACCGCCTGCTCTGGAGCAATGTGCGCATTCTCGGCGTTCTCATCAGCAATCTGCCCGGAGATGCCGCCGGTTACGGGTCGGGATACGCATACGACGACAACTACTACGACATCCCGCGGGAAGCGACCGAAGGCAAGCGGGCCATCGCGGCGGCGCGCAAGGCGTGACCGTCGCACTTGCGTTCGTTCCGCTCCGAGCCGCTGACTCCCGGTTCGTTCGAAGGCTGTTCGCCGCTTCCGGAGCCCGATGATCGACCTCCATTTCCACTGTCTGCCCGATGTCGACGATGGGCCGGGAGACTGGGACCAGGCGGTCGCGCTCTGTCGGGCCGCGGCGGCGGAAGGGACCACCACTCTGATCGCGACCCCTCATGTTCTCCGCCAGCCGTGGTGGAACGACGATCCGGCCGTTCGGGACCGGCTCATCCTGAAGTTGAATGTGCTGCTGGAAGGGAAGCCCTCGGTGCTGGCCGGTTGCGAGTATTACTTTTCCGCCGACGCCGTGCAGCTATGGGAGCGCGGAATGCGGGGCCCGCTGACCGGTCTGAATCGGACCAAGCACCTGTTGCTCGAGTTCCCGGCGGGCGGCGTACCGCCCGACACCGGAGCGATTTTTCACGAGCTGTCGCTGCTCGGAGTCACTCCGGTGATCGCGCATCCCGAGCGGGATCGGGTGCTCGCCGCCTCCCCGAGCCTCCTGCAAGAGCTCGTTTCCCGAGGCGCTGTCGTGCAGATCACCGCCGGCAGCCTTCTGGGCGACTTCGGGATCGACGCATCGACGGCATGCGAAGAGTTCTTCCGACGCGGCCTGGTTCACCTGGTCGCTTCGGACGCCCATTCGGTGAACCGTCGCCCTCCCCGTCTGGCGGCCGCCCGAAGCTACGTGCGGCGAAGCTGGGGCAAGCAGGCGGAAACCGACCTCTTCGAAACCAATCCGAAGGCGCTGTTGCAATCCGAGTCGCTGCCCTCGCTCGGGCTCGCATCCAAAGCGTCCTACATGCGGGATTAGAAGTCGATGTCCAGCCCCGCTCGAGGCGCTCCCTTGCCCAGCTCGCGTGCGCTGCGGACCTCTCTGTCCCTGGTCTGCGTCGGTCTGGCCGCAGCGTCGATCTTTTACTTCCGCCGGCGCGCCGACGAGCGGGCCTCCTCCGAGGCGTTCGTCAAACGCTTCGCTCTCGATCTTCGCAGGCCCGAGGAAATCGGAGCGATGAAGCTCGAACCGGAGCCGGATCTGGCGGCGAGCATCGCCGTGCATGCCGCTCTTCGGGACGCGGCCGCGTCCCTTCCATCCGCGGTGGGCCTGGGCGCCCGCGAGGAGGAAGTGGCTGCCGCGCGTGACCTCATCCTGGATGCGTCGGCGAAGCGTCCTGGCTGGGCGTATCACCGTTTCCTGCTGGGTCGACTCGCGTATCAGGCCGCGGGGCCCGTGCGAGATCCGGCGGCGGCGAAGGCCTGGGAAACCTGGGCCACGCCCCTCAAGCTCGCGGCCGCCGCCGCCCCGGGCTCGGATGAGATTTGGTCCGCGCTCGGCGGGGTGTATCTGGAGAATTGGCAGGGACTCACCGCCACGCAGCGGTCCGAAGCGCTGCCCGCGCTTCGGCGTGCGTTGCTGGATTCTCGCTTCGTGTCGTCCCGGTTCTTGACCCTCTCCGAAGCCGTCGGTCGGGACAAGGCGATGAGTCTTCTTCCAGGGAACCCGGAGCTGCTCGGCGCCGCAGCGGACGCGCTATCCGCTCACGGCGACCTTGCGGCGGCAGCGGCATTGCTCGGACGTCGAGACACGGCGGAGAAAAGAGCGCGCGCGGCCGAGCTGCGCCGGATCGAAGGACGGTTTCAGTCGAGAGACTCGGCCGGTCTCCGGGCGGCTTGCGTCGACTGGGCGGCCGAGCATCCGGTTTCCGAGCTGGACGATCCCGCCGGACGCGCGCAGGCGGCCCGAGTGCTGGAGTTGTGGCCCGGAGACCGAGGCGGTCCCTGGGAGACCGACCCCCGGGCGGACTTCGTGCGGTTCTTCCTGGATGGACGAGAATCCGCGGTTCCCGCCGAGACTCTTTCGCGCACGCTGGACGCACTCTCGGATGTTCCGGATCAGGTGATCGCGCGCGTGAAGCTTCTGGCGGGAGATGTTGCGGGGGCGCAAGAGCTGGCGGGCCGTCCGCAGAACCAGGGCGCCCCCGAATGGACTCAGTATTACGCCGATCTGGCGCGGCTCTTCCTGAAGCAGGGACGTTCCCGCGAGGCGAGGGGAGCGCTCGACCTGCTCCCGCTCGCCACGCGGGACAGTTGCGATGCGCTGCTTGCGCGGCGAGACGTTGCGCGCGCGCTCCAGGACACGGTCGAGCTGGCCATCGTCAACCAGAGACTCACATCGTTGAGGATCTCCCCCCGCTTGCAAGATCAGGGATCCGAAGGTGCGAAGGTGTCAATCTGCGTCGACCCGGAGCAGGCGGACAAGTTGAGCCTGGACCTGAGGCTGGCCCCGCAAGGCCCCGCCGTCGTCCGTTATGGCTGGGGAGCCGGCCGAGACGGAGCGCTGTTTGTCCAGAACGAGCGTGTGGTCTCCGTGCCGCTCGCCGGCCTCTCCGGACTGCGGGACCTGACCGTCCAATCGGTTGCCGGAGCGGCCGTCCGAGCTTCGGCCTCTTTTGCAGCGAACCGCTAACCATGTCAACCACCGCGGAAATGGGGCCTTAGCTTCGTTCTCACAGAGCTCAAAGGGTCAGGTGGGGGATCCCCTGTCCTAAAGGTCAGCATTCTCGCCCTTCGACTGCCTGCCTATGCTATGATCCTCTTTCACATTAAACCCTTGCCGCCACAGGCAATAAGTTGTGCGGCAAGAGAATAGAGGGGGGTCTCGGAGATGCCGCTCTTGAAGCGGGGGACCGACATATTTCCGCACGACCTCTTCGAGCTCTCCGCGACCGACTTCCCCTGGTGGGTCGCTCATGTGCGGAGCCGCCAGGAGAAGGTTTTGGCGCGCCATGTCGCCCCCCTCGGGGTCCCGTTCTACCTCCCGCAGCGCGAGAAGGGGAGAAGCAGAGGGGGGCGGAGCTTCGTCTCCTACCTGCCGCTCTTCCCAGGCTACTTCTTTTTCCGGGGGACCTTGTCTCAGCGGCTCGCGGTTCTCCGGAGCCAGGTGGTCGTTCGACTTCTCGAGGTGCCGGACCAGGGGCTTCTGACCCGCGAGCTGCAAGAGCTCCGCACGCTGCAGGAGGCGGGCGCCACACTGGTTCCGTACACGCCGATTGCCCCGGGCACCAGCGTTCGCGTGGTCGAAGGTCCCTTCTCCGGATACACCGGAAGGGTCGTGAGGGAACAGTCTCGGCTGCGCCTGATTGTGTCCATCTCGATGTTGCGGCAGGCCGTGGCCGTGGAGTTCAGCCGTGAGGCCCTCTCCCCGCTCGCTCCCTCGCAACGGTTTGGTCAGTCTCGAAGCGCCGTGGGGTTCTAGCAGTTCGTCGGTTCGGTGCTTCTTAATGGGCGGCGGCTCTTTCGGTGCTCGTACACCGAAGGGGGCGAAGCCTGACTAGTCAGAGGCGTACAGACGTGAGCACGACAGTGAAATCGGACACCGCCAGCGCCGCCGCAGCGGAGCTGAAGAAGAGGATTGAAGGCCGCACGCTCGTCGTCGGCGTGCTCGGCCTCGGGTACGTCGGCCTTCCTCTCGCTCTGGCCTTTGCGGAGAAGCGTCTGTCGGTCATCGGGTTCGACGTCGAGCCCGAGAAGATCGAGGCTCTCAAGGCCGGGCGCCATTACATCCAGCATCTCGAGGGCCCTCGGCTGGCCTCCGCAACCTCCTCCGGATTATTTCGCGCGACTTTGGACTTTGCCGAGCTGTCCAAGCCGGACGTGCTGTTGATCTGTGTCCCGACCCCTCTGACGCCGCAGCGTGAGCCGGATATGAGCTTCGTCGTGAACACCGTCCGGCAGATCCAGCCGCGCTTGCGCCGCGGTCAGCTCGTGGTCCTCGAGTCGACGACCTACCCGGGCACCACCGACGAGCTCGTCCGGGGGATCCTCGAAGAATCGGGGCTGCGGTGCGGCGAAGATTTCTTTCTCGCGTTTTCTCCGGAGCGCGAGGACCCGGGCAACTCCCGCTATACGACGGCGGGCATCCCGAAGGTGGTCGGGGGCGTCGACCCCGTCTCCGGCGACCTGGCGCAGGCCGTCTACGAGCTTGCGATCGATCGGACGGTGCGCGTGTCCACGGCGCGGACCGCCGAGGCGACCAAGCTCGTCGAGAACATCTTCCGCGCGGTCAATATCGCGCTCGTCAACGAGCTGAAGATCGTTCTCGACAAGATGGGCATCGACATCTGGGAGGTTTTGGACGCCGCCTCGACGAAGCCATTCGGCTTCATGCGGTTCAATCCGGGACCCGGGCTGGGAGGCCACTGCATCCCGCTCGACCCCTTCTACCTCGCCTGGAAGGCCCGCGAGTACGGAGTGACCGCAAAATTCATCGAGCTCGCCGGCGAAGTCAACGTCCAGATGCCGCACTATGTGGTCGAGAAGCTGCAGTACGCCTTGAATGAGCGGGGCAAAGCGACCCGGGGAAGCCGGATCCTGGTCCTGGGACTGGCGTACAAGAAGGACGTGGATGACGCCCGTGAGAGCCCTGCCTTCGAGATCATCGATGCGCTCCTGCGCCGCGGCGCGGCCGTTTGCTATCACGACCCCCATGTTCCCCGGGTGCCGCGGACTCGCGCGTGGCCCGGTCTGGCCTCGATGTCGTCGGAGACGCTCACGCCGGAACGGCTCGCCGCCCAGGATGCGGTCGTGATCGTGACAGACCATTCCGCCGTCGACTACGATCTCGTCCTTCGCCACGCGCCCCTGATCATCGACAGCCGCGGTGTCTACCGGCAGCCGGCGTCGAACGTCGTCAAGGCATAGGGTCAGAATTGCCGATACCGGACTTTCGCGGCCACCAGGTACTCGTCACGGGGGCGGCGGGATTCATCGGCTCTCATCTCGTCGACGCCCTCGTTGCCCGCGGGGCCGCCGTGCGCGCCCTCGACAATCTCGTCAGCGGCCGGCGCGAGAACCTGGCGCAGCACGGAGAAAGAGTCGAGTTCCTCGAGGGAGACATTCGTGATTCCGAAACCTGTCGCCGGGCGTGCCGGGGAGCCACTTACGTCTTCCACCAGGCGGCGCTCGGGTCTGTTCCGCGCTCTCTCGCCGATCCCGCAACGACGTTTGCGGTCAACGCTACCGGGACCGCGACCATCTTTGCCGCGGCCCGCGACGAGAACGTCCGTCGCGTCATCTATGCCTCGTCCTCGAGCGTTTATGGAGACAGCGAAGTGCTTCCGAAGCGGGAAGGCGAGGAAGGCCGCCCGCTGTCTCCCTACGCTCTTTCCAAGCGAGTGAACGAGGAGCTCGCGGACGTTTTCTCCCGCTGCTTCCGGCTGGAGTTGATCGGCCTTCGGTACTTCAATGTCTACGGACCCCGTCAGGACCCCGAGGGCCCGTATGCCGCCGTGCTCCCGCGCTTCTTCAAGGCGTCCTTCGCGGGCACAGCCCCTGTCATTTTCGGAGATGGCGAGCAGAGCCGCGACTTCACCTTCGTCTCCGACGCGGCGAACGCCAACCTCCTGGCGGCCGGAGCCCCCGCGCAGGCCTGCGGACGGGCCTACAATGTCGCCGGCGGACGCCGGACGACGATCAACGAGCTCGCGCGTGCGGTGCGCGAAGCCGTCGGAGGGGCGCCCGAGCCGAAGTACGAGCAGGCGCGGCCCGGCGACGTCCGGCACTCGCTCGCGGACGGCTCGCTCTCCAAGCACGTCCTCGGTTACGAGCCCGCGGTGGAGCTGTCGGAAGGGCTCGCGAGGGCGAAGCGGCATTATGCGGAAGCGGCGGACGGCGCATCCTCGCACCTGGAAGTGCGGCCTGCGACCCGGCAGAAAGAGACGGATGGGAATGAGCGCAGTGCCTGAGCCAACAGCGGCAAGCGAGACTCCCACCGTTCTGATCCGGCCGACGCGGGGATTGGCATCGCTCCAGCTGAAGGAAGTCTGGACGTACCGGGAGTTGCTCTACTTTCTCGTCTGGCGCGACGTGAAGGTCCGTTACAAACAAACGGTCCTCGGCGTCGCGTGGGCTGTCTTGCAACCGGTGATGACGACGGTCGTGTTCACGATCTTTTTCGGCCAGCTCGCCAACATCGGTTCGGACGGCTTGCCGTACCCTCTCTTCTCCTTTGCGGGGCTCCTGGCCTGGAACTTCTTCGCGCAGGGACTCGCCCAGGCCTCGGGGAGTTTGGTGGGCTCATCCAATCTCATCAAGAAGGTCTACTTCCCGCGCCTGGTGATCCCGATCTCTTCGGTGCTCGTGGGGCTCGTGGACCTTTGCGTCGGTCTCGTCTGCCTTCTCGGGATCATGGCCCACTATCGCGTCTGGCCCTCCGCGACTTTTCTGCTTCTGCCTGTTTTCGTATTTCTCGCCGCGGGCGCGGCTCTCGGGGTTGGAATGTTCCTCTCGGCGCTGAACGTAAAGTATCGGGACGTGCGTTACGTCGTTCCCTTCTTCGTGCAACTCTGGCTCTTTGTCACCCCGGTCATTTATCCAGCAAGCCTGGTGGCCCCGAAGATGAAAGCGGCCGGAGTCCCCGTCTGGCTCTATGGTCTCAACCCCATGGCGGGCGCCGTGGAAGGGTTTCGCTGGGCGGCGCTCGGGACCGGCACCGTCGCCGGTTCGGTGATCACGACCAGCATCGCGGTAACCGCGGTCTTGCTCGTGGGCGGCGTCTTTTACTTCCGTCAGACGGAGAGGACCTTTGCGGACGTCGTCTGAGCGGGTCCGCCTCCCGGCTCGCGGAGAACCGCATGAGTGAGGTCGCGATCCGCGTCGAGCGCCTCGGCAAGCAGTACCGGATCGGGACGGTCCGGGGGAGCAAGCACAGAACGCTGCGAGACACGCTGTCGGGGGCGGTCGCCGATTCATTTCGCCGGGCCCGGGGGATTCTCCGGTCTCCAGAAAACGGCCTCCGCCCGGCAGACGGGACCTTCTGGGCGTTGAAGGACGTCTCCTTCGAGATCCAGCGCGGCGAGGTCGTGGGCATCATCGGGCGAAACGCCGCGGGCAAGAGCACGCTCTTGAAGATCCTCTCGAGAATCACCGAGCCGACGACGGGTTCCGCCGAGATCCATGGCAGCGTGAGCTCGCTTCTGGAAGTCGGTTCGGGGTTTCATGCCGAGCTCACGGGCCGCGAGAACATCTTCTTGAACGGTGCGATTCTCGGAATGCCCAAAACCGAGATCATCCGCAGGTTCGACGAGATCGTGTCCTTTTCGGAAGTGGAAAAGTTCATCGATACCCCCGTCAAACACTATTCGAGTGGCATGTATCTCCGTCTGGCTTTTGCCGTGGCAGCGCACCTCGAGCCGGAGATTCTGATTGTCGATGAGGTTCTCGCCGTTGGAGACGCCGCCTTCCAGGCAAAATGCCTCGGCAAGATGGAAGATGTTGCCCGACGAGGCCGTACCGTCCTGTTCGTCAGTCACAACATCTCGGCGGTCGAGAGGCTCTGTGAAACCGGAGTCGTTCTGGCAGAGGGACGAGTGCTCTTTCGAGGAAACATCGGTGACGCGGTGAGTTGCTACCTCGCCTCGGTGAACCCCTATGTCACGTCCGGGAGTTCCGAGGGTCCGGGGTTCGCGGACCTTTTGCGACATCCTGGCCGCCAGGCAGGCGCGCGGCCCCTCCTCCAGTCGCTTGCTTTGCTGGGGCCAGGTTCCCCGCGCGTTCTTCGCGACCGGCTGAAGACCGGCGAGGACGCCGTTTTCGAAATCCGTTACGACGCTGAGGGCACGAAACTCGACATGGCGTTCCTCGCGATCAACTCCCTTCGAGGAGAGCGGGTCTGCACCGTTGGCACGCACTTGTCCCCCGGCCCGGTCGGAGTGCTGCCCGGCAAGGGGACACTACAGTGCCGGCTTCCCTCTTTGCCGCTCGCGGCAGGCGACTACGTCGCCGTCGTCGCGATTGGACAAAGCTTTCCGAGGAAGGAGATCGACCGCGTCGAGTTTGCCCTGCGGTTCAGGGTGGAGACAGGAGATTACTTCGGCACAGGTGCGGCTCTTCACCACAGTCAAGGCTCCTTCGCACAGCGCTCGGAATGGAAGGTCGTCCCCGGGGCCGGCGAGCTCGAAGTGGGCGCGTTGTGATCTGTCTCTTCTCGGGCACGGCCCCGCCACCCGGCAGGGTGCAGCGCTTCGCCGCATCGGCGGTTGATGTTGTAGTGCCGGCCCTCCATCATCTGGTCCACTCCAAGGGGTGGCCCGCGAAATGACGACGCAGATTCAGAAGCACGAGCGCGGGCAAGAGGGAGACGGCCTGAAGGGGATGGTCTCGGTCGTCATCCCTGCCTACAACGAAGAGGGCGGTCTCGCCGACGTGGTGACCGGTCTGCGCGGGCGCCTGGAGTCGTCCGGCCGCCCGTTCGAGATCATCGTCGTGGACGACGGCTCGCTGGACCGCACGCTCGAAGTGGCGCGCGGCCTGAGCGTGACGGTCATCCCGCATGGCAGCAATCGCGGATACGGCGCCGCGCTCAAGACCGGCATCCATGCGGCGCGCGGCGAGCACATCTTGATTTGCGACGCCGACGGCACATACCCTCCCGAGTCGATCCCCGAGCTGTTGCGGCATGCCGACGGCCACGACATGGTGGTCGCGGCGCGCACGGGGCCGTCGGTCGACATTCCGCCATTCCGACGGCTGGCCAAGGGAATCCTGCGGCGGCTCGCGATCTATCTGTCGGAGGCGGCGATCCCCGATCTGAACAGCGGCCTGCGGGTCTTCCGCCGTGAGGCAGCGATGCATTTCTTCCCGATCCTGCCGGCCGGCTTTTCGTTCACCACGACCATCACGCTCGCGATGCTGTGCAACGAAGGGGCTGTCTGCTACGTGCCGATCAACTACTCCAAGCGCACCGGGCGCTCGAAGATCCGCCCGCTTCGAGACACGCTGAATTTTCTCATCCTGATTCTGCGGACAATCCTCTACTTCAACCCGCTCAAGATCTTCCTGCCGATTGCGATGGCGATCGGCCTGATGTTCCTCGGCTCGCTGGCGTACGATCTGTTCGCCCTGAGAGACCTCACCGAAAAGACGCTCATCCTCCTTTTTGGGGCGTTGCAGCTCCTGGCGATCGGCATCATCGCTGACCTGATCACCAAGCGGCTCTATGGCTTTGGCGGCTGGAACGGAGGCCAGCGGTGACCCAGGGTGCCGACCACAAGGCGCGTGAGATCGAGCTTCATCGTCACGTCGCTGAAGGCTACCGGCTTCGTTACGGCACCCCGTTCGCGCCTATCTTCCAGCAGTTCTGGAACGATGAGTTGCTGGCGCTGCTTCCCGAGCGGGTGCCGGCGCCGGCGCTCGATAGTGGCTGCGGTACCGGCATCCTGCTTCCCGATCTGACCGCCCGGTGCGACGCGGTCTATGCGGTGGACCTGAGCCCGGACATGCTGGCTCAGGCGCGTTCGCGCGCGGCAGGCCGCGCCAGCATGAAGGATCTGCTCGAGGGCGACCTCGAGAGCCTGCCGTTTGACGACGGATTCTTCGGCACGGTAATCTGCCGCGGCTCGCTACATCACGTGCCGTCGCGCGAGAAGGCGTTTGCCGAGGCATGGCGCGTGCTCGCCCCCGGCGGTCTGTTCGCGCTCACCGAGCCGTCGGATGACTTTCTGCCGGTGCGGTGGGCCCGGCGCGCGCTCTACCATTTCTCGGCGAAGTTCGACGAGCACGACCGGGCCTTCACCCGGCGCGAGGTCG
>Ga0184629_10000882_pt1 | contig 12842 bp, 9 predicted proteins | sample PLM4_32_b1_FD_133158 | JGI IMG/M metagenome (GOLD analysis project Ga0184629, IMG submission 133158) | Groundwater sediment microbial communities from an aquifer in East River, Colorado, USA - PLM4_32_b1 | ecosystem: Environmental > Terrestrial > Soil > Riparian zone | place: USA: East River... | reverse complement strand
GGCATGCCACATTCGAATCGCTACAGAAAATGCAAAATTTGGACAACCGGAGATCTCTTTGGGAATCATACCAGGTTATGGAGGGACGCAACGTCTTGCGCAATTGGTGGGCCGGGGTAAGGCTCTTGAACTCATGTTAACGGCAGATATGATCTCAGCACAGGAAGCTAAAACGCTCGGACTTGTAAATCATGTCGTCCCCAATCACGATGAGTTGATGACCCTTGCAACTTCAATTATGCGTAAGATCATTGAGCATGGATCTACTGCTATTGCAAGCGTAATCAAAAGTGTAAATGCAGGATATGAATTTGAGAACGCAGGTTACAAGGTGGAAGCTGAGAATTTTGCAGCCTGTACCGCAACACAAGATTTCAAGGAAGGAACGAATGCCTTTATCCAAAAAAGAAAAGCAAGTTTTACCGGGAAATAGTTGTCTGTTATACGCTATCCCCTAATCACCAAAAATTATACAGTTTACTATGAAAGAAAATCACCCCAAGGGATAACGGATAAGGGCTAAATGGGTAAAATCAGAATACTTGCAGGTGAAACCGTTCTTTATGGACTGGGAAGCATTCTTCCGCGTTTCCTGAATTTCCTCTTAGTTCGCCTGCACACCGATGTGTATCCACCGGAGGAGTACGGTGTGATTACAAAGCTTTTTGCGTACGTAGCCGTAATCAACATTATCTTCATGTTTGGCATGGAGACAGCTTATTTCAGGTTCGCCACTAAGCCAGGTGCCGATGAAAAAAGGATTTTTAATCTCACCCAGACAGTAGTTGTTTTTATCAGCCTTTCGCTTTCGATTATTTTTATACTGCTGTCCAATCCCATAGCCGATGTATTTGAAATTCCAGGGAAAGCTGAATTGGTAATCTGGTTGGTAGCCGTCATGTTTATTGATGCCGTGGTGGCCATACCCTTTGCCCGATTGAGATTAGAGAAAAAGGCAACACGTTTTGCCATCGGGAAGCTGGTTAACATTGGCATTTTGATCGGGTTTAATCTTTACTTCCTTAAAATTGCCTTCAATCCATCCGTAGGTATTGATTACGTGGTGATAGCGAATGTCTTGGCCAACGTCTTCTATCTTTTATTCTTCATAAAAAGCTTACTTTCCTGGCGGCCGGCCTTTGACAAACAGATTTCCCCAGCTGTACTGAGTTATGCTTATCCCGTGATGTTGACCGGGTTAGCCGGAATGACGAATGAAACGTTTTCACGTCAAACCCTGGATTGGTGGCTACCGGAAAATTTTTATCCCGGGCAAACGGCGGAGTATTCGCTGGGCATTTTCGGCGCATGTTACAAGTTTGCTATGCTAATGAGTCTTGCCGTTCAGGCATTCCGTTATGCAGCTGAACCATTCTTCTTCTCTAACGCAACTGATAAGGGATCTCCTACTCTATTTGCCAATGTCAATCATTATTTTATCATTGTGTGCTGCGTGCTTTTTCTGGGCGTTTGCATTAATCTGGATATTCTAAAATATTTCCTGGGGAGCGACAAGTATTGGGAAGGTTTATCCATCGTCCCTATTCTCTTGCTGGGTTACTTGTTTCTGGGCGTGTATTATAATCTTTCCGCGTGGTTTAAACTTACGGATAAAACGTTTTATGGAACAATCATCACCCTTGGCGGAGCCGTTATCACCATCGTCGCCAATTACATATTAATTCCTCAGGCAGGCTATTTAGGGAGCAGCTGGGTAACATTAATTTGTTATTTCTCCATGACGGCTGCATGTTATTTTCTTGGACAGCGATTCTACCCTATTCCTTATAAGGTTTTAAAAAGCATGGGCTACATCACCGTTACCGTGGCAATCGTGTATGTCGTCGGTTTTTTTTCGATTGAAAACCAATGGTTGGCAACGGGCTTTCACGCCGTAGTGTTTTTACTTTATCTTTTCATAATTTATTTGTTGGAAAGGAAGGCATTCAAACAGGCATCAAACTGATTTTTCTTAGTTTTACTCCCTCATAAAACTCTCTACGCATGAACATTATCATCCCGATGGCAGGCCTGGGTAAACGCCTTCGCCCCCACACGCTCACTGTTCCTAAACCTCTATTACCCATTGCCGGCAAACCCATTGTGCATCGTTTGGTTGAAGACATCGCTAAGGTTTGTCCTGAGAAAATCGATTCTATTGGATTTATTATTCATCCGAGCTTTGGCAAAGAGGTTGAAGAAAGCCTGAAGTCCATTGCAAAAGAAGTTGATGCAACGGGCAAAATTTATTACCAGGAGCAAGCCTTTGGTATATCGCATGCATTGTTGTTTGCAAAGGAGTTATTTAAGGGAAAAGTAATTGTTGCATTCGCCGACACCTTGTTTAAAGCTGCGTTCAAACTTGATACGAACCAGGATGGAATCATTTGGGTCCAACGTGTAGATGATCCATCACAGTTTGGCGTAGTGCGTTTAAATGAAAAATCAGAAATTATTGAATTGGTCGAAAAACCAACAACATTCGTTTCTGACCTTGCCATCATCGGCATTTACTTCTTTAAAGATGGAGCGGGATTGGCACGTGAGATGCAATACTTGATTGACAACGACATTAAAGACAAAGGTGAGTTTCAATTCACTTCCGCGTTGCAAAATTTATCAAAAAAGGGAGCGATATTAATGCCCGGCCAGGTCACTGAGTGGCTGGATTGTGGGAATAAAAATGTTACGGTCCAAACCAATCAACGCTACCTGGAATTCATTAAGGATCAAAGACTGGTTTCCGAAAAGTCTACCTTAATAAACTCCGTCATCATTCCGCCATGCTTTATAGGAGATGGCGTTATGATAGAAAACTCGGTCATAGGACCACATGTTTCCGTGGGCGAAAATACCCGTATTTCTGATAGTCGCATTAAAAACTCTATCATTCAAAAGGGTTCTACGCTTAGAAGCGCCATGCTGGAGAACAGCATGTTAGGGAATTTCATTATTTTTGAAGGTTCTAAACTAGACTTAAGTCTGGGCGACTACAATACAATATCGTGAAAGTGAGGGTTCAAGTATCCTATAGTGCGATTATCTTATTTCTGACACTGCCACTGCTAATGTCAGCGCCGTCGTTTGCGCAACGAAAAAAGAAAAGCGCTGACGATGCTCAGGCGTCTGGCATTAAACTACGGGAAGCTGAATTTTATTTTACGGAAGGTGAAAAATTCTTTATCCTGGAAGACTACGCGAAGGCCCTTCTCTATTATCAAAGAACCCTCGAGATAGCTCCGGAGAATGCTACCGTTCATTATAAGGTGGCGGAAGTATTAGCGCAAAGTAACAAACAGGAAGATCTGCTAAAGGCTTCCATCAGTATTGAGAATGCATTGAAGCTAGAAAGGAAAAATAAATATTTTTACTTGCTGGCCGCCAACATCTATAATAGCATGACTGCATTTGATAAAGCGGCAACGATCTATGAGACCCTGATCAAAGAAATAAAAGGTACTGAAGAATACCTGTACGAACTTGCTGCTGTTTATCAATATGCCAATAAGCCCGACGATGCCATCAAAACCTATAACCGGGCAGAAAATGCTTTGGGGATCAGCGAAATCTCCTCGATACAGAAACTTCGTCTCTACCTTGAACTGGATAAAATAAAGGAGGGTATTGCCGAAGGTGAAAAACTAATCAATGCATTCCCGGACGAAGAACGTTTTATCATGGGTTTTGCCGAGGTGTTGTCACAAAAAGGCATGCGCTCGGATGCCATCAAGTATCTTGAAAAATTCACGTTGTCAAATCCTAATGCCGGTAGCGTTAAGATGTTACTGGCTGGACTTTATCGCGATAGTAATCAAGAACAGAAGGCACGGCCCTTGTTACTCAGCCTGTTTGATGATAATTCAATTGAACTTGGCAGCAAGTTGATTATTCTTGGCTCATACAACACCGAACTCAATCAGCATAAAACAAAAGGTATTTCTGATCCGGACAAAGAAAACTTTGCTCTTTCACTCCTCGAGAAACTGGAGAAAGCGAATCCGGCAGATCCGAATGTACACATTTTAGGGGGAGATCTTTACCTGTCGTCAGGCAAAAACCGCGAAGCACAAGGTGAGTATTTAAAAGCTATTGAATTGGGGGATGTTAATTTCGAAGTATGGGAAAATCTGCTTTACCTCGAAACACAGTTAGAACAGTTTGACAATGTTATCAAACATTCTGACGAGGCCTTGGAAATGTTTCCGAACCAAAGCATGATCCATTATTTTAATGGATATGCTCATCTGCGCAAGCGCAACTATCCCGAAGCTATTGTTTCATTAGAGCAAGCGAAGAAGTTATCGGCATCAAATCACAAACTTGTAGGCGAACTAAACAGTATGTTAGGGGATGCCTACAATGCCACGAAGTCGTACGACAAATCCGATAAAGCCTATGATGAAGCGTTAGCGATTGATCCCAACAACGATGCTGTCTTAAATAATTATAGTTATTACCTCGCACTGCGCAAGACTAACCTGGAAAAGGCAGAGAAAATGTCTACGCTACTTGTAAAAAATAATCCGCACAATCCCACTTTTTTAGACACCCATGCATGGGTTCTCTACTCCCGCCAGAAATACAAGGAAGCACGGAAAGCCATTGAGCGTGCTATCACCACAGGAAATGCAAATGCTACTCATTTTGAGCATTACGGTGATATTCTTTTTCAATTGGGTGATGTAACCGGTGCGGTACAGCAATGGGAAAAAGCCCGGGGACTAAATGCAAATAGCGAAATACTTAATAAAAAAATTGCGAACCGTAAAATCTATGAATAATCGACGCTGGCTAATGCTTATCGGGTTTTCTTTACTGGTGATGTCTTGCAGTAAAAAAGTAGTAGTTCCCCCCCTCACCTTAAGCCCCCCCAAACCCGCCGTAAACATAGAAGAAATTGATTTTGAATATATGCATGGTAAAGCACGTATGGTATTGCGTGACGCAAATAAAGAACGTGAAGTAAAAGCCAACATCCGCGTTCGAAAGGACAGTGTGATCTTGATGACCTTCTCCGTCATTGGTTTTCAAGGTGGGAAAGCACTTGTTAACAAAGATTCCATCACCATTGTCAGCAATGTTGATAAAGAATATTACCCATTGTATTATGATGACCTCTCCAAAATTTACAACTTCGAGATCAATTATCACGTCATTCAGGCTGCCATGCTCGGCAATCTGATCATGCCCCGAAAAGACGAAGATGAGGTGGTTCGGGAAACATCCTTTTTCATCCTGAAACAACATGCTAACACCATTAGCGTTGATAATTATATCAATTCCGCTAGCATGAAAGTAGAAAAAGTAGAGTTGAAAGAAAGCAATAGTACTAATTCACTGGTAGTTAATTATTCCAATTTTCAACCTTTGGGTACAAAACTATTACCCTATAATGGAACGATAAGCCTCTTTTATAAAGCGGTGAGCGGGTTGTTAAACACGACCATTATTTTTGAATATAACAAAGCCGAAGTGGGTGACAAAGAACTCAAGTTTCCGTTCAATATTCCAAAGCGATATGTGCGCAGGTAAACATCTACTCTGCCTTCTAATCTTCAGTATTTTTACATTTTCTGTTGTTGCACAGAAATCAAAATCTCAGCTGCAAAAAGAAAAGCAGCAGAACCTTGAAAAAATTAAAGAGGTAGAAAAAATAATTGGTGAGACCTCGACCAAAAAGAAAAACTCATTAGGTGAGCTCAGTGCATTAAACCAACGAATAAAAGAACAGGAAAAACTTGTCAGATCAATTAAAGGAGAAGTTATTTTTCTGGATGCCGAGATAACCGAAAACAATGACATTATCGGGACATTGGAAGATGACCTGGAAAAATTAAAAAAGGAATATGCTTCCATGCTTTTCGCCGCACAGAAAGCTAACAATAGCACAACACGCTTAACCTTTCTATTTTCAGCAGAATCCTTTGATCAGCTTATTATGCGCCTGCGCTATATGAAGCAGTATTCTGAAACGCGAAAATTACAAGCCGAGCAAATCACCAAAGTACAGGAAGAACTTTCGGGCCAGGTGAAAGAAATCAGGGTAAGAAGGGAAGAGAAAAACAAATTGTTAAACGAACAAGTATCTGCAACTGCCAGCCTTACCAATCTTAAGCAAAAACAAAATTCACTCGTTAAGTCATTGGAGAAAGAAGAAAAGAAATTAAGGAAGGACCTGGAGGAAACCAAGAAAGCAGTAGCCCGCCTGGATAAACTCATTGAAGATATTATTAAAGAGGAAATGGAGCGCGCCTTACGCGGCAATAAAAATGAGGCCATCACCTTGTCAAATTCTTTTGAAGAAAATAAAAATAAATTTATGTGGCCCGTCTCCTCCGGATTTGTTTCCCAAAAATTCGGCCGTCAAAATCACCCCGTACTCAAGGGTATTGTTCAACAAAATAATGGAGTCAATATTCAAACGCAGGAAAATGAAAAAGTTAAAACCATTTTTGATGGCGAAGTGCGCAGAGTTGCTTTTATTCAAGGGCTAGGCAGCACTGTGATTATCAAGCACGGCGATTACCTGACCGTATATGCCGGCCTGAAAGAGGTTTTTGTGCGCAGCGGCCAGAAAGTAACTACCAATCAGGAAATAGGTAAAGTATTTTCCAACGTAGAAGGTGTTTCGGAACTTCGCTTCCAAATCTTTAAAAACACAACAGCCCTTGACCCTCAAGGATGGTTGAAAAACATGTAATTATACCAGCCAGTGGCAAAATTTTATTCTTTCAGATTATCCCAGTTATTAGCCGGGAAACTGCAATTTGAGCCGCCAGTACACACTTATAACATGACATTCCGATTCATTTGATCCTATACTTTTTTAGCCTATTTTTGTCCTTACGATTCTAAATTTAATGCCATGAAAGCTACATTATTGTTTTTAAGTGGGGTTGGTTTCCAGGAAATTCTTCTCATCGGATTATTCGTCCTTGTTTTCTTTGGTGCTAAGAAGATACCTGAATTCATGAAGGGTTTAGGCAAAGGTGTACGTGAATTTAAAGACTCGGTGAAAGACGTGAAGAAGGAAGTTGAAGATGCGAGCGACGCAGCTAAAATCGAAGACGGAAAATAAGTTTTGAAAACGTACGCTACATTTCGCGAAATACAGAACGATCTGCAGCACGGTACGCTCTCTTGTCGGGAACTTGTCCTTCATCATCTCAACAACATCAAAAAGAAATCGCACCTCAATGCTTTTCTGGGCGTGTATGAAGATGAAGCGCTTGAACGCGCTGCCGCAGTAGATAATAAAATCAAAGAAGGCAAAGCCGGAAAACTCGCAGGGCTTGTTGTGGGCCTGAAAGATGTACTGGCCTATAAAGACCATCCTTTGCAAGCCAGCAGTAAGGTCCTGAATGGCTTCATTTCTCAATTTAACGGTACTGCTGTGCAACGGCTTCTCGATGAAGATGCTATTATTATTGGCCGCCAGAATTGCGATGAGTTTGCCATGGGTTCTTCAAATGAGAACTCAGCCTTTGGCCCGGTTTTGAATGACGCAGACAACGGTCGTGTACCAGGAGGTTCATCCGGTGGTTCAGCTGTCGCCGTTCAAGCTGACATGTGCCAGGTTTCATTAGGATCTGATACCGGTGGCTCCGTTCGCCAGCCTGCGGCATTTTGTGGACTGGTAGGATTAAAGCCTACCTACTCGCGCATCTCTCGCTTTGGTCTGATCGCCTACGGATCATCTTTCGATTGTATCGGAATTTTAGGAAAATCCGTCGAAGATGTCGCCTTGGTGCTGGAGGTGATTGCTGGAGCAGATGAAATGGATAGCACAGTCTCCCGAAAACCTGTTCCATCGTATTCTAAAGAACTCCAGAAATCGAACGGGAAGGTATATAAAGTTGCTTACGTCAGGGAGATTGAAGATTCTGCCGGATTGCAGCCTGAGATACGGGAGAGTATTCTAAAAAAAATCAACGATATCAAATTGGAAGGACACACCGTAGAAGTAATTGACTTCCCTTTAATGGACTATGTTCTTCCAACCTATTATATCCTGGCCACAGCGGAAGCAAGTTCAAATCTTTCGCGCTATGACGGCGTACGCTATGGTCACCGTAGTGATGGAGTAACGGACTTGAATTCGCTTTATAAGAAAAGCCGTTCTGAAGGCTTTGGCAAAGAAGTGCAACGCCGAATTCTGCTTGGAACGTTTGTACTCAGCGCCAGCTACTATGACGCCTACTATACGAAGGCTCAAAAGGTAAGACGAATCATTCGTGAAAAGACTAAAGAAATTTTAAAGCAGTACGACTTTATCGTTATGCCGATAACCCCGACTACTGCTTTCAAACTAGGCGAGCATACAGACAACCCGCTTGAAATGTACTTGGCGGATCTTTTTTCTGTTCAAGCTAACGTAGCGGGTGTTCCTGCCATGGCGATACCCTGCGGCAAAGACAAGCAAGGATTGCCCATCGGACTGCAAGTGATTGCGGATGACTTTGAGGAGTCTAAACTGTTACATTTTTCAGATACACTTTTGAAGTAAACATGGTGAGGAAACTCTTTTTTGTTCCATTGGTCATGATTTTTCGTTCCGCTAGTATTTTTTTATCCGCGCGAACACAATGGATCATGCAAAAAGTGCTATGCTTGGGAGTACTGCTTTTTTTGGGGCTGGTTTCTATTCCATCCTACAGCCAGGTACAGCCTGATTCTGTTGTAGTCGATTCGCTGGAAGTCGCAGTTGCTGAGGAAGACATGCTGTACAAGGGCGATACAGCAGACTTTGTTTACTTTGCTTTGCCCAGCGAGTTGGAATATATTCCTGGTGATGATGACCCTTCGCTCATTCGTGACCGCCTTGCCTGCATTGAGAAAACAATGCCTCTTCTTTATAATGAAAGAATACATGCGTTTATAAATTATTTTACGGTAAAGGATCGTGAGTATACACGCATGATGATGCGAAGGAAAAATTTATACTTCCCCATTTTTGAAAAATATCTGGCTAAATACGGGCTGCCCGATGAGCTAAAATACCTGTCCATTATTGAGTCTGGTTTAAATCCACGCGCCATATCCCGGGCGCGGGCTGTAGGTTTATGGCAGTTTATGTCTGCCACCGGCAGGTACTACGGGTTGAATAATGATTGGTACGTTGATGACCGCATGGATCCTGAAAAAGCCACAGAAGCAGCGTGTAGGTACTTGCGCGATCTTTATGGTATGTTCCATGACTGGGAACTTGCCCTGGCGGCCTACAATACCGGACCTGGAAATGTTAAACGCGCCATACGAAGATCCGGATATAAGCGATCATTCTGGGAAATTTATTCAAATCTTCCACGCGAAACACGTTCTTACGTACCTCAGTTTGTCGCGATCACCTATGCCATGAATTATTTGGATGAGCACAATTTCTTTGATGAAGGAGAAGAAATGCTGCCTAAACATGACACCGTACAAATTACAAAGTTCCTTCACTTTGAAACATTCGCGAACCTCACGGGTTCATGTGTTGAAGATTTACAAAGGCTTAATCCATCCATACAACGAAATGCAATTCCGGAGACCCATAAGATCTATACGCTTTATGTTCCCCAGGAGGCTAAATACAATTTGGAGATGAACCGGCTTGCCATTCTGGATTCAGCATCGAGAGCCGGAAAAAAAGAATTGGAAATGTTAGCCAGGAATACGGAAGGTACAACGTATGGCCGTGACCGAATTGTTTACAGAGTACGGAGTGGAGATGTACTCGGTTCTATTGCCATTCGCCATGGCGTTCGTGTAAATGATTTGAAAAAATGGAATAATTTGAGGAGTAATACTATACATGTTGGCCAGCGCTTGAACATATGGCTTAGGCCAAGCGCCAACACCACAGATTTCCTGGCTTCGACTAAACCAAGACCAGCCATACGCGCTGTTCCGGTACCAGATTCCAAAACCTATACCGTTCAGCCAGGCGATACATTATGGGATATCTCGAAAAAGTTCGAAGGTTTAACGATCGAGAAGATAAAAAGTCTCAATAATCTCAATTCCAGCAAACTACAGCCCGGACAGAAGTTAATTATCGGCATTTAAGTATGCCTTAAATAAATACTAAAAACAGTTCCTTCATTGACAATACTTTTGATCTCGACCTTGCCACCAAGCGCAGCGACTTGAGTCTTAACAAGATATAATCCCATACCCTTTCCTTCCACATGAAAATGGAATCGCTTGTAGAGATTGAATAAATTGTCTCTATACTTTTCTATATCTATTCCCAAGCCATTGTCCGCTACGTCAAGCTGCACATATCCATGGACTGATTTTGATTTAATGCGGATACTGGGAGATCTTCCCGGATGCCTGTATTTAATAGCATTGCTCAGCAAATTATAAAAAATACTTTCCATATAGGGATGCAGAGAGGTTACGCTATTCACACTTGTAAAATCAAAAACAATGTTGGCTTCTGTTTCTTTTATCTCTACTTCTAATGTTTTCAGTACTTTATGAAGCAACGACTCCAGTTGAATTTCGCTTAATATCTGAGTATTCATTTTCTGGATACCCAAGATTAGCGTAAGATCTTTTATGACATGATCAAGATCATGGGTGGATTTCACCATTAAGTGCACAATGTCTGACGCTTCTTTAGTGTCCTTTGCAAAATCAAGAATGGTGGATAATCCAACCAGCCTGGCCATAGGCGCCCTAAGGTTATGGGAAATAATGAAAGCAAATTGCTCAAGCCTGCTATTTTGTTCTATCAATTCCAGGTTGGTCTGTTTCAAATCATGGGTCTGCCGTTCTACCTCTACACCAAGCTCGTTGTTCTTCCGTTGAATGAGTTGGTTCTGTTCTTCAATAATCCGCTTGGCCTCCTGAAGCTGTTCATTCTGCGCTGAAAGGTTGTTCCGCTGTAACTCAATTTCATGTTGTTGTAACACCAATTGCTCATTGTGCGCTACCATCTCTTCATTCTGAGCCAATATCTCATGGGTCCGTTCATAGACTGTCCTCTCCAGCAATTGGTTTTGATCCAGGAGAATACTACTTTTTTCCTTTTCTGATTTTCGTAATTGCTCAGAAATTGAAAGTGTACGATTAGTGTAGTATGCCGTATACCCAAGTGTTGGCATGGCAACCAGAAAAATCAAAATTTGTAAAAGATAACTGTTCCTTAAAGCTTGTTCATAACGCAATTTGGCTTGCTGCGCGATGTCGTCTTCAAAGGTGTTGACACGTTTCAAAAATTGTTGATGCTGAAGCCAAACAGTATACCCCGGGTCGCTGGTTAATATTTTAACATACTCCTGAATATTGCCCGCATCGATTAATCTCATCATGATCCTTGTGATGTTGATATAGGCGTCCACAGAATCCCTTAGCTTGTAAAACTCATCCATTGGAAATTGTTGGGACTTTAAGAGCACTTCAAGTTTAGAAAATGCCGCCTGATTATTCACTATGGCGGTATCTATTGCCAACAGGAAATGATCATTCTTTACAAACGCATAGCTCCGGACAGCCAAATCCAATAAATGGAGACTTCGGATTACATCAACTGTATTGACTTTGATCTTCTCCGTTTCCTCTTGCTGCTGTTTATTGAATGCAATAGTAATATTGTTCCGATAAATCAAATAAATGTTCGCCAATAAGAGTAATCCTACCAGAAAAACGGCGATTAGTAGAATATAACCTTTGAACCAGGATAGCATCGTTTAAAAACAGTTTTACTTCCTATTGCAGTGCATTTCAATCGAAATGGACGGGAGCCTGGAAATGTTCCAGTCTGTATCTCAATAATAATAATATAATATTTCTTTCCCCTTACCTTCTTATCTTTAACTTCTTAAAAAAACCGAATTCATGTCCATCAAAATCAGAAAGCAGGACGCCCTGAATTACCACATGCAAGGGCAGCCTGGAAAGATTGAGGTCGTTCCTACAAAGGAACTTAGTTCTCAGTTGGATCTCGCCCTGGCATACTCGCCCGGAGTAGCCGAACCTTGCAAGGAGATTGCAGCGAACAAGGAAGATGTATATAAGTACACATCGAAAGGAAATCTTGTAGCAGTGATTTCGAATGGCACTGCAGTATTGGGTCTTGGCAACATTGGCCCCGAGGCATCGAAACCTGTCATGGAGGGTAAAGGGGTGCTCTTCAAAAAATTTGCAGGCATTGATGTCTTTGATATTGAAATTGACGAGGAAGACCCGGATGCCTTCATCAAAATTGTGAAAGCTCTTGAGCCTACATTTGGTGGTGTAAACCTGGAAGATATCAAGGCTCCCGAATGTTTCAAGATAGAAACGGAGTTGCGTGAGAAGATGCACATTCCCATCATGCATGATGACCAGCATGGCACAGCCATAATTTCCAGTGCTGCCCTGCTTAATGCGCTGGAGATTGTAGGGAAAAAAATGGAAGCTGTTAAAATTGTCGTGAATGGCGCAGGTGCCGCTGCGGTGAGTTGTACCAAACTATACATGGCCCTTGGCGCACGAAAAGAGAACATTATCATGTGCGACAGCAAAGGTGTGTTGAACGCTGATCGCACTAACCTGGATGCTATTAAAAAACAGTTTGTTACACAGCAAAATATTTCAACGCTTCAAGAGGCGATGAAAGGCGCCGATGTATTTGCAGGACTCTCCGTAGCAGATGCAATCACGCCGGACGATTTAAATGCCATGGCAAAGGATCCAATAGTTTTCGCGTTGGCCAATCCAGATCCGGAAATCAGTTATGATCTGGCCATGAAGACCCGCCCTGATATTATCATGGCAACGGGTCGTTCAGACCATCCTAACCAGGTAAATAACGTGCTGGGCTTTCCTTACATTTTCCGCGGTGCATTGGACGTTCGTGCAACGGAAAT
>Ga0184629_10000881_pt1 | contig 12852 bp, 12 predicted proteins | sample PLM4_32_b1_FD_133158 | JGI IMG/M metagenome (GOLD analysis project Ga0184629, IMG submission 133158) | Groundwater sediment microbial communities from an aquifer in East River, Colorado, USA - PLM4_32_b1 | ecosystem: Environmental > Terrestrial > Soil > Riparian zone | place: USA: East River... | reverse complement strand
TGACGCAGCGCGACCCGAGCCCTGGCCGGCTTGAGGGCCGGGGCGAGAAACACCAGGAGCCAAGGCAGACCGAGCGGGAGCGCAGTTCCCTTGGTGCCGATCGCCAGCGCGAGCGCCGCACCGAACCAGCCCGCGTTGCGGCTGCCGAAGCTCGGCGTGAGAAATTCCGAAAGGGCGAGGGAGGCTGCGACGGCGATCCAAAAGCCCCCAAGCAGATCGGTCTGGGTCGAGGTCGCCTCGAGAATCATGATAGGAGCGGTCGCCGTGAACAGCGCCACGATCCACCGCGACCGGCTCGAGGCCTTCAGCAGCCCGGCAATCTCCAGGGTGGCGACCACCGCGCCAACCCCGCCCAGCCACTGGGGAAGGCCGGCGAGAAAGTCCCGCCCCCCCATTCCGCCATAGGCCAGCAGCACGAAGTACTCGGCGAAAGGCGGCTCCCACAGCTGGCGGTCTATTCCCGTCGGATAGTGCTGGACGCTGCCGTGATCGAACCATTCGACGACCCGCGCCAGATGGTAACTCATGCTGTCCCAGGTGTTCGGCGCGGAACCGACCGCCACGATCAGGGTGACCGCCCCGATCGCCACCAGACAGCCGAGCCAGACCCGATCGCCGCCGAAGCGCGGATCCGGGGACGCGACTTCCTGGACGGGATGGTTCCCCGAACGCCCAACCCGGAAGAAGGCCCATGCCGAGGCCGCGGAGAGTCCTAGAAGGGGAAGCTGCCGGATCCAGCCGATGACGGAAAGGATCTCCAGCCCGGTCACGACCACGAGGCCCGCCGCCAGCGCGCCCCGCAGGATTCCGCTAGGTGATTTCAACGAGCGGCTCCCTCGGGAGCCGGCTTGGTCTGCAGGCGCTGGATCGTGCGGCTGAACTCCGACTGCCCGAGCCCCACCGCCTGCTTCGCCACCGTGAGCGCCTTCGCCGTATCGCCCACCGCCAGCAGGCACTCGATCAGCCGGCTCCTCGCCACCGTCCGGTCGGGGAAGCGCTGCACGCCGTCGCTCAAGAACGGGATCGCCTCGCCGCAACGCCGCTGAACTCGCAGGACCTGCCCGAGTTGCGCGTACAGCGGAGGGTCACCCTGATACAGCTCGAGGCCGCGGCGGGCGGGCCGCTCGGCCTCGGGATGCCGGCCAGTTGCCGAATAGTGGACCGAGGCGACAAGGTGGGCTCGATAGGTGCGCGGAGCGTCGCTCTCGAGCTGGTGGAAGAACACCTCCTCAGAACGCCAGACCGATTGCCGGCGTGCGCTCAGGACAGCGCCCGCCATGACCACGGCCCCGGTGATCGCGCAAAGCCCTCGCCGCGCCCGAAGTCGGTCATAAAGGGCCAGGAACAGCTCCATGACCCCACCCAGGGCTAGCATCGCCCCCACGCTGGGTAGAAACAGGGTGCGCTCGGCGAGGATGACCCCCGTAGCGGTGAGGAGGTTGCTGACCGGCAGGAGGGCGATGGCGGTCCACGCCAGGCCGAATGCGATTGCCGGATGTCGCCGCCACATCATCGCCATGAGCGCGAACGCACCCAGCAGGATCACGACGCCAAGCAAATGCGCGAGACCGAACCCCCCCGTCACCGCCAACGCGGGCGGTCCGTACTCGGCCTGCAAGTGCTCGGGCCAGAAGAGCAGGCGGACCCACTGCGGCACGACCGCGAGCATCCCCACGATCCGCTCCCCGGCCGCGAGGGAGCGCAACGCCACCGCAGGTCCCGCCCCCGGAGTGGGCCCGAGCACGATGATCCGGAGAAGGATTGCGGCGACGATCACCGAGAGCTGCAGGGTGAACACCGGTGCGACCACCGGGGCCGATGAAGCCTTGGGGACCCGGGTGCGCACGATCGTGAGTTCCGCCACCGCCAGGAGGAATGGGACGACGTAACCGGTTTCCTTGGAAAGAATGGCGAGGAGGGTGAGGGCCGCGAGGCCGATCCGCCGAGCTGGCGAGAGCGCGCCCTCCGCTCTCCAGGTGACGTACCGTTCGACCGCCAGCAGTCCGAAGAGCGTCGCTAGCAGCTCCGCCTGGCCCACCACGTTGGCGACCGCCTCGACATGGACTGGGTGCACGGCAAAGAGCGCCCCAACCAGCGCGGCGGGCAACGGTGGAAGGACTTGGATCGCGAGCCGCCAGACCGCCAGCGCCGTCGCCACGGCAAGCAGGACGCTCACCAGGTGAAACACTAATGGATGGCCGCCGCCCAGGGTCCACTCCAGGGCGAACAACTGGCTGGTGACCGGGCGATAGAGGAGTCCGGTCGGCCAGTAGCCGGAGCGCCAGATCGTTGCCGCAGAGCCGAGCTGGTGGACCAGAGGATTTTGAAGAATGATGGGGACGTCGTCGTAAACGAAGCCGTTGCCGAGACTCCACGCCGAGGCCGCCGTGGTCAAGCTGGCAAGCAGGACCCAAGGCAGCCGGCCGGCTGGCCGGGCTGTCACTTCCACTTCTTCGCGCCGATGACGAAGTAGGGGCCAAGGACTGAGGTGCCCGGGGCCTTCACCCGGACGGTTCCAGGCGGCGCCCTCACTCGAAGAGCGCTGTCCGCCGTGGCGAGGGCGGCTTGAAAGGCCGGTTGCTCCCAGCCGTAGGAAATCGCCATCCGGGCCTGGAACATCGCCTGCCGGTATTCCCCAAGATCCAGCAGGCAGGCGATGAGCGCGGCCCGGTCCATCAAGGCGCTGGGTTCGATGCCGATCACTTTGCGGTAGAGCTCGGCGGCGGGGTAAGAGAAGCCCCTCGATCGCAGCCGCGCGGCGTACGCGATCATCGGACGGGCGAGCGTCTTGGGGGAATATTTGATGGCGAGCCGGTACTCGTGTTCCGCCATTCGCTCGACGCCGATATTGAAGTAGCTCTCGGCCAGGGCCTCATGCGCCCGGTAGCTCTTCGGGGCGTCCACGTTGACGGTCTGATACCAGAGGTTGAACTGGTCCGACCAGACGGAGTGCCGGGTCGTGCTGCGGTACTCGCCGAGGATGAGGAGCGTTCCGGTGGCCGTCGCGAGTCCGAGTCCCGTCCAGGGGCCGGCCCGCTCCAGCAGCAGCGCGCCGATGCCTCCAAGAGCGATCACCACTCCGATGCTGGGAAGGAAAAGTGTCCGCTCGGCCAGCATGATCCCGGTGGGAACCAGCACGTTGTGCACCGGGAAGAGCCCAATGGCGCACCAGGCCAGGCCGAAGCTGACCATGGGGGCGCGGCGCCAGGCGGCCACTGCGGCGACCGCCGCGGCAAGCAGGATCAGCAGGCCGAGAGTCTGACTGGCTCCCCACTGGGTGGCCGGGAAGATCTCGCCGTAGTCCGCTTGGAGGTGGGCCGGCCAGAGCATCAGTCGAGCCCACTCGGGTACCACCCCCAGCATCGTGATGGCCCGCCCGCCCATCGTGAGCCCCTCGAGACTCTCGGCCGCGAAGGTCCCCAGCACATTCCCGGAGAGCATCCGGGTCCGTACCCAAAGGAACCCGACGGCCACGACCAGAAGAATGAGCAGCAGCCGGCGGCCGTTAGCGATCCGGGTTCCGATCGGTTCGGTGCTGCGCACCAGCAGTACTTCGGCGGCAACCAGGAGCCCTGGAAGTACCAGGGCGCTCTCCTTGAAGAAGCAGCCGATCAGGTAAAGGCCGGCGAAAAGCAATTGATGGCCGGTCGAGAGCGGTCCGTTGCGGGCGCGCAGCCGGACATACAGGACCACCGCGATGCAACAGATCAGGCCGACCCACAATTCGCTCTGATTCACCGCGATCGCGACTGCTTCGACATGCAGGGGATCTACCGCGAACAGCGCCGCCGCCGCGAAGGCGACCACGGCCGGTAAGCGAGTTTTCGCCAGCTTGAAGACGCCGACACAGACCGCGGCGTAGAGCAGGTAACTCACCACCCGGAATAGCATGGGAGATCCGCCGCCGATGGCCCACTGCAAGGCGAACGAGGCCGATGCGAACGGCCGGTAGAGCCCGGGATACCACGGAGGAGGCCAGTATGGCTTGGTAAACAGCGCACCGATTCCCCGGAGCGACTGTATCGCGGGATTCTTCCAGATGATCGGAATGTCGTCCTGGACGTACTGATTCAGCAGCCCGCCGATCGAAGCGGAGACTGCGAGGAGCCCAACCAGAGCCGGCCAGATCCAGGCTCTCGGCGTGCGGTCTTCGATGGGCATTCTTCAGCGCGCCATGGGTTGTACGGTCGAGTCCCGGGGAGCGGCGCCCGGCGGCTCTGCTCTGGCGAGGACGCTATCCGACACCCGAACCGCCTGGCGCAGATAGGTGCCCACACGCGGGTCGGTCACCCCCGGCTCGGCCGCGGCCCGGGCTTCCCGATATCGGCCGAGGTGAAGGAGACAGGTCACGAACGAGGCCCGAAGGACCATGTCACCCGGCCGCATCATCACGACCCGGCGGTAATGGCGAACCGCAGGCGCGCAGAGTCCCTCGAGCCGGTATCGGTCCGCCAGGGCGATTTCCTGATCCACCAGGACCGGCCACTCAGCCACTGCCTGGCGATAGTGGGCCTGAGCGGCCATCGCAGTGCCCGAGTCCTCCAGGAATCGAGAGAGTGCCAAGTGCGCCGTGTAACTCCGGGGTGAATCCAGGACGGTCTGCCGGAGCAGGGCTCCCTGGTCGTGCCAGACCGGGAACCGTGAACGGTTACGCAGGATGCCTAGCGCCAAAAGCACAGCGACCGCAGCGAAGGCGGCCCGCTCCACGACGCGGAGCGAGCGACTGCTCGCCGTCGACTGTGCCAACGATACCAACCAGCCCGCCAGGAGAGCGACCCCCGCGCTGGCGAGGAAGAGCGTCCGCTCCGCCAGCAGCACGCCGGTGGGCAGGAGAACGTTGCTCACCGGAACCAGGGCTACTCCGACCCAGAGCAGCGCGAACGCGAGTACCCGGTGGCGCCGCCGCTCCGACCAAAGGATGGCGGCAGCCCACGCCGCCACGAGACCCATGCCGGCCCACTGCGCCAGGCCCCATCCGGCGGCAGCTGTCAGCTCATTCGGCCCGTAGTCGGCCCGAAGGTGGGCCGGCCACAGCAGCAATCGGGTCCAGTGTGGCACCACGCCGAGCATGGTGAGGGACCGGCCGGCGAAGGTGGATCCTGCGAGAGCGTCGGCGGTAGAGCTGCCTATCGCGTCGCCGCCCAACACCGCCGTACGGAGCGCCAGAAACAGGGCGGCGGTGAGGCCCAGTGCCAAGTACAGCGGCCGCAGCGCCGCGAGGCGGGCCCGGAGCGGTCGCGGATCGGCTACGATCGTCGCCTCGGCCGCGAGCAGCAGGCCGGGGAGCACCAGCCCGCTCTCCTTGAAGAGCACGGATGCCGCATAAAGAAGGACCAGCGCCGCCGCCAGGCGGGTATCGATGGGCTCGCTCCCGCTACCCGCTCTCCCCCGAAGGTAGAGCGTCGTGGCGAGGCAGACCAGCAGTGCCACCACCAGCTCCCCCTGGTTCACTGCGGGGGCGGTCGCTTCGACGTGCACCGGGTGGACCACGAAGAGAGCCGCCGCCGCCCACGCCGCGGGCACTGGCAGGATCAGAGCCCCGAGCTGGAATAGTGCGATGGCGACCGCGATCAGGAGGCCTACGCTCACCCACCGATATACCGCCGGGGTTCCCCTGCCGGCGCTCCATTGCAGCGCGAGTCCCGAGGTCGCGAGCGGTCGGTAGAGTGCCGGCGGAAACGGATCGTGCCAGTAGGGGGTGCTGAAAAACGCCGCAGGATGCGAGAGGGTGTGGATGGTCCCGTTCTTGAGGATCAGGGGGAGCTCGTCCTGCACGAATTGGTTGCCCAATCCGGACCCCGCCCCCGCCAGCCCGAGCGCCACCAACGAGATCGGAACAATCCATCGTCGGCCGCGCCATGGCGGGGTGTGGGCAGAGGGGGGTTCGGATATCATCGTGGCTGCCAGCCGCAGCAGGGGATGTGCCAAGCGTTGCGAGGCTTCCCCCTTGCAAAGTCCAACGACGCCGAATCCAGCCGGGCGCCGCTGGACTCGTCGGATCGGACCTAAGACCATGTCACACCAGCAGCTACGAAACGGCGCAGTGCGTGGCACCATCGTTGCTTTATTCCCCACCGGACTCGCCGGCTCCATCAGTTCAGTGAGATCCAAGGGCGTGGGTAACTCAATCATTCTGGGAGGCAAGTAGACATGTCGAATCGTAAGGGCTTCACCCTCATCGAGCTGCTGATCGTGGTCGTGATCATCGGCATCTTGGCCGCCATCGCGATTCCCAAGTTCGCGGCGACCAAGGACAAGGCCAAGCTGGCGTCGGTCAAGACCGACGTCCGCAACACCGAGACGGCGGAAGAGGCGTATTTCTCCGACTTCTCGACCTACGGAACCTTCGCGAACCTGCAGAGCGCCAGCAACTTCACGCTGTCGACTGGGAACACCGGTACCGTCACACCCAATGCCAGCGGCTACACCGTCAATTACAACAACACGACCATCAGCACCGGAATCACCTCGTGCCAGGTCCAGGTCGGGGCGGGCGCCACGACCGGCGTTGACGGCGTCATCACCTGCCCGTAACAGCATGAACAGTGAGCAGTTGCCATCGAATGAACTCGCCTGGGGGCCGCGGCGATCCCGCGGCCCGCAGCTCTCTGAGGCCCGGAGGCGAAAGTGGATCGCAAAGGCTTTACCTTGATCGAGCTTCTCGTGGTGGTTGTGATCATCGGCCTGCTGGCCGCGATCGCCATCCCGAAGTTCAGCGCGACCAAGGACAAAGCGAGAATGGCTTCAGTCAGGTCGGACCTCCGCAACACGATGACTGCGGAGGAGGCCTACTTGGCCGATTACAACACGTACGGCGACTTTGGCCAACTTCAGGCCGCGAGCAATTATGTGCTGACGAACGGCAACACGGGGGCGGTCACGTCGGGCGTCAGCGGCTACACCGCCACGATCAGCAACACGACGATCACGAGCGGCTTCACCCAGTGTTCCGTGACGTATGGCGGGGGTGCTTCCGCCGCCATCGACGGCTTCATTCTTTGCTCGTAGCATCCACCCCCATGCGTATCCTCATCGTCGATCCTGAAGATTCCCTCCGCCAGAGCGTTGGTCCGCCGCTCGAGGCCGCCGGGTACGAGGTGCGCTTCCGCACCGAACCGGACGCCGCGCTGGTCGAGGCCCAGGCCAGCGCCGTGGAGGCGCTGCTGCTCGACCTGGGCACCGGCGAGTCGGGCATACTGGGGTTTCTGCGCCGCTATCGGGCGAGCGGAGGGGCCGGCATCATCATCGTGGCCGGCAGTGCCCTGAACGCCCCCCTGGCCGCGGCGGCACTGCGCGAGGGAGCCGACGGATTCGTGCGCCAGCCCCCCGAGGCCGACGAGCTGCTGCTGGCGCTCAAACAAGCCGAGGAACGCGAACGTCTACGGCAAGAAGTCGCCCGGCTTCGCGCCACCCTCGGCGCCAGAGGCCTGGAACCTCTGGTCGTGGCCGAAGATCCCAAGATGCGCGGGCTGCTGGAGCTGGCGGCGCGCGCGGCGGCCGCGGACGGCGCGGTGCTGATCACCGGCGAGAAGGGCACCGGCAAGGCGCTCCTCGCCCAGGCGATGCACCGGTTCAGCCGGCGCGGCGACGGCGCCTTCGTGGCGGTCGACTGCGATGCCGCGCCGGATCTGTTCACCCCCGCGGATCCGCAGACCCTCTGGCGCTCCGCCAACCGGGGAACGCTGCTGCTGGAAGAGGTCGTGGCCCTGTCGCACGACAGCCAGACACACCTCCTCTCCCGCATGGGCGGCAAGGGCAACGGCGCCGACCGGCCCCAGGACCCGGATGTCCGGGTCATGGCCACGTCGCGCAGCCCCGTCGATACGGCGGTGGGCGAGGGACGATTCCGCCCCGAGCTGCTGCAACGGCTCCGCAGCGTGATGATCACGATGCCGCCACTCCGGGAGCGCGCCGAGGACATTCCCGCCCTGGTGACTCACTTCGCGCAGCAGGTGGCATCGCGCACCGGGCGGCCGATCAGCCTGACTCCGCAAGCACTGGCGGGGCTCTCCTCGTACAGCTGGCCCGGCAACGTGCGGGAGCTCCGGCAGATCGTGGAGCGCGCGGCCACCTTGAGTCCCTCCGGGAAGCTGGACCGCTCCGATTTCCCGATCCTCTCGATGGACCACTCGGGTCACCTCACCGGGGTGGGCGACTACGCGCTCAAGCCGCAGGTGGAGGCGGTGGAGCGGGAAGCGATTCTCCGCGCCTTGACCGCGGCGCAGGGAACTCGGCGGGAGGCGGCGCGCCTGCTCCAGGTGAGCCTTCGGACGCTGTTTTACAAGCTGCGGCGGTACAGTCTGGATTAGTGGCTAGGAGGCTAAGAGGCTAAGACGCTAAGAGGCTAGGACGCTAAGACGCTAAGACGCTAAGACGCTAAGAGGCTAAGACGCTAGGAAGCGCGGTGCGGTTATCCGCTCCCGGGCGCGCGAGTCGGATGAGGGGCCCGGGGGGCCCCTTGTTGATTTTGGGGACATGCGATCCCAGCCCTGCGGTTTCACGCTGCTCGAGGTGCTCGTCGCGCTCACGCTCATCACCGTGGGTCTGCTCGGTCTCCTGGGCACTCTCGGGCCCATCTCAAAACTCGCGGGAGAAGGCCGCGCCCGGGGCCGTGCGGCGCAGGTGCTCGCGTCGCGAACGGATCTGCTCCGCGCCGCGGTGCAGGCTGGCGCGCCGGCCTGCGTCGCCCCCGGCTCCGGCAGCCAGCTCCACCCGGACGGCGTGCTCGAATCGTGGAGCGCAAGCCTGCTCCCGACCTCGGTCCAGATCCAGATCGTGGCCCGAACCGATACGCTGGTCACCCGGATTCCCTGCCCGTGAACCGGCGGGGGCTCGGCCTGCTCGAGGTGCTGATCGCGCTCACGCTCACCGCGGTGGTGTCGGTGCTGGTGTGGTCCATTCTCCAGTCCGCAGCATTCCGGCTCCGGGATCGCTCGGAGCGCATGGCCATGGAACACGCGCTTCGGGTCGCGGCGGTCGCCTTGCGGACCTTGCTCGAGCCCCTGGGGCACGACTCCACGGCCGGATCCGATCTCGCGCTGGTCGCTCCGGACGGTTTCGTCGCGCGGGCCACCCGGGGGAGCGGCGTGGTGTGCGCCGCGGACGCCACCAAGCTCGTGGTGCGGGCTGCCGCGGGCTGGTGGAACGCACTGCGCATTCCGGTCGCGGGCCGGGACAGCGTCATGGTCGGCACGATCACCGAGCCGTCGCGATGGGCGGTTGCGGATCTGACCGGCGCTCCGAGCCCGGGCAGTTGTCCCGATGGGACTGAGGCACTGCTGGTACCGGCCACCTTCGCTCCGGTGGACTTGGCCTCGATCGGCCCGGGGAGTCCACTCCGGGTCTTCGAACCGATGGAGTTGCAAGTGTACAGCTCCGGCGGGTCCGCGTGGGTGGGCCTCCGAAGCGTGAGCTCGGGTGGCTCGATTCAGCCGCTGGCCGGGCCATTCATTGGTGCCGCGATGACACTGAGCTACTTCTCGCGCTCCGGCGGCGGCGCCTCGCTCCCGAATGCGGTAGCCTCCGCCGAGTGGAGGATCAACGCCACAACGGAGCGGATGGGTGGAATCGGGGTGGCCCGGATGCCCGGGGCTCAAACCGACAGCGGAGGCGGATCGGTGCTGCTCCGGAATGCGCCGTGAACACCCGGGGGGTGGCGCTGCTGATGGCGGTTGCGGTGATCGCTGCTCTCTTCACCATCAGCCTGTCGGGGTATGCGTTGGCCCGGATGGAGCGGGTTGCGGGGCTTTCCGCCGTAGCGGAGGTCCAGGCGCGGGGTGCCGCCGAAGCCGCGCTCGCCGACGCGATGGCCGGGTGGCCCAAGTCGGTCACCCCCCTGCTCCCCGGGCAGGAGGCCTCCCTCGCAGCAGTTTCTCTGCCCGGTCCGGCAACCGGGGCGGCGCTGGTGCGCGCGCTGGGCGGTCCGGTGTTCTCCCTCAATGCCACGGGGCTTCGCCTGACCGCGGCCGGGGAGCCACTGGCCTGGGTTCGGGTCGAAGTGCTGGTACGGCTGGACTCGGCCGGTCCGGATTCGATGATCAGGCCGCGCAAATTCCCGCTTGGATGGAGGCTTCTGCCCTAAGTCAGCCACCGGTGTTGGGTTCCGCTTTGACGCAGAGCGAGAGGATCATTGCGAAACAGCCCTCCGCCGGTCGCGCAGTGGGTTCTGGGAAGGGGTGCCCCCCATCATCTAAGCTCTTTCCTCACAACGGATTGCGCGTTGCCGCGCGGGGAGTGGCACAGCCGTTGCCCGCCTCCTCTGCACCTGCGTGCAATACTGGACAGGCCAGGCTGGACCAGCGGCAAGCACCTGGTCCGAATTCAGGGTCCTAAGTTAAATAACCAGAAAGACTTGCTTGATAACACCTCAAGCAGGTTATAGCTTGACAAATGTTTGCGCGACTTGTAGCGTAATCGACATTCCTCTCGGAAAATCGAGTTCCTATGGGACTGTTCAGCCGGACGAAGACCTCGGTCGGGCTTGATATCGGTAGCGGACTGATCAAGCTGGCCGTCATTAGCCACGGATCCGGCGAGCCGGTTCTGACCAAGGTCGCGTTCGCTCCCCTGGTCGATGACGCCATCGTCGAAGGCGAGGTCATGGACCCCGGCGTCGTCTCCAACGCCGTGAAAGGGCTGTTCGCCTCCGCCGGCCTCAAGCCCCGGCACGTCGTGACGGCGGTCGGCGGCCGGGACGTGATCATCAAGAAGATTCCGATGGACCGGATGAAGGAGAACGAAGCCCGCGAGGTGATTCGCTGGGAGGCCGAGCAGCACGTCCCGTTCGACATGGACAACGTGGAGCTCGACTTCCAGATCCTGGATCCCGACGGCGAGGGCCTGCAGATGACCGTCCTGCTGGTGGCGGCCAAGCGGGAGCTGATCGACAACAAGATCGCCTTGCTCGCCGAGGTCGGCGTCGGTCCCAGCGTGATCGACGTGGATTCCTTCGCGCTGCACAATGCGTTCGAGCTGAGCTACCCCGAGGGGATGAGGGGCGTGGTCGGCCTGGTGAACATCGGGCACGAAATGACCAACGTGAACATCCTCGACGACGGCATTCCGGTCCTGACCCGGGACCTTCCCGTGGGCACCCGCCGGTTCCGCGAGGATCTGCAGCGGGAGCGCGGGCTCTCCGCCGAACAGGCGGACAAGCTCCTGCAGGGTTTCGAGGCCAGCGACCTGCTGACCCCGTTCCTGCAGTCCCGCGGTGAGGAGCTGGCGGTGGGCATCGAGCGGGCGGCTGCGTTCCTGCAGACCGCGGCCCGCTCCTCCGCCGGTCTGTCCCGGCTGTATACCTCCGGCGGCGGCGCCCGGATTCCCGGCCTTACCCGGACGCTCTCCGAGCGGCTCCGGCTGCCGGTGGAGCTCGCCAACCCGATCAAGCGGCTCCAGGTCGGCGACGGGGTATTCGACGGTATGAACATCGACGAAGTCGCGCCGCTGCTGATGCTCCCGGTGGGCTTGGCCCTCCGGACCGCGGCCTGAGCCCGCTCTCACGCACCGAAGGCGTCCATGATCACGATCAACCTCAAGCCGGGTTCAAGGCGCACCAAGTCGGGCCCATCGCTCGCCGGCGGGATGAGCGCGCTCAAGGGTTTGACCACGCGAGGCAAAGATCCATTCCCCATGATCGCGGTGGGGGTGGTCGGCATTCTCGCGGTGACCCTCGGCGTCATCTTCTTCGGCTCGGCAGCCCGGGTGAGCAGCCTGGAGGACGAGCTGGACGCCGCCCGCGCCGAAAACCGGCGCTTCAAGACGTTCCTGGTCGAGAAGCAGCGCGCCGAAGCCGCCAAGGATTCGGTGGTGGCCCAGATCGCCACGATCCGCACCGTCGACGACGACCGCTACGTCTGGCCTCATATCCTCGACGAAGTGACCCGCGCGCTGCCGCCGTTCACCTGGCTTACCGAGCTGACCGCGATGGCCGCGCCGCCGCCGGTCGACAGCACCGTTATCGCGCCGGCCCATGTGGCGGTGCAGATGCTCGGCCGGACGATGGACATTCAGGGCTTCACCCGGTTCATGCGGCAGCTGGAGGATTCTCCCTGGCTGCGTGACGTGGCGGTGGTGTCGACCACAACCGAGATCGACCACGCCCGCGCGGTGACCGCGTTTACCGTCCGGGCCAGCTACGTCCGTCCGGCGCGCGACCGGGTAGAAACCCCGGCCCCGGCGCCGGGCGGGGGGAGATAACCATGGCACTCCTGGACACCCCAAAGAGCAAGTCGATCGCCGCGATCCTCTTCGCGGTGCTGCTCGGCTACATGATCTATTCGGGAGACGGGCTCAGCGCGCTGGGCATGACCGGCCTCAAGGCCAAGCAGGACCGTGCCAGGGCCCTGGCGGATTCGCTCGTGGCAATGAACGCTTCGACCGACAGCGCCAAGCGGGCCCTGGCGCGCGGCTCCGTGGAAGACCTGAAGAAACAGACCGAGGCCTATCGGGTGACCCTGGACGCGCTCCGGCAGCTGGTGCCGGAACAGAATGAGGTGCCCGGGCTCATCGACGCGATTTCCACCCGCGCCAAGGTTCGGGGGGTGCACGTGGCCTCGCTGGCCCCGCAGCCGGTCGAGAGCGGCCCGACGCCGTTCGACACCCATCGGTATCGCATGTCGGTGATCGGCCGTTACGACGAGATCGGCGAGTTCCTGACCGACGTGGCGGGCCTCCGGCGCATCATCGTGCCGATCGATGTCTCCCTGATCGCCGCCAGCCCGACCAGCGCGCGCGCCCTGGGCGACACGTCGAAGGCCATGCTGGAGGCGCGGTTCGTGGTGAAGACCTTCGTCAAGTCCGCCGGAATGGAAGGAGATCCGCGTGGCCACTAGAGCACTCGGGCCGGCCCTGCTG
>Ga0184629_10000880_pt1 | contig 12858 bp, 8 predicted proteins | sample PLM4_32_b1_FD_133158 | JGI IMG/M metagenome (GOLD analysis project Ga0184629, IMG submission 133158) | Groundwater sediment microbial communities from an aquifer in East River, Colorado, USA - PLM4_32_b1 | ecosystem: Environmental > Terrestrial > Soil > Riparian zone | place: USA: East River... | reverse complement strand
TGGAAATATATATTCTTACACAGAAAATTACGACAAGGCTATAGATTATTTTAATTGTGCTTTGAAAATTTTGGATAGTCTGGAAAGTGGCAAACCCACTCAGGCAATAGCAGTAGCATATTCCAGTCTGGGAAATGTTTACCTGATCAAAGAGGAATATGACACCGCCAGAAAATATTTTGAACGGTCTTTAAAGATCAGCCGAGCGCTGGAGAATGACTGGGGAACAGCGAATGTACTAGAAAATTTAGGTTATATCTCTTTTCGATCAGAAAAGTATCAGGAAGCATTATCCTATCACCTTAACACGTTGGCCATCAGAGAAAGATTGTCTCAAAAAAGAGAACTCGCAGTAAGCTTGTCAAATGTGGGTGCTACTTATCTAAAACTTAAAGACTTCCCAGCCGCCCATCGCTATTTACTGAAAAGCCTTGCGTTGGCAAAGGAAATTCAGTCACGGTCTTTAATTTATGATATTTATAATGATTTGGCTACTCTGATGGCTGAAAGGAAAGATTTTAACCAGGCGCTTGAATACCACCAGTTATATGCTGACATGAAGGACAGTGTGCTGAACGAAGAGACCACTCAGCGGCTAAGCGAACTTCAAACGAAGTATGAAACGGGTGAAAAAGATAAACAGCTAACGCTGCTGGCGAAGGAGAAAGAAATTCAACAGAAGGAAACGCAGCGTCGGGCTACATTAAATAAAGCTTTTATGGCGGGATTGGTTTTAGTAATCCTGTTAGCGGGCTTGGTGTTTTATATAATTCGTCAGCGTTTACATCTGACTACCAAAAACAATCAAATCAAGGAAGCAGACTTCAGTCGTAAGGTAAGTGAACTGGAAATGAAAGCGCTGCAGGCGCAGATCAATCCGCACTTCTTATTTAATTGTATGAATGCCATAAATCTCATGATCCTAAAGGGTGAAACCGAAAACGCTTCGCTATACCTTGCAAAATTTTCAAAACTGGTACGGCTGATCCTTGAGAATTCAGAAACTTTCTCGGTGACGTTAGAAAGTGAAATGGCCTTGCTGGAGTCGTACTTACAACTGGAAGAATTGCGTCTTCCGGGAAAGATCGGTTACCGGATATCCGTTGATGAATCTATTGGAATGCAACGTACATATATGCCGTCTATGGTATTGCAGCCCGTTGTGGAGAATGCCATCTGGCATGGAATTGTGCATAAGGAAGATGACTCGAAGGGTAGTATTTCTATTGATGTCAGGCAGCTAGATGACCAGTTACTTTGCACCATTGAAGATAATGGTGTGGGAAGAGACAGGGCTCAACAGCTTCGTGATAAATCCATATTAAAAACCAAGTCTTTGGGGATGAAGATCACCGAGGAGCGCTTACGATTACGCAGTCGCAAACACATGCAGCAATGCATAGAGATCACAGATCTAAAGGATACGCTCAACCATGCTGTAGGGACACGGGTAATAATCCATATTCCAATTGCAGAACAAGATGATTAGTGAGATACGCACTGATAATAAAGCCGGCGGACTAGAAACCTTTCAACTAGTCATTCAAAAATATTCTCCGGATGTTGCCATTGGAGGTCTTTACAAAACACCCTGGCGAGGATCGGGAGGCATGAGAAATGTTGTAGCCATACTGGTTTATTTGTTGTCGTTCTCTTCTTTGGAAGGACAGACTCCGTTGAAGATTGTGTCTACGCCGGCTCAACTGGAAATAGACAGTTTGAAATCCCTTTTAAAGAATATTTCCGTCGGACCCGGCAAAGCAGAAATCTATGGCGAACTATGCTTTACCTATGCCGGTACGGTGGGTGATGTGGAGGTTGCCCGTCTGTATGCCGATAGTATAAAGCTGTTAGCCGATCAGTTGAAGAGTGAGTCGATATTGGCGACTTCTAACTATTATTACGGGCTAATTGAACGCTATGAAGGGAAATATTCAGAGGCTCTTGATCATTTTCAGCAACAAATTGAGTATTGTAATGCTTCCGGAGATTCTTCCCGATTGGCCAGCAGCTTGTTTCAGATGGCTGTCGTACACCAGAGCCTGGGTAATTATGAGCAAAGCCTGGCTATCAGTTACCGTGCCATAGAGATGTATGAACGAAATAGATCCTTTTATGGCGTGGCAATTACGTTCATCCATATCGGGAATTTATTTGGCCGCCTGAAGAAGTTTGATGAGAGCATCAGCATGTACTATCAGTCCCTAACCATCCTTGACAGCCTGAAAGCAGTTCTGAAAGTCAAAATGAATAAATTAAGAGTACTAATAAATCTGGGCAATTCATACTCACAATTGAAGCAATTCGAAAAAGCCAGAATATTCTACAACCGGTCTTTGGTTATCAGTCGCTCACTTGGGTCAATGCGGACCACAGCCACCACGCTGAGTAATATAGGAAATGTGTTAAATGCATTAGGACAATACGATAGCGCACTGGAGTATCATCTCCAGGCCCTCTCCATTCGCGATCAGGCTTCAGAAAAGGACAAGATGCTGGTAAGCCTCATCTCGGTAGGAGAGACGTATATGTTTTTAAAGGAATATCCGTTGTCTGCCCAGTATCTCTTGCGGGCGCTTTCAGTGTCAAAAGAGTTCCAATCCAAGCCCGCGCTCCGTGATACTTATCATACGCTTTCGGCCTTGTATTCGACCCAGCGAAATTACCAAAAGGCTTATGAATACCATCAATTGTTTGTGGCAATGAAAGATAGCGTTTTAAATGAAGAGACCACCCAACAACTCAGCGTACTTCAAACAAAATACGAAACCGGTGAAAAGGATAAACAAATAACCCTCCTGGCAAAAGAGAAAGAAATTCAAGCAAAAGAAATGCAGCGTCAAGCCTCATTAAATAAAGCGATTGTTGCAGGATTGGTTCTAGTAATTCTGGTAGCCGCCTTGGTGTTTTATGTATTTCGACAGCGTTTACTGCTTACTGCCAAAAACAATGAAGTGAAAGAAGCTGATTTCAAGCGTAAGGTAACCGAACTAGAGATGAAGGCGCTCCGTGCACAGATCAATCCGCACTTTTTATTCAATTGTATGAATGCTATAAATCTTATGATACTAAAGGGGGAAAGCAAAAACGCATCCCTATTCCTGGCAAAATTTTCAAAACTGGTGCGGTTAATTCTTGAAAATGCAGAAACTTCAGCGGTGACGTTAGAGAGTGAAATGGCCTTGCTGGAGTCTTACATACAACTGGAAGAATTGCGTCTTCCGGGAAAGATCGGCTACCGGATCTCGGTGGATGAATCCATTGGAATTCAAAGTACTTACCTGCCGTCTATGGTCTTGCAACCCGTTGTAGAGAATGCCATCTGGCATGGAATCATGCATAAGGAAAATGACTCGAAGGGTAATATTTCTATTGATGTCAGGCAGCAGGATGACCAGTTGCTGTGCACCATTGAAGATAATGGTGTGGGAAGAGACAGGGCTCAACAGCTTCGCGATAAATCCGTATTAAAAAACAAGTCGATGGGGATGAAAATCACCGAAGAACGTTTGCGATTGCGCAGCCGAAAACACATGGCGCAATGCATTGAAATAACCGATCTGAAAGATACACTTAACCATGCCGTGGGAACGCGCGTAACTATCCACATTCCGATCGCTGAACAAGATGATTAATGCCATACTCATTGATGACGAAGCCACCGGATTGGAGGCGCTTCAACTGGCGATTGAAAAATATTGTCCCGATGTTGTCATTAAAGGTGCCTACCAGTCTCCTCAACAAGGCTTGGAAGGTATCAGGCAAAATAGACCTGACCTTGTGTTTTTGGATGTACAAATGCCACAGATGTCTGGCTTTGATGTACTACAACAGGTATCTCCTGTCACATTTGAAGTGATCTTTGTTTCTGCATACGATCAGTATGCCATTAAAGCCATCAAGTTTAGCGCACTGGATTACCTGCTAAAACCGATTGATGTTGATGAGCTGATCCATGCCATAAAAAAAGTTAAAGAAAGACTGAAGAACAAAAACAATTTTTACCAGTATCAATCCGTGCTGAATAATATTCAGTTGAAATCCGGAAAAATCGAAAAACTGGCTGTGCCATCGTTAGAAGGGATCGATTTTTTTAATACGGATGACATTATATACTGTAAAGCCGATGGAAGTTATACTCTTATAATTTTAAAAAATAATAAACAAGTTTTAGTCTGCAAGAATCTCAAAGATTTCGAAAACATCCTGGTAGACTCAGGATTTTGCAGAGTGCACCATGCGTATCTCATCAACCTCAGGCACGTGCAAAAATATATAAAAGGAGAGGGGGGGTATGTTATTCTTACCGACAATCATCATGCAGACATTTCACGTAGAAAAAAAGAAGAATTTCTCATGTTATTGGATAAGCCTTAGACCTTTTCAGCTTAATGTTATTGAACTAAGAACACTACGCCGTTATCCATCATTCCTTGATCGATATTCCATATTCCTGCCGTTATGTTGAGTAAATTCAAAACACTAAATTCAACTCATCATCAGAATAGTGAATGGGATTCGCCGAAACACCGAATCTTGAAGGACATTGAGAAAGTAGATTATACCTCCACAGAAAGTCCCGGTTTACAGGGAGACAATCGCCACTTACAAAGTCAAAGCCGCCGGATGTAATGTGCCATTCAAGGCTACCATCAACACTTCATATTTTAAATGAATGATTAGCAACGCTTGTTTCGCCTGTTCTTTAAATAAACCCTTTCCTCATGAAAAAAGCATCCCATATATTTATACTGAGCCTTTTTTTCTTCTTGTTGTGGAGTGGTTGCCAAGAAAGCGATGATCCCCTCGTCCCGGTTACACCCGCACCGACCTTGACGGGATTTTCTCCAACTTCAGGTACCGCAGGCACGATCGTAACCCTCACCGGTACGAACTTTTCTACTTCTCAGGCCAACAATGTGGTGAAATTTAACGGTACTCCGGCCACCGTCAGCGCAGCAACGGCCACCAGTCTAACGGTGACCGTACCCGACGGCGCCAGCACCGGCAAAATTACAGTACAGGTAGAGAACCAAGTGGCCACCTCAGCCACTGATTTTGTGTTTATACAATCAGCGAGTCCAACCGTGAGCACCTTAGCGGGAAATGGCACATTGGGTTTTGCCGATGCTTCTGGCACTGATGCTCGGTTTTATCAGCCTACAGGCGTAGCGCTGGATGCCTCGGGCAATGTCTATGTAGCGGATGCAGAAAACCACAGGATCCGAAAGATTACACCTACGGGAACAGTGAGTACGCTGGCTGGCAGTGGGACATCTGGTTCGGACGATGGTACAGGCGCAGCTGCTCAGTTTAATTCACCGAGAGCAGTTGCCGTGGATGCCTCAGGCAATGTCTATGTGGCGGACGGAATTAATCATACCATCCGCAAGATTACGCCTGCAGGTGAAGTGAGCACGCTGGCTGGCAGTGGCGCATCCGGTTTTGCCGATGGCGCTGGCACCGCCGCTCAGTTTTACTTTCCGAAAGGAATAGCCCTGGATGCCTCGGGCAATATTTATGTGGCTGATGAAATTAACCACCGGGTTCGCAAGGTTACGCCTACGGGTACGGTGAGTACGCTGGCTGGAAGCACATCCGGTTTTGCCGATGGCGATGGCACCGCTGCTCAGTTTAGTTCACCCCGAGGAGTGGCGGTGGATGACTCCGGCAACGTCTATGTAGCGGATGCAGGAAATCACCGCATTCGCAAGATTACCCCTACAGGTACGGTGAGTACGCTGGCTGGCAGCACATCCGGTATTGCCGAAGGCACTGGCACGGCTGCTAAGTTTAATGCTCCGGCAGGGGTAGCGGTGGATGCCTCTGGCAATGTGTATGTCGCTGATGATGAAAATGAACGGATACGCAAGATTACATCCAGCGGCGTGGTGAGTACACTGGCCGGAGGTTTTTTATCTGGTTTTGTTGATGGTGATGCCACCGATGCTCAGTTTAGATCTCCTACAGGGGTAGCGTTGGATGCCTCAGGCATTATCTATGTGGCTGATCGACATAATCACAGCATTCGTAAGATTCAATGAATGGTACTGTTATTTTAGTGATCGGTGATCGGTAATCAGTATGTGCCCCGATTGCCATTTTCAATCTATTGCAAAATTAATTTGTCAGTACACTAGTGTAGTTTCAAATTTAATTATGCAACGTCGTCATTATGTAGCATCGTCTTATTTTGCTCACTACTTATGAGTGTCTGCCTTAAGTCTGAAAAAAATGAAGTTGCGTCATTGTGAACGGAAGCGGGAGGATGTGTGCGAGGGTGAAGCCCGTCCGACCGGAGATCATCCGGGCGGGCAATCCCCTGACTACGAGTGCGCACGGTGTAGCTTGGGGATTGCTTCACCCTTGCCCAAATGCCTTCCCTTCGTTAGCAATGACGGTCTATCCTATGACTTTTAATGACAGACGATTCTTAAATAAAAGTGCAAAGTACGAATGAAGAGGTACGTACCTCGTACTTTTCCAAGATGTAGTTATGTTTCTTACAGACAATCATCATGTAACATCCCTTTTTTCATGGAGTGCATTCACCACTTACAAAGCGAAAGCTGCCATATATGATGTGAACTTCCCTCACCATAGTACTATGACCTACTTTGGCCAGATAAACTCTAAATGTTTCGGTCATGAAAACCCTCATACAATTTTTTAAATTTTCAGGCATAGCATTGCTTTCTGGAATGCTTTTATTGGCGTGCAACCCAGAAGAGCCTGAAGCTAATCCCGAGCCGGAGCCGCTTGATTCCGCAGTTTCTGTTAACGCAGATACTATTTCCAATCATCTTCAATTTCATAACGCCACCCAAATCCAGGGCACAATTCCCACGGGTCCAGCCGGTAGTTCATTGAAAATATCTTTTGAAGATACCCTGTACCTGATGGATGAACTGAAGAGGCCCGTAAAATTTCTGCATGAAGATCCAACAGAAAATGTGTCCGGTGTTTATGTGCAGGTACATGGCACTTTTACAGGTGGAACAAATGCAACATACTATTATGATGTACCCGAGTTGCAGGAAACTGCTACTAGCGATTCTGTATCTGTAATTATGATTGGCATTGATCCGGAGGGCCTTATTGATACCGAGGGGGTACCACCGGCCGGTGCGCCTTTTACCTTTATAATAACCCTTGTCCCTTATGACCCCAATGGCGTGCCCATTGCCGAAGATGACCGGCCTGTGAAAATATCAAAGCCAACCGACACCAATGGCAATAATGGCTTAGGCATATGTGGACTTATTACAGCACCGGGAGATTATTGGGATTGGATAATGTCTTATATAGACGACCCAAGTGTAGAATACGAGCAGTATATTTTTTTTAATAGCCCTGATAAGTTATGGGGATTAGATGGACAGGATATCAATGGCTGTTGCATTAATGGGAATTCCTCTTATGATATAAATTGCTCCGGTAATACTGACGCTCATCGGAGTTTACGTTTCTACACCTTCTTTAATTATCCGGACGAGATTTATAAATTTTTTGAAGACGGTACGTATGCAGGCTTATTGGAAAATCGTTCTGCTATCCCCGATCCACAAGCAAGTGATTTTTGCGGAACCGGTCCTGGCGTAGTTCATGATACATTTAGCCGTGGTCTTGAAGAAGGAAATTGGTGGGTTGAGCAGCTTACCAGTCCTGTAAATGGTGACTCACTTTATCTCTATATACAAGGAACCTCTTCAACAGGGGTAAATGGTACTGCAAGGCCAGGCGGCAGGATACATTTTCTGGATTGTGACCTTCTGGTGGTGATCCAACCTGACCGTGAAGGAGGTAACAATGAGTTGGTTAAATATTATGATTATCGAGATGTAAGCTCACCTCTTTGGTATCCATTTATTTGATCTGGAATGTCTACAGTTGGTTTAGGTAAACAACGACACTATCAATGATTCGATATTATTTAGAGAAGAATATTTATTGCCGCACGCGTGTTCAATTAAGGTTTGTTTGAGAGTAAAGACTTGCTAATTCTAACAAGAGAGTGGCAATCCTTTAGGTTAAACGATTTAGCTAGTCGACGGTTGGGTTAAAGTCAAAGCATCCGTTTAAATTTTGAAAACTCCAGTGATCGACACGCGGGAACATTCCACCGGCGTATACATTCAGGTACTAGTGATTATCCTGCCAAAATTACATTGGGATTGATTCATCCTGCTTCTATTCTGCACCTTTCGTTGTATACGGCGGTAATCAAATAATTAAAGTCATGGTGATGAGGCACGTGAGTTTAACATCACATCTGGATTGGTCCCTGCCTGAAAATTTCCTTGGTTGAAACCGAATTGCCTGATATCTTACTGTTTAATGGAGGAGCCAGGAACATTTATGAACTGCGAAAATCGGGTGTTGTGAATTTAGTCATCATTCGTTGATCGATATTCCGTATTCAAATAGTAAGAATGAATATTGAACAAGGAACACCAAACCCCGAATTTCGAAGTAACTCAGAATAAATTCAACGAAAGTTATCAATGAAGAAAATTGGTCTGATGCTTTTTTTGATCGCCATCGGCTTTGTGATCGTGGCATTACCAGATGCTGATGAAAGGCTGTTCTCCATCAGCCGGGATCATGGACCATCACTGCTGGACGCTATCGGACTGGTAATCCTCTTGATAGGACATGCAGGATTAGTAATGGAGGCATGGAAACACCGTGAAAAAGTATTTCAGTACAAACATTCCGTTTACTTTAGAACAGGCCTTTTTCTATTAGGAGCCGGTCTTGTCCTGGTACTTGTTTCCGTGCTGAATGATGGTGGACATTGGTGGATTCTCGGAGTCGCGCTACTGGTATTCGTGCAGGCAGTGTTTTTTTATATCGCGCTAAAGTAATAATATTGATTAACAAGGGTTAATGGTGTCACAAGGCATAGCTACAACCTTTAAAGAAATCGGCTTATAAAATATTATTAAAAAGTATTCCACGATGAGTCAGGCATTTGTAAGAGAAGGCGATGATCTGTCGCTGAGCGATATTACGCCTACGCTGAATGCCTTGATTCAGTTTCTTACCAGGGATAATAATGGCATTCGGGTCTATGAGAAAAAAAGTTATGCCGATGAAAAGGGAAAAATGGTTCACGTGATGAGCAATGGTTTTTCCTATTTGAAAGATGATGCCGGACGGTGGAAGGTTTTATAATAATGATTTATCCAGTCAAAAGTCAATAGGTCTATGCTTAAAAAAATAATCCTTTGGGTATTGTTTTGTCTCCTATCGTGCCATTTCGGAATTGGTCAAACAACGACATCATCCGCTGTTAAACCAAGGGACTTGAAGGATGGGATCACGACAGCGACATTGTCCGAAGTAGGAATGGATGCAGCTGTTGTAAATGAATTGACTTCCCAAATTATTACTGGTTATTATCCGAATATCCACAGTCTGCTCATACACAAAGGCAATAAACTTGTTTACGAAAAATACTTCCCGGGCAAAGATCAAATCTGGGGTAACGATCTGGGAGTAATCGAACACGACCTCAACGATCTACACGATATTAGAAGTATCTCAAAAAGTGTAGTATCTGCCTGTATTGGTATTGCTATTGCGCAGGGTAAAATAAAAGGTGTGGACGAAAAGGTTTTCGATTTTTTCAAAGAATATGCAAGGTACGATATCGGAATGATGAAAGAACTACGCCTAAAGCACCTTTTGACAATGACTTCGGGATTGAAGTGGAATGAAGAAGTATCGTATGACGATCCCGAGAACAGTGAAATTCAAATGACGCGTAGTGCCGATCCTATAGATTTTATCTTAAGCCGACCAATGACTTCTCCGCCAGGCCAACAATGGAAATACAACGGAGGAACAACCCAACTACTTTCTGTTATTATTGAAAGAGTGACCGGAAAAAAAGTGGACGCGTTTGCAAAAGAATATCTTTTCAAACCGTTAGGTATTACAACATTCGAGTGGGTTAGATTTCCAGGAACAGATAACCCCGCAGCAGCCTCTGGGTTAAGGCTTAGGTCTCGAGACTTATTAAAATTTGGTATTCTATACCACTATAAGGGAAAATGGAACGGTAAACAAATAATAGCTCAGGAATGGATAGCGCAGTCGTTTCAGACAAGGGTTAACCTGCCAGGTTCCAATGATGGCTATGGATACCAATTTTGGATATTTAGTGATACCTTACAAAAACAGCCTATCAAAATTGTAGCTGCTGTTGGCAATGGAGATCAGCGTATTTACTTGGATGAAAAAAATGATTTGCTCGTTGTCGTAACGGCTGGCAATTACAATATTTGGGATATCAAAAATAATTCGTCCGCCATATTGAGAAGAATATATGATTCATTCTCGGTAAGTAACATAAAATAGACGGAAGAAGTCGTGGCCAAGTTAAGGAGTCAGGAGTTGAGAGGCCTGCCGGCAGGATGAGGAGTTTGTTTGTTCAATCATTTGCAGGAATGATAAAACTACATCATGGAGTGTCGGAGGATGTTTGAGGGGAGAAAAACAAAAAGAGTTTTGACAATAGGAAAGTCAGCATCAACAGAGATTTTAGCGTACAAGAAATTTCAGGTCTTATAAACGCTGATAAAACGGAATATAGAAATTGCACTAAAACCAAATCCAAAACCAAATGGAAAATCAAACCAACCAACCCTCTCCACAAAGTATTATGCAAATGGGCACAGGCTTCTGGGGATCAAAAATTCTTTTAGCCGCAGTAAATTTTCAATTGTTCACGCGGCTTGCCGAAAAGAAAAAAATGTCCGCTGCACAAATCAAAACCATGTTGAAACTAAAGTGCACAGACAGAAATGTGTTCGACTTTTTAGATGCATTAACGGGGTTCGGTTTTTTAAACCGTGAAGGGATTTTGGAAACGGCCCAATATTCCAACAGTATGAATACCGATGTGTTCCTCGACAAAAATAAGCCCTCTTACATTGGTGGCATGCTTGAAATGCTGAACAATCGCCTGTATGGCTTTTGGGCAAACCTGGAGGAAGGTTTACTTACAGGACTTCCACAAAATGAAGTAAAAGATGGGAAGGGAGATTTGTTCGCAGCGTTGTATGCAGATCCTGAAAAATTAAGGGAGTTCATTAATGCGATGAGTGGTATTCAGATGGGCAACTTTATGGAGTTTGCCCGAAAATTTGATTTCTCAAAGTATAAAACGCTTACTGATGCAGGCGGATCAAGCGGTTTGCTTTCATTAATGGTTGCAAAGCATCAGCCTCATATGACATGCACAAGTTTTGACCTGCCGCCTGTTGGACCGATAGCGAATGGCACCATCCAGCATTTTCAGTTGACCGACAGGGTGAAAACAGCAGACGGGAATTTCTTTTCAGACCCGATACCAAAAGCAGACATTGTAGTCATGGGCAACATTCTGCACGACTGGGACGAGGAGACAAAACTGATGTTGATGAAAAAAGCATACGACGCCATTCCTGCCGGCGGTGCCTTTGTTGCCATTGAAAATGTAATCGATGACGAAAGAAGACAAAATTTGTTCGGTCTGATGATCAGTTTAAACATGCTCATTGAAACAGGAAAAGGGTTTGATTACACATTCGCTGACTTTAACAAGTGGGCTAAGCAAGTAGGTTTCAAATCAACTGCTCTGGTTCCTTTGGCGCCATCGAGTGCGGCAGTTGCATATAAATAGGCTATGAGCACACTAAAGAAAGAATAAACACTCTCTTCAGCGTATCCTAAGGTTGGCTAGGATTTCCAGGTGCCTGGAAATCCTTGTTGGATGAATTTTCAACAAAGCACTATGATGAAGGAATTTGATACACCATGGAGTTAATATTAACTCCGGCACCGACGGACGCAAATACGATAATGCTTCCTTTTTTCATTTCCTGACTTGGAAACTTGCCCTTACTGAGCAAATCATACAATGTGGGTAGCGTGGCAACGGAACTGTTACCCAACCACGAAATGGTCAAGGGCATGATATTATCAGGAACCTGTTTAATTCCGTATTCTTCGTAAAGACGTTTTAAAATAGCGTCCACCATTTTTCTATTCGTCTGGTGAATTAAAAGTTTGTCCACCCGGTCAATGGATATGCCCGCTTTTTCAAGGCTTTCCTTAATAACAAGAGGAACTACTTTGAGCGCATGCTCATAAAGTGAGCGTCCCTGCATTTTGAGAAATAAATTGTCGACAGGATAATCGGGGTTATTTGATTTTCCCATTTTTAAAACATAAGCATGTTCGGTGGTATACGTATGTGAACAATGCGAAAGTATTCCAACAGGTATATCACTTGGGTAAGCTTCAACTATTACTGCCCCTGCACCATCAGCATAAATCATGCTGTCGCGGTCATGCGGATCAGAAATGCGCGAAAGCGTTTCGGCTCCGATAACCAGTATCCTGCGTGCCGCACCTGCGCGTATGTAAAAATCAGATTGTATAAGCGCCTGCAGCCAGCCCGCACAGCCAAAAGGCAAATCGTAGCAGACGGTGTTGGAATGTTTTATGCCTAGCCGATACTTTACCCGCGAGGCCAATGCAGGCACAAATTCACTTCTTCGGTTACCTTCTTCTATGTCTCCAAAGTTATGGGCGACTATTATAAAGTCGAGTGTTTCGCCATCGATACCCGTCGAGTCGAGTGCATCCTTAGCGGCAAAAAAAGCAATGTCAGATGTTACGAGATCGTCGGTAACATACCTTCTTTCCAGAATACCGGTAATATCACTGAACTTGCGGATGATTTCTTCGTTGGAATTCTTGAGCTTGTTTCCCCCATTGTCATAAAAAGTATTGCGTAGAAAATCTTCATTCGTAACTCTTTGGGTGGGTATGTAGCTGCTGCTGCCAACGATGACGGCGTAAAGC
>Ga0184629_10000879_pt1 | contig 12863 bp, 9 predicted proteins | sample PLM4_32_b1_FD_133158 | JGI IMG/M metagenome (GOLD analysis project Ga0184629, IMG submission 133158) | Groundwater sediment microbial communities from an aquifer in East River, Colorado, USA - PLM4_32_b1 | ecosystem: Environmental > Terrestrial > Soil > Riparian zone | place: USA: East River... | reverse complement strand
CATTCGATTAAAAGAAGAAAATAAAGCATTCAAAGTAGAGAAATATGTGCACAGTTACCCACATTGTTGGAGAACCGATACGCCTATTTTATATTACCCTTTGGATTCTTGGTTTATAAAAATTACCGAGGTCAGAGACCGTATGTTCGACCTGAATGAAACCATCAACTGGAAACCTAAAGCAACTGGAGAAGGACGTTTTGGAAACTGGTTGAAAAATGCTAACGACTGGAATTTATCGCGTTCTCGTTTTTGGGGAATCCCATTACCAATTTGGAGAACCGAAGATGGAACCGAAGAAATTCTTGTAGGTTCTGTTGAAGAATTATACAATGAAATCGAAAAAGCAGTTCAGGCCGGTGTTCAAGCTGAAAATCCATTTAAGGATTTCCAGATTGGAAACATGTCTGAAGCCAATTACGATTTAATTGATTTGCATAAAAATGTGGTCGATCAAATTACCTTGGTTTCTGCTTCAGGAAAAGCAATGAAACGTGAAGCCGATTTGATAGATGTTTGGTTTGACTCAGGAGCGATGCCTTATGCACAATGGCATTATCCTTTTGAAAATAAAGAAAAAATAGACGAAAACAAAGACTATCCGGCCGATTTTATTGCCGAAGGAGTAGATCAAACACGTGGTTGGTTTTATACTTTGCACGCTATCGGAACCTTGGTTTTTGATAAAGTGGCCTACAAAAATGTAGTGTCAAACGGTTTGGTTTTAGACAAAAACGGACAAAAAATGTCCAAACGTTTGGGTAACGCTGCCGATCCTTTTGAAACATTAAATGAATACGGTCCAGATGCCACACGTTGGTACATGATCTCCAATGCCAATCCTTGGGACAATTTAAAATTCGATTTAGAAGGAATTGCTGAGGTACGTCGTAAGTTCTTTGGGACTTTGTACAATACCTATTCATTCTTTAGTTTGTATGCTAATATAGACGGATTCAAATATGCTGAAGCCGAAATTCCGGTAAATGAAAGACCCGAAATTGACCAATGGATTATTTCGGAATTGAATACATTAATCGCGGATGTCGATGGTTTTTATGCCGATTATGAGCCTACCAAAGCGGCTCGTGCCATATCCGAGTTTGTTCAGGAAAACCTTAGTAACTGGTACGTTCGTTTGTGTCGTCGTCGTTTCTGGAAAGGCGAATATGCACAGGATAAAGTAGCGGCTTATCAAACTCTTTATACCTGTTTGTTAACCATCAGTAAGCTGGGTGCACCGATTGCTCCTTTCTTTATGGATTCACTTTACAGAGACTTAACAAAGGCAACACGGTCAGAAAATTTTGATTCTGTACATTTGGCTCAGTTTCCAGTTTCGGTTGAAAAGTATGTTAATAAAATGTTAGAGAGTAAAATGCAGAAAGCGCAGACCATCTCGTCACTCGTTTTGTCGCTTAGAAAAAAGGAAATGATTAAGGTGCGTCAACCACTGCAAAAGGTAATGATTCCGGTACTTGACGAGAGTCAAAGGCTAGAAATTGAGGCTGTTTCAGACCTGATAAAAGCGGAAGTAAACGTGAAAGAAATCGTACTTTTGGATGATGCTTCAGGAATTTTGATTAAACAAATCAAGCCTAATTTTAAAGCTTTGGGGCCTCGATTCGGAAAGGATATGGGATTGATTTCCAAAGAAATACAAGGCTTGTCTACTGGACAAATTGCACAATTTGACAAAGAGGGTAGCTTAAGTATCATTATTGCAGGAAATAGTGTAATTTTATCCTTAGAAGATGTAGAAATATCGTCACAAGATATAGAAGGATGGTTGGTTGCCAATTCAAACGGAATAACAGTCGCATTAGACATTACAATCTCAGCTGAGTTGAAACAAGAAGGAATTGCAAGAGAATTGGTAAACAGAATCCAGAATACCCGTAAAGACACCGGATTCGAGGTCACGGATAAAATTAAAGTTCATTTGCAAAAAAATGAAACTTTGGAGGCAGCAGTAAAGGCCAATGAGGACTATATTAAATCAGAAACACTGACGGAAAGTCTTGTTTTTGAAGAAGTTATAGAGAATGGCACGGAAATTGAGTTTGATGGAATAACAACAAAAATAAGAATTACTAAAAATTAGTATTATGGTAGACGAAATTGCAAGATACTCTGACGCTGATTTAGCAGAGTTTAAGGAGATTATACAAAATAAAATCATAAAGGCCCAAGCTGATTTAGATTTGATAAAAAGTGCTTACATGAATGACCTTAACAATGGAACCGATGATACATCACCAACGTTTAAGGCATTTGAAGAAGGAAGCGAAATCATGTCTAAGGAAGCCAATTCACAGCTTGCTATTCGACAAGAAAAGTTTATTCGTGATTTGAAAAACGCGCTTTTCCGTGTTGAAAATAAAACGTACGGAGTTTGTAGAATTACCGGGAAATTAATCGGAAAAGAAAGATTGAAAATTGTTCCTCATGCTACAATGAGTATCGAAGCAAAAAACTTGCAACGATAATCTTTTCACATTAAAGAAAAAACGCTCCTTTTGGAGCGTTTTTTTTGATTAAATTGTTACTTTTACGCTATTAAATTTTTAAAAATGTCATTACTAAAAGCATACTTTCTTATTTTCTTTATTTTATTGATAGATCAACTTTCTAAAATATATGTAAAAACAAATTTTATTTTAGGCGAAGAAGTTCAAGTCTTTAATTGGTTTCAAATTCATTTTATTGAAAATGAAGGAATGGCTTGGGGTACAAAAATTCCTGGAGCATATGGAAAATTAGTTTTGACCCTTTTTAGATTAGTGGCTGTTACAGGAATCGGCTATTGGTTGTGGGATGCTATAGAACGCAAAAAAAGCTCCAATTATCTTATAGTTGCCATTGCTTTAATTTTGGCGGGTGCGTTTGGAAATATCATTGACTCGGTTTTTTACGGAGTGATCTTTGATGATAGCCACCAACAAGTAGCTACTATATTCTCAGACAAGCCTTACGGAACCTGGTTTCATGGACAAGTGGTCGATATGTTTTATTTTCCATTCGTAAAAGATTATCCAATGCCGGAATGGGTGCCTTATTTTGGGGGAAGAGATTTTACTTTTTTTAACGCCATTTTCAACGTAGCCGATATGGCAATTTCAACTGGGGTTGGAATTTTGATTGTTTTCAATAAAAAAGCGTTTCACAAACATTAGATTCCGTTTTTTAATAAAAATAGAAAGAGGCTGTCCGAAAATGGATCAGCCTCTTTTGGTTTATTTATTGTGCCCTGGTGCGTAATTTTTGGCGCTTTTTTGTCCACTCATTTTTTTGGCTTGTCCAGGTGGAACCTGTTTTGTTTTAACGGTGTGGCTGTTTGTTCCCACTCGAACACTGCAGTTTGTTAATGAAACAGCAAACAGTATCATCAGAATTTGGGCTGTAAATCTTGGGGTTTTAAATATTTTCATAACTTTATAATAGGTTTATAAACGCGAAAATACTAATTTTAAATTAAAAAGAATAAATAGTATTTGGGGTAACTCCATAATCCAATAACACATCACTCTCAAAAACATCCGAAATCGATTCTTCGGGATCAAAGAAAGAAAGACCAATTTTAATGGTTTCGGGTTTACATTCCGCCAAGAATTTATCATAAAAACCTTTGCCGTAACCCACACGATGTCCTTTTTTGTCAAAGGTCAAAAGCGGTACGAAAACAACTTCGATTTTGGTGGAAGGAACTTCCAGGCCATCAACAGGTTCAGGAATGTTGTATTCGTTTTTCTTTATTCGGGTATTGTCGGTCAAAAGAAAATGAGTCATATTTCTGGTTTGAAAGTCACTTTTTGAAATTACGATTTCCTTATCTTTTCCTGACAAAAGATGCAATATAAATTCGGTATTCACTTCTTTGTGATCGGTAATGGGCAAGAAAAGATGAAAATACGTTTTCTCCCAAATAGGAAGTTTGAGTATTTCATTGGCAATAGCCAAACTCTTATCGTCTATTTCAATTTCAGAAAGTTGATTTCGTAATGATTTATACTTCGTTCGTAATGCTTTTTTCAACATAAAGTGATTCTTTTAGATCGGTTATAAAAGTACTCAAATGATCTACTTCTACATGATCCATAATCACAATTTTATACCATAAATTGCCTTCACTATGTTTTTGGGGAACCAAATCAAATTTTTTGACCAATGATTCATCAATGAATTGCTCTTGAATAGTTACAATATTCATAAAGGGTTCCCTGAAATAAGCTACTTCCAATTCGTCCAATTGATCACACAACCACTGTGTTCTCATTTGTAAAACCCGAATTTTTTCACACCATCCAAATGGGCCGTACGTAAATAAAATCATCCAGACCGCAACGGCATTAGATCCGGAACGACTGCCGCAAAGGGTTAAATCCATTCCTTCTACATATTCTGCTTCTTTCGTCAGGACATTTTCAATTAATCCTTTTCGACACAGAAAAATACCCGTACCATAAGGCGCTTGCAGCATTTTGTGCGCATCAATGGTTATGGAACTGATTTTTGGGTTTTCAAAATTGAGATCACTGTCTTTGTTGCTAAATGGATATATAAAGCCACCATAAGCACCATCGATATGTATTTTATAAAGTAATTTATGTTTTTCTAACACCTGAATATAATCATCTGGGTTGTCGATAGCACCGAACATGGTTGTTCCCATATTGGATACCACAATAAAGTATTTTTTCCCTTTTTCTTTGGCCTTAATTATAATGGTTTCCAGTTTGAAATGATCTATTTCACGGGTTTGAAAATCGACTGGAATTTTTAACCAATCCAGCATTAATAAGTTGGCTGCTTTCGGGATGGAATAGTGGGTATCTTCAGAAGCAAGGATGGCAATTTCGTGCGGTTTTGCATTTAGCTTATACATAAAATAATTGCGATACATCCAAATGGCCTGGATGTTTGCTTCGGTTCCTCCTGGAGCGATATATCCATCAAATGAATTGGGCTCGGCTTTGAAAATGTCAACGGCAAGAACATTTAATACTTCCCGTTCCATTTCTTGAGTTCCTTTAAAAGCTTTTTCGGATGTGCCAAGCGTATGGCAACCAATATGGTTTGGATTGGCAACGTAGGTTTGCAAAGTAGGGGCATCGGTCAAGAAAGAGGCTTCTCCATTATATACTTTTCCATCCAGTTTTGAGGCTGGATATCCTAAAGAAGTATCCAAAGTAAAATTCACATTCTCAGTTAAGGCTTTTTGAATGCGTTCTTGTCTCTCTTTTTGGGCTAACTTTTTCCAATACAACATGTTCTCTATTTTTTTTCAAAAATACGAGGATAGAATTCTAGAAAATATGATAAATGTTAGGTTTTTGTTTTTGATTGATTTTTGAGAAAAGAATAAAGGGTGAACTTTACTCTCCTCCTTCTTCAGCAGTATTCGAGAGGTGATAAATCGCATCTCCTTGATATACAATAGGCGAGTGATTTGCATTGATTACATACCCATCATTTGGGGCTTTTATTTTTCGTTCAAATTTCCCAAAAGGATCGGTTATCATACCTAATGCGGTTCCTTTTCTTACAAATTGCCCAACTAAATTATTATCGTTTAATAAGCCGGAGCATTTAGCTCTTAACCAACCTGATTTTTCAATATATATGGAGGGATGTTCTTGTTTTACTACATTTTGTTTCGGATCTAACATATCTAAATGTTTTAAAAGCCGTTTCACGCCATTGATGCCTTCTTGTGCGACATCGTCATTGATGTCTAATGATTTGCCTCCTTCAAACAGGAGCATTTTTACATTTAATTTTTCACTGGAGTTTCGAAAAGAACCAGCTATGTTTTTTGAGAACAAAGAAAAAGGTGCATTAAAAGCATCCGCTAGTGTTTTTAGTTCCGGATTGTTTGGTGTAATCCTAATTTGTGGCACATTAAATCGACTGGCTCCTCCAGCGTGAAAATCGACAGCATAATTCACAAGTGGCATTATATCCGTTATTATGTGGAAAGCAAATTGGCTTGCCAGGGAACCGTTTTTACTTCCGGGAAAAACTCGATTTAAGTCTCTTCCATCGGGAAAATCTCTTGATTTATTAATGAATCCGTAAATGTTAATAATGGGGATACAAATAATTGTACCTCTTTTGGGCTTGTTTATTTTTTTACTAATGAGCTGTCGGACGATTTCTATTCCATTAAATTCATCGCCATGTATTCCTCCCGAGAAAAGAACAACAGGGCCATCAATTTTTGAACGACGAACAATAATTGGAATGGTAAGTTTGGTTGTGGTATGTAATCGGGCAATTTCTAATTGAATGGTTTTATTTTCGCCCGGCAAAACGGTTTCGCCAAAAATCACTAATGGTTTTATGTTTTTCATATTTAAAAATAAAATCTAAATGTAGAAAATATTATTCGGTATTAAAAGATTCGTTTTGGTTTACTACAATGTTATTTGTAAATTTGAAAAAATGAGCTTTATGGATTTCTTTGCGTTAATCCTATAAGTATGAGAATCTTTAGCAAATGAACAATCCAAGTCTTGAACTTCAAATACAAACTTTACCTGATGGCCCAGGCGTATACCAATATTATGATAAGGAAGGGAAGATTTTGTATGTAGGTAAAGCCAAAAACTTAAAAAAAAGAGTCGCTTCTTACTTCAATAAAATTCACGACACGGCCAAGACCAATGTGCTGGTCAAGAAAATTGTAACCATAAAACACATTGTTGTTCCCACGGAAACCGATGCCCTTTTATTGGAAAATAATCTAATAAAAACACTGCAACCCAGATATAATGTGCTGTTGCGGGATGACAAAAGTTATCCTTGGATTTGCATCAAGAAAGAACCTTTTTCGCGCATTTTTGCCACCCGAAGGATGGTTAAGGATGGATCGGAATATTTTGGTCCTTATACCAGTTTTAAGACCGTGCATACGATTCTGGATCTAATAAAAGAATTGTATCCGCTGCGAACCTGTAATTATGATTTGAGTGAAAGCAATATCGAAAACGGGAAATTCAAAGTGTGTTTAGAATACCATATTGGTAATTGTAAAGGTCCTTGTGAAGGACTTGAAACATTAGAACATTATCAAAAACAAGTCGATGCGATTCGAGAAATTCTAAAAGGAAATTTCAAGGAAAGCATGAAAGATTTTAAGCGTTTGATGATGAGTTTGGCGCAAGACATGCATTTTGAAGAAGCCCAAAAAATAAAAGAAAAAATAGAAATACTGGAAAACTATCAATCGCGTTCTACGATTGTAAATCCAAAAATCACAAATGTGGATGTGTTCTCGATTGTTTCGGATGATACTGCGGCGTATGTCAATTTTTTGCAAATTTCCCATGGTTCCATCATTCGATCACATACCATGGAAATTAAAAAGAAGCTCGAAGAAACCGATGAGGAATTATTGGAATTGGCGATTATTGAACTTCGGGAGCGTTTTCAATTATTGTCTAAAGAAATAATTGTTCCCTTTGAGGTGAATTTGGGAGAGCATATAAAAATAACGGTACCACAGCTGGGAGACAAAAAACAAATATTGGACTTGTCCATTCGCAATGCCAAGTTTTATAGGATAGAACAACTCAAACAATTGCAAATTGTAGATCCAGATCGACACACCAATAGAATTATGGCACAGATGAAAAGCGATTTACGTTTGCCAGTAGAACCTAGACATATAGAATGTTTTGACAATTCAAATATTCAAGGAACCAATCCTGTTGCAGCTTGTGTGGTGTTCAAAGATGGGAAACCCAGCAAGAAGGATTACCGGCATTTTAATATAAAAACAGTAGTTGGCCCAGATGATTTTGCCTCTATGGAAGAGGTCGTTTATAGACGCTATAAGCGATTGCTGGAGGAGGAACAACCTTTGCCGCAATTAATTATTATAGACGGTGGAAAAGGTCAATTGTCATCGGCATTAAAGAGTATTGATGCGTTGGGATTGCGTGGTAAAATTGCCATTATTGGTATTGCCAAACGCCTCGAAGAATTGTTTTATCCTGGAGATTCTATTCCATTGTATTTAGATAAAAAGTCGGAAACCTTAAAAGTCATTCAGCAGTTACGGAACGAAGCACACCGTTTTGGGATCACTTTTCACAGGGACAAAAGAAGTAAAGGGGCGCTAAATTCGTCCATAGAAAGTATCCCGGGAATAGGCGAAAAAACAATGCTGGCTTTGATCCAACACTTTAAAAGTGTTAAAAGATTAAAAGCAGCAACAGAAAAAGAAATTTCTGACGTTGTAGGTATATCAAAAGCGAAAAAAATTACCGACTTTTACAAAACCATAACCTGATGCTTTATAATGACAATAAAAGACAGTATACAAAGTAAATCTATATATATGTTTAGAACAGTGGTGTCTATCCTTGTTTTTTTTACTTGTTTGAATTCATTTTCTCAGGAGACTATCAAAAGACCTAAAATAGGTTTGGTGCTCAGTGGCGGCGGAGCCAAAGGTTTGGCTCATATCGGAGTTCTAAAAGTTTTGGAAGAAGCTGGTGTGAAAATTGATTATATAGGAGGTACAAGTATGGGAGCCATCATTGGTGGGCTTTACGCAACGGGATATAATGCCACTCAGATTGATTCTATTATTGAATCGACAAATTTTGGAAATATCCTTAATGATTATATACCCAGATCTTCCAAAAATTTTTATGAAAAGCGAAATGATGAATTGTATGCGCTTTCACTACCTTTCAATAAATTCCAAATAGGTACGCCAGAAGCCCTGTCCAAAGGGATGTTTAATTATAATATGTTAAGCAGGCTCACATTTCCGGTTAGACATGTTCGGGATTTCAATAAATTGTCAACTCCATTTTTGTGTATAGGAACTAATATTGCTTTAGGCGAGCAAGTGGTATTTGACAAAGGTATTTTGGCTCAGGCTTTGGCTGGAAGCGCTTCACTGCCTTCTGTTTTTTCGCCAGTAGTTATTGATGGGAATCTTATTATTGATGGGGGGGTAATAAATAATTATCCAATAGATGAAGTTAAAAAACTTGGGGCGGATATTATTATAGGGGTTGATGTTCAGAACGGTTTATTGAATAAAGATCAATTAAGGAGCGCTGCAAAAATTTTCTTTCAAATTACCAATCTGCAAATGATTGAAAGAATGAAAGAAAGTGCTAAAAAAACGGATGTCTATATAAAGCCAAAGGTTACGGATTATGGAGTAGTATCTTTTGATAAAGCTTCTGAAATTATAAAAAAAGGGGAAGACGCCACTTTTGCGGTTTATGAAAAAATCGGTCTTTTGGCGGATAAGTCAAATCCATATAAAAAGCCAAAATTGAAAATTGAAACAGATAGTTTGACCATTGCATCCATTAAAATTAATGAATTAGAAAATTATTCTAGAGATTACATCATAGGTAAATTGCGTTTTAAACCAGATTCGAAAATTAGTTATAATGATTTGGAAACAGGAATAAACAATATTGATGCTACCCAAAATTTTAGTGCGGTAAGTTATTATTTTGATAAAAATGGGGACAAGGATGATCTGATTCTTAATTTGACCGAAAGTCCCATCAAAACACATCTGAAATTTGGATTACATTATGACGGATTATACAAAAGCGCTGTTTTAGTTAATGTAAGCAACAAAAAAACCTTTATTAAGAATGATGTCATGTCATTAGATATGATTTTAGGGGATAATGTGAGGTATAATTTTGACTATTACATTGACAATGGATTTAGTTTAAGCTATGGTTTTAAATCTCAATTAAATAAATTTAACGATAATGTTTCAAATAAAATTCATCAATTTTCGACGCAGGAATCAAATTCTATAAACATTGATTATTCTGATTGGTCAAATCAATTGTATGTGCAATCTATATTTGCGCAAAAGTTTCTCATAGGTATTGGGGCAGAATTTGAATTTTTAAATATAACATCAGAAACACTTATTATTAATCAAACCATCGACAGCAGTACTTATTTTAATCTTTTTGGATATTTAAAATACGATTCATATGATAATAAATACTTTCCTAAAAATGGATGGTATTTTTCAGGGAATCCCCAACTTTATTTATTTTCGTCTGATTATTCAGGTAATTTTAAACCGTTTTCAATATTTAGCGCTGAGGCGGGTATCGCCAAAACAATTTTTAATAAAACTACAGTTAAATTGCAAGCCGAAGCAGGCACATTCATTGGGGATAAGAGTATTCCTTATTTTGATTTTATTTTGGGAGGTTATGGATTCTATGCTACAAATAATTTCAAGTATTTTTATGGTTACGATTTTTTAAGTCTTGCTGCAAATAGTTATTTGGAGGCATGTATTACTTTGGATTATGAAATTTTTAAAAAAAACCACATCAATTTTTCTGCTAATTATGCCAACTTAGATAATAACCTTTATGATTCATTTGATTGGATTAAATCGCCAAAATATTCTGGTTATGCCTTAGGATATGGTTTGGAAACAATTATAGGACCGGTTGAAGTCAAATATTCTTGGTCTCCAGAAACTTCAAGTCAATATCTTTGGTTTACTGTTGGTTTTTTATTCTAACTATTCTAATTATTTTAAATAAAAATTACGACATTTGTAATAATGAAAACAAATTGGACAGGTTTATTAGAGTATCTTCAATTCTTAATCAAGAGAAATCCGGAGTGATTAATTTATATAATTATTCAAAATAGAGTATTAGTTAATGAATAGAGTACTAGAATAATATTTTTCAAAGTATTTTGTTTCGTATCAATGGTCTATTTTTTTATTTCCTAATCTATGGAGATAAGTACCATCAGGGGATTAATAATTGTTCACAATCTAATTTAAAAATTATGCCAATATATCATAAACTGGGAAATTTTCCTCAAAAAAGACACACCCAATTCGAAAAACCAAGCGGAGGGTTGTATTACGAACAACTGTTTGGAACGGAGGGTTTTAATGGACACTCTTCACTATCGTACCACATACACAGGCCTACTCAAGTAAAAGAAATTCTTAAGTCCTATTCAGTAGAACCAAAAATCGCGATTGGTAAAAACATAAAATCATTATTGTTAAAAGGTTTTGATTTAAAACCCGAAGATGATTTTCTTGATAGTCGTAAAGCAATGCTTATCAATAAGGATTGTGTAATAGGATTGGCTGCGCCCAGAAAATCACTGACCTCTTATTTCTATAAGAATGCCGATGCCGATGAAATGTTATTCATTCACAAAGGCAAAGGAAAACTTAGAACCATGTTGGGAAACATCCCTTTTGAATATGGGGATTACTTGATAATTCCTCGAGGAATTATTTATCAAATCGAGTTCGAAACTTCAGAGAATCGATTGTTTTACGTAGAGTCATTTGCGCCTTTTTATACGCCAAAAAGGTATAAAAATGAATCAGGACAACACCTAGAGCATTCTCCATTTTGCGAGCGTGATTTTATTTTGCCAAATGAGCTGGAAACACATGATGAAAAAGGGGATTTTGTAATCAAAATGAAGAAAGAAGGGATGATGCATGAAATCGTTTACGCCACACATCCTTTTGATGTGATTGGCTGGGATGGATACAATTTTCCATTCGGATTTAGCATTCATAACTTCGAACCTATTACTGGTCGCGTGCATCAACCACCACCGGTTCATCAAACTTTCGAGACTTCGACTTTTGTGGTTTGTTCCTTTGTGCCAAGGTTGTATGATTACCACCCAAAATCCATTCCAGCGCCGTACAATCATAGCAATATAGATAGCGATGAGGTGTTGTACTATGTAGATGGCGATTTCATGAGCCGTAACAATATCGAGCAAGGACACATCACTTTGCACCCAAAAGGCATTCCACACGGACCAGCCCCAGGAGCAATGGAACGCAGTATTGGCCAAACCATAACGCAGGAATTGGCAGTAATGGTCGATACTTTCCGCCCACTTATGGTAACCGAAGAAGCCATGGGACTGGACGATGGACAGTATTACAAATCTTGGGTTGACTAATTAATTGCAAAGAAAAAATTAATCATATTAAGTATACAATTAGGAGCTATTTCCTGCTATCCGTTGCAATCTTTTTTTCGGTTGAAAAAACCTCAAAAAAGGATTTCCACTGCTATCAGGGCTAGGACTTTAGTATAAACAACAACATTTTCGGGAATCATAAAAGAAAACCGAATCCAAAAAATAAACACAATGGCAAAAGAAGTAAAATCAGTAGAATACGGACTAGAGAAAATATTTGAGGGAGCACAAGATTTCCTCCCTCTTCTAGGAACCGATTATGTAGAATTCTATGTAGGAAACGCAAAACAATCCGCACATTATTATAAAACAGCTTTCGGATATCAATCGTTGGCCTACGCAGGATTAGAAACAGGAGTAAAAGACAAGACCTCCTATGTGCTAAAACAAGACAAAATCCGTATTGTTTTAACCACACCTTTGACGCAAGATTCTCCTATTCATGATCATTTAAGAAAACATGGAGATGGAGTAAAAGTGGCGGCACTTTGGGTTGAAGATGCCACAAGTGCTTACCAAGAAACCATGAAACGTGGCGCGCGCTCTTTTATGGAGCCTACCGTAGAGAAAGACGAATTTGGCGAAGTGGTTCGTTCCGGGATTTATACGTACGGCGAAACCGTTCATATTTTTGTAGAAAGAAAAAACTACAATGGCGTTTTCTTGCCAGGTTACAAGGAATGGAAATCCGATTATAATCCGGAACCTACAGGATTAAAATACATAGATCACATGGTGGGAAATGTAGGTTGGAACGAAATGGACACTTGGGTGAAGTTTTATGAAGACGTAATGGGATTTGTAAATTTCCTTTCTTTTGATGACAAACAAATCAATACGGAATATTCTGCTTTGATGAGTAAAGT
>Ga0184629_10000878_pt1 | contig 12880 bp, 9 predicted proteins | sample PLM4_32_b1_FD_133158 | JGI IMG/M metagenome (GOLD analysis project Ga0184629, IMG submission 133158) | Groundwater sediment microbial communities from an aquifer in East River, Colorado, USA - PLM4_32_b1 | ecosystem: Environmental > Terrestrial > Soil > Riparian zone | place: USA: East River... | reverse complement strand
TTTCTCCTGGGTGATTTATTAGTCATTGTGAATTGTCCTCCGATGTAAAGTGTATTATCTTTTACAGCAATCGTGTTCACCACACCTCCGTTTAAATCGAGCTGAAAGGGCCAGGCCTGATCAGTCGCATCGTTAAGAAGGGCGAAACCCCCAGGGCGATTGACCCAATTCACTCCATTCATAGTTCCACCAAGAAATACATTGGTCGCCGTAGCGGATACGGTGTTGACACTATTACTGTTTGGGTTTGGAGACCAAGGGAGAACGGAGGCCGTGGTGGCATCAACTGCTGCTACACCATTGCGCAGCGAAGCGTTAACGGAATCAAAATACCCACAGAAATAAATAGAATTTCCAGTGATAGAGATATCAGTTACCCAATCCGATGCATCAAGTCCTGCATTCCAGCTCATCACCCCCCCTGTGGCGGCATTAACAGCAGCAAAACTATTGCGCGATATTCCATTTACCGTTGTAAAGCTTCCTCCAACGTATAGTGAGCCTCCTGATAATTCTATGTCGTAGACATATCCATTGGTATTAGCGACCCATGCCAGCAACGCGCCTGTCGAAAGATTGATTCGGGCGAGGTTTACGCGTGGAAGGCCACCGACAGCAGTGAAACTGCCACCAATGTAAATTGAAGTAGCATCGATAGCCATGGCTGTGACATTGGGGGTAAAGGTGTTAACAACAACCGGAGCCCAACTGGTGGCTAAGCCGGTAGAAGCATTGAGCGCTGCTAATCCTGTTCTTGATTGGCCTCCAATGGAGGAAAAGTATCCTCCGACATATACTGAAGTCCCTGAGACTTCAATGGATTGGACGCCACCACTGGCATTCGGATTCCAGGATGTTAAATTACCGGTGGTAGTATCAAAAGCGGCAATGTAATTTCTGGTTTGCCCGTCCATTTCTGTAAAGTACCCTCCTACATATAAGGTTGTGCCACTCAGGGCAAGGTCAGAAGGAGAGTTATCCGGGTTTGGTTTCCAATTTCTATCCACGGTCTTATCGGCCTTGATATGCGCCAGGTTCGTGATTTTAACAGTATCGATCCCATCAAAATATCCACCGACATACCAGCCTCCGGTTCCATCCGCAATGGACGTGTAGACATCGCCATTGATCTTGGGCATTGCTGCATCGATAACAGTTCCAGCGGTCAGATCGGTTACAACCCCACTGCCTGTATAGGGACCAACCTGGTTGAAGAATCCAGACAACATCGTATAACCATTGGAGTGTTCCAGTCGTGAGATACCGGAGTTCGTTATCCAGTTTTCTGTTCGGTGAACCTGAGACTGCGCATAAATCTGAATGGTGGACAGTAGCCCAGCCAATGAAAAAATGACAAACCTATTTGACAACATAGTAGCAACGGTCATGCAGAAGGGGTTTTATAACCTGAAATTAAGGAAATTAATCCCGGCAGGAAAGTCTTTTTACTTGGTTGTGCAGCGACATTTTGATGACTTAGTATTGAAGGTACTAATGGATAAATTATCCGAGAACTTTTTTGGTAATAAAAACGAAAGGAAGTGCGTTGTTGTATCCAAATATTTTAGTAACAGGTGCCCAGGATTTATTACCTTATGAAGCTATCCATAAAAAGGTTTATAACTTTGCAGGGTGACCGGTCATTAGAACGGTAGAGCGGGTTACGCGGTATATGACAGTTTTTATTTAGTTTTGGCAGATCGAGGAATAATGGCACAGAATACATATAAGTCGAATACATTTAGAAAGCCGGAGAAGAAAGGGAAGGCATCCAGTAATACTAAATTCAATTGGAGATTTTTTAAGGATCCTCGCTTTAGGTTAGCAGTAGGTTTCTTTCTGATGATAGGGGCGGTTTATCTGCTCCTCGCGTTACTTTCTTATTTGTTCACAGGCCAGGCTGACCAGAGCGTAGTGGAAGCACGCGATGAAACCATGTTGGAAGCAGGTAGGGAGGCAGCGAATTGGTTGGGGCTTTATGGCGCCATCACTTCCCATTATTTTATTTTCCGGTGGTTTGGTATTTCGGCTTTTTTTCTGCCCCCATTACTATTTATCATAGGATTTAAGGTTGTTTTTAACCGCGAGCTTCTACGGATTTTTTCATTTTCAATCTTATCTATATTCTCCGGAATATGGTTAAGCCTTTTGTTGGGTTACATGACCATGATCAATGATGGCGTTAGTGAATGGAGTTTCTTAGGAGGAGGTCTGGGCTATCATCTTGCGGTATTGAGTGATGGCCTGTTTGGTTGGGGCACTTTTCTGATATTGATTTTATCGCTTTTCATTTTCATCATCTTCTATTTTAATGTGACGGCGATACCATTGTTTGTCAATGATCCTAAGCCCATGGGGAATGATGCCATTCTGGACGACCTAGAGAAAGAAGAAGATGATCCGCTCTTCTCGACTTACGTGGATGAAAAGGATAACTGGCCTGAACAACCCGATAAAAAAATTAATGAAGAGCCTGAACCCATAATTCCTGTAAAACGTCCTGTGGAATCAAAGGTGCCTGTGAATGAAGTGAAGCTTGAGGTTCAAACGCCTGAACAAACAAAAAAAGAATCCAAAGCTGATCCTCTTTTTACGGTGGAAGAGACATTAGATACCGATAAACTTGCCGAGCAACTGGTACAGGAACATGGTCTTTATGATCCTACCCTTGAACTGCGCGGATATAAATTTCCACCATTAGAGTTACTCAATGAATACGATACCGGTAAGGCAGGTGTAACGCAGGAAGAACTTAATCAGAATAAAGATAAAATCGTCGCTACGCTGGTTAATTTTAAAATTGGTATACAAAGTATTAAGGCAACGATTGGACCTACCGTTACATTGTATGAAATTGTTCCGGATGCCGGCATTAAAATTTCACGGATAAAAAATCTGGAGGATGATATCGCGCTTAGTTTGTCGGCATTGGGTATTCGTATCATTGCGCCAATTCCTGGAAAAGGTACGATTGGTATTGAAGTGCCAAACAAGAACCGCGAGATGGTGAGTATCCGTTCCGTATTTGCAACGCAAGCCTTTGCCAAAACCGATAAAGAATTGCCTATTGCACTTGGCAAGACCATTTCGAATGAAGTATTGGTCATTGACCTGGCTAAAATGCCACACTTGTTGGTGGCGGGTGCTACAGGTCAGGGTAAGTCTGTTGGTTTGAATGTCATTCTTACCTCTTTAATATATAAGCGCCACCCATCACAGCTCAAGTTTGTGCTGGTCGACCCAAAGAAGGTAGAAATGTCGCTGTATAGCAAAATCGAAAGACATTACCTCGCAAAACTACCAAACAGTGAAGAGGCCATCATTACGGATACCCGAAAAGTGGTTCACACCCTCAACTCACTGTGTATCGAGATGGAAAACCGATACGAGATCCTTAAAGACGCAGGCGCTAGAAATGTGAAAGAATACAATACTAAGTTTGTTTCGCGTAAACTTAACCCCAAAGAAGGCCACCGCTTTCTTCCCTATATTATCCTGGTGATTGATGAGTTGGCCGACTTGATGATGACAGCAGGCAAAGAAGTAGAAACACCCATTGCGCGGCTTGCCCAGCTTTCCCGTGCTATTGGAATTCACCTGGTCGTGGCTACTCAGCGTCCTTCTGTAAACGTTATTACCGGGGTAATCAAAGCTAACTTTCCGGCGCGTTTGTCCTTTCGGGTAACTTCGAAAGTTGACTCCCGCACTATTTTAGATACGGGCGGTGCCGATCAGCTTGTTGGCCAGGGCGATATGCTCCTATCCTCGGCTTCTGATATCATACGGCTACAGTGCCCTTTTGTGGATACACCCGAAATTGAAAAAATTTGCGATTTTATCGGTTCACAACGTGGATACGATTCAGCCTATCTATTACCGGAATACGAAGGAGACGAAGAAACCGGGCCATCCAGCGTGGATCTGTCGGAACGCGATGCACTTTTTGAGGAGGCAGCGAAATTGATCGTTATGCATCAGCAAGGAAGCACCTCCCTGATCCAACGGAAACTAAAGCTGGGATACAACCGGGCGGGTAGATTGATCGACCAACTGGAGGCTGCAGGCATTGTTGGGCCATTTGAGGGCAGTAAAGCCCGCGATGTGTTAATTAAGGATGATTTTAGTTTGGAACAATTATTGACTTCATTGAAAGAAAAACACAGCCAATCTTAACTTTGCACCCACTTTTAAGTTTTATAAGAATGAAAAATTTGATTTTAGGCCTTCTGGCGATGATTTTGGCCTTTTCTGTTTCTGCACAATATGACCCGAAGGCATTGGAGATTTTAGATGCGATGAGTAAAAAGTACAAATCCATCCCCGCTTTTGAAGCCAACATTGCCTGTACGCTGACCAACGATGTAGACAAGATAAATGAAGAATTCAAAGGCAAAATTACCGTAAAAGGCGACAAGTTTCGAATGGTCCTTCCGGAGCAGGAGGTGATTAATAACGGCGTTACCATCTGGACCTATCTCCCGGAAGCCAAGGAGGTTAATATTGACAATTACGATCCTAATTCAGAAGATGTAAATCCCTCTAAAATGCATGAGGTATACAAGAAAGGTTTCAAATACCTTTATCTCCAGGATAAACCAGAGGGCGGTGTGTTGTGTGAAGAGATAGATTTGGTGCCAGAGAAAAAAGATTCTCAATATTTCAAGATCAAGATGTTTATTAACAAGAAAGAAAAGACTATCCAAAGTTTCACCTTGTTTGATAAAGGCGGCAATAGGTATAAATACACCATATCTAAGTTTTCTTCAAACGCAAAAGTTGACGATGCTTTCTTTACGTTCGACCCTACGAAATATCCGGGAGTTGAAATCATCGACTTACGGTAACCTGCTGTACTTTTTTAACGATAATAGACGCAATCACAGAATATGGTTGCTTCTTTGTTTTTGCATATTAATTAAAGTCTGTCTGTGAAGGCAGGTTCACGCAAAATTCGCCAAGAAAAAATACGCAAAGGGCGCAAAAGTTATTTTTTCGCAGCACGCATGCTTGTGAATTGCATTTAGCCAATTTGTATCATTAACTATCAGATAAGCCCGCCTAGGCGGGCTTAATATTTGTAGCCCTGTTCAACCCAGGGATTATGAATTTGGTGCATTCGCGCGCCATCGTATAATCAAATTGATCCTTATGTTTTTTTGGCGCGCAATATGACGATTCGATTCGGGTCTGGTGGGGTCACCATATATACACCCGCCGTGGCAGAGGCCTGCTTTATTAGCTTGACGGTTGTATCGAGGTAAAATATCTTTAACAACTCGACTTTTGGAGACAGACTCTAAATTAATACGCAAGTTTCTTACTTTAGCACGCTGTATACTATTCACGGGTAATTGTTAAATACATGACACGCGCTCAACTTTTTGGTCAAATTCAAAAGAAAAGTTCTTACCTGTGCATAGGACTGGATACTGATCTTGAAAAAATTCCGAAGCATCTCCTCACTACAGCCGATCCTGTATTTGAATTTAATAAACAAATTATTGATGCCACGCATCCGTATTGCGTTGCGTATAAACCCAATATTGCATTTTATGAAGCACTGGGTCCTAAGGGCTGGGAGAGTTTACAAAAGACATTGGAATATATTCCGGCCGATATATTCACGATTGCGGATGCCAAACGTGGTGACATTGGCAACACATCATCCCTTTATGCGAAGGCTTTTTTTGAACACCTGAATTTTGACGCCATTACCGTTGCACCCTACATGGGGGAAGATTCAGTGAAACCATTTTTTTATAAAGATAAGTGGGTGATTCTATTAGCACATACTTCTAATCCGGGGAGCAGCGATTTCCAGCTTATAGAATCTGTTGTCACAGGGCGGAAATTGTATGAAGAAGTAATTTTAAAATCCAGGCATTGGGCTTCCTCCGATCAACTCATGTACGTTGTTGGCGCCACGCAGGCGGAGAAAATGGAAAGTATTCGTGCCTTAGCACCAGAGCATTTTTTTCTGGTGCCCGGTGTTGGTGCTCAGGGTGGAGATCTCCAGATGGTTTCAACCTATGGAATGAATAAACAATGTGGATTGCTGGTAAATGCAGCGCGATCCATCATTTATGCTTCAACAGAAAATGATTTTGCCGTGAGCGCCGCAGCGGAGGCGAGAAGATTGAAAAATGAAATGGAAAAACATTTGAGTGCAAGGCTTTAATGGCGATGTATTATTAGCAGCAATCACACCCTAGTGAGGCATGGGTTTGAAATCCAGGGCCTGCACAGTTAATGGAGTTTAATTAGACAAGGTATTCTTTACCATGATATTGATTTTCGAATCAGAAAATTGTAAATAGAGTATCAAAACCGTTATCCGTGACTGAATCATTTTTACACTACCTCTGGCAGTTCCAGTATTTTAACAAAATAGCATTATACACCACAAAAGGAGAGGAGATCCAGATCTTTAATCCGGGCCAGAGAAATACACACGCCGGCCCCGACTTCTTCAATGCCCGCATAAAAATAGGAGATATGGAGTGGGTGGGTAGCGTGGAAATACACATTCATGCTGCCGGCTGGATTGAACATAAACATAATGCAGATGCTGCGTATGAAAACGTTGTCCTTCATGTAGTTTGGAACGATAATAAACCGGTTAAACGCGACGATGGCTCATGGTTGCCAACACTGGAACTGAAAAATAGGGTAGATGAACAATTGTTGCTCCATTATAAAAAACTAATTCACAGTCCTGATGTAATCCCTTGTTCGTCGAAACTTCACGAAGTAAGCCAGTTGACTAAACTTTCCATGCTCGATAAGGTACTCGCGGAACGACTGGAGTCCAAAGCTACGGTTGTTTTAAAAATGCTCCAGCGGAACAACAATGATTGGGAGGAGACATGTTACCAGATCCTTGCGAAAAATTTTGGTTTTAAAATAAACAGTGACCCTTTTCTGCAGCTCTCACAATCGCTTCCTTATAAATTCTTATTGAAGCATGCCGATAAACTTTTGCAGGTGGAAGCATTATTATTTGGTCAGGCTGGTTTTTTGGAGGAAGAAGACCAGGAGGAGTATTATCATCTCTTAAAACGTGAGTACAGCCTCCTCAGTCAGAAGTATCAGCTGGGGGGTAAAAAGCTAAACAAAGTTCAATGGAGATTTTTGCGATTAAGGCCGGCTAATTTTCCCACGATCCGGATTGCTCAATTGGCATCCCTGGTGTACACCCGAAAGAGTTTTTTCTCCACTTTTCTGGAGATTGCTTCAAGTAAGGGGTTACACGAATTCTTTTCGGTGCGCCAGTCAGATTACTGGATGCATCATTACCAGTTTTTTAACGAATTGAAAGAAGAAATAAATCCTTTAGGGGGAACTAGTATAGATAATATTATCATTAATACAGTCACCCCCGTACTGGTGGCGTATGGAAAATCAAAGGACGATCAGGTGTATGTCGATCGCGCGGTTTGTATCTTGCAGAATATCCATGCCGAATCGAATAAGATCACGAATCAATGGAAGACTTTAGGGATGAGCGTCAAAACAGCGTTTGATTCACAAGCCATGGTGGAATTATACAATAACTTTTGTCTGAAGCGACGATGCCTGGACTGTAACATTGGAGCTTCCCTGGTTAACCCACATCTGAAATGAATTTTTTTTTCGCAGTTATCAATATTAGCCTCTTATTTTTTATTGCCTATCGGGTATGGAAAGCGGATGATAGCCTTGTAAAGAAATTTTTTTGGCCTGCGTTAATCATGAAATTAATAGCGGGAATTTGCCTTGGGTTAGTCTATACCTATTATTATGTCGCTGGGGATACCTTTGCATTTTTTGAGGATGGAGTAAGACTTGCCGATCTGGCACGTCAGGATCTACCCTTGTACATCAGGTTTCTATGGTCGGGCGATGACTCTTTTAACGTGTGGAGTAGCCTCAGTTTACTGCAATCCCGCGCCTTGTTCATGGTGAAGATCGTAAGCATGGTTAACCTTGTTTCGCATGACAACTATTGGATTACATCCCTTTATTTCTCCTTTAGCTCTTTTATGGCAGCCTGGATGTTGGTGAAAGTAATCATTCGATTAGGCGCTTCGCTTAGGCTTCCGGCTACAATAGGTTTTCTTTTTTTTCCTTCTGTGGTGTTTTGGAGTTCGGGGTTAATTAAAGAAAGTTTGGCAATGGCATCGCTCTTTTTCCTCACGTCAATATTTTTGAAAGTCTGGATGAGGGAGCGCCTTAGATTTTGGGAATGGATTTTAATCCCCCTCTCCCTATGGTTGTTATGGAATTTAAAGTATTACTATCTCGCCGTTTTTCTTCCTGTTGTCTCCGCCTGTTTGGTTGTTAATCTTCTTTTTTCAGAACGTTTGAAATTTAAACCCCCGGTATATAGGATTTTTATATGGTGTATGGTTTTTCTTATTCCACTTATTGGAGTAAGCCTTGTTCGTCCAAATTTTTATCCGGAACGGCTTCTGCATGTCATCCTTTCAAATTATGAAGAATTCCATGCTATATCGGATGCCAATGATTTGATTTATTACAATAACCTGCAACCAACCGTCGAAAGCATTTTAAGAAATGCACCCTGGGCACTTTTTTCAGGACTCTACAGACCATGGCCCTGGGAAGCCGGAACAGTATTTCAGGTTTTTATTTCAATCGAAAATATTCTTTTGTTAATACTTTCCTGTACAGCTTTAGGCAAGGTGAAGCAGATGGTACGATCGCCAAATGGTATGCTTTTGTTTTCGATAGCCCTATACGTCGTGATGTTGTGTGTGTTTTTGGCGCTCTCCACACCAAACTTTGGCACCCTTTCCCGTTACCGGGTGGGCTTTCTCCCTTTCTTCTTTCTGCTGATCACGGTCGAAAATCCAGTGGTAACCTGGATGATGCGATTCATACAAAGATCATCTACGCGCCTTGTTCCGTAGGATACTGAAATTTACCTTTGCCGACACAATAGAATTCTATGGAAAATCCGGTTATTATTTTTGGTGCAAATTATCTCGGTCGTCAGGCGAAAGAAATTTTTGAAAGCAATGGAAATGTTGTCTATTGCTTTCTGGATGATAATAAGAAACTTCACAATACCATAATCGACAACATCACGGTTTTAGGAAGCACAGACGATGATGGTTTTCTAAAGCTCATTGGAAAAAAGTGTGAGGCCTTTGTGGCCGTGGATGAAAATAAACTACGCAAAAACCTGGTAGCAATGCTTCAGGAAGTTCGGCATGTGCAGCCTGTTAATGTCATCGCACCCTCCGCGGTAATTCCTGCTTCATCGGATATTGGTCATGGAAACTTTATAGACCAGGGCGTTAGGTTCGGTGCCGGGAGTACTGTTGGCAATCATTGTCTTATTCATGCCGGTGCAATCATTGGCATGGAAGTTAAATTGGGAGATTTTGTTCAAGTCGGTGCCGGCAGTATAATCAATGCAGGTACTGAAGTTGAAAATGAGGTTTTCATTGGGTCCGGTGTGACTATTGTGGGCGGACTAACCATTGGAAAAGGAGCGCGGATAGGAGCAGGGTCCGTTGTTATTGGGCCTGTCAAAGCTGGAGAAACTGTATTTGGAAATCCGGCTCAGAAAGTAAAATCATAAATGTTGAGATATGCCCCGAATTTCTGAGACCGATCTTATTTTGAATAGTGACGGAAGTGTCTATCATCTTAACCTGCTTCCGAAGCATATCAGTGAAACCATTATTACGGTAGGAGATCCGAGTCGTGTATATCGCGTAAGCCAATACTTCGATGATATAGAATTTGAAATGAACAAACGAGAGTTCATTACCCATGTTGGAAAATTCAAAGGGAAGCGGGTAACCGTGATCAGCACAGGCATTGGCACCGACAACATCGAAATCTTCTTTACAGAACTTGATGCCTTAATCAATGTTGATCTGAAAACACGGGAGCCGAGAAGCAGGAAAAAAAAACTGAAGATTATTCGTATCGGCACATCAGGTTCTTTGCAGGAAGATGTTCCGCTTGGTGCTCACCTGGTGACAGAATATGCTGTTGGATTCGACAACCTCATGAGCTTTTATAATCTTGAAATGGACGCTTTTGAAGAAGGCATTGCAAAGGATATTCAACGGAAGACCAGCATTTCCTTTACACCCTATGTCGTGAAGGGGTCGCACCTGTTGCAGGGGCAATACGCTTCGGATATGGTGGTAGGAAACACTATTACGGCCCCTGGTTTTTATGCCCCACAAGGGCGGGAGGTTCGGATCCCATTAAAATATCCTAAGCTGGTAGAAGAACTTAGCCGCTATCACAACAAAACCAACGATTTCTGGCTTACTAATTTTGAAATGGAAACTGCGGCGTACTACGCTATGGCCAGGTTGCTCGGACACGAAGTGCTCAGCGTCAATGCGATCATTGCTGACCGGGTGAAAAATAAATTTTCAAAAGATCCTAATAAAGTTATTGATGCGCTTATAAAGAAAGTCCTCGAAAGGATTTGATTCTGTAGAAGGGTAGTCAATAAGTAGTGATCGGTGGGCTGTAGAATGGTAATCAGTGAGTGGTAATCGGTGGGAGTGTGATTTGAGTGTGTGAAAAGCAGCTTAATGAATATCCGTTACCGGCGCACACTGAAATCTCTTCCCTCGGAGAAAGGTAATCGGTAAGTAGTAATCGGTGATCGGTGGGCTGTAGAATGGTAATCAGTGAGTGGTAATCGGTAATCGGTGGGAGTGGGATTTGAGTGTGTGAAAACTGCCTTATTGAATATACATTACTGGGCACACACTGCAACCTCTTACTGATAACCGCTTACCTCTTACTGATTACGGCTTACCTCTTACTGATTACCGCTTACTAACTACTGAATTCCAATAGAACTATCCATCCGCATAATATGCTTACCGGCAATGAAAGGCTCGTTGTTGTAGAAGCCGGAAAGAATGCGATGGGCAATCTGTTCAATGATCAGTTCATCATCGGTCTTGCCTTGTTTGCCTTGCCAGAAGATCCGGTGGGGGTGGCGTTTCATATCCTCCACATAACCTTTCGCACGAGTGTACTGCTCGTCCGTAAAAGTTATCGTAAAACAGGTTCTTACTTTTTGTGTGTCCATAGCGTGTAATAATTTGCAATAGTTATGCCATTTAGATTTGTTGATTAATAATACATAAAAACCAGCGGTTCGGTCAATAGTTTGCCCGCGTACGGTCAAAAGTGTTCGTACCCGATACACTGGACTTCGGAGGTACAAGCCTGCAGTTTAGTACCCCAAATCCTCTATCTTCCGGGGCTATTTAAGGTGCTAGGGAGGTGTCCTAAATTAAGCCAAGCCAAATCGGTCTTCTGGGTAGGGCCTAAAGCCCTGACTTAGCCGGGGTAGTGACCCGATTAAGCTTTAAAATTCACTGCTGAATACCAGAAGGTCGTTAACTCCGAATAGTTACATTTGTGCCCAAATGAGAACCTGTACAGTTTTTAGATTATCCAACGGCATCCGTGTGGTGCATCAACACATTCCCACAACTAACATAGTTCATTGTGGAATATTCCTGGGTATTGGCAGCCGCGATGAAAGCCCCGAAAACCAGGGGATCGCGCATTTTTGGGAACATATGGCCTTTAAAGGAACTAAAAGACGTACTTCTATTGATATCATTGAAAGCCTCGATTCCATCGGGGGCGAACTAAATGCCTTTACGGACAAGGAGAAGGTCGTATTCTATGCCTCCGTTCGGGATCAGTATTTTGAGCGGGCAGTGGATGTGTTGACCGATATAACATTTCACTCGACTTTCCCGAAGAAAGAGTTAGAGAAAGAACGCGGCGTGATACTCGAAGAAATGGCGATGTATTTTGACAGCCCTGATGATTCCCTCCAGGATGAGCTCGAAGCGGTGATCTTTAAAAACCATCCCATGGGAATGAATATTCTGGGCAAGGAAGAAACCGTACGCGCCTTTAAGAAGAAAGATTTTGTTTCTTTTTTTGCTGAACATGCCGACAATCGTAAGATCGTTTTTAGTTGTATCGGGAATATCTCCCTGAAGCAGGTAGAACGTTTGGCGAAGAAATACCTGGAGCGTAAAACGATATTCAAATCAAATGCTAAGCGGAAGAAATTCGGCACCTACAAACAAAATGAAAAAATATTGCACCGGGGTGCGAAACAGGCGCGTTGTGCTATCGGACGCGATGCTTACCCCTTGTTGCACGAAAACAGAATACCCTTGTACCTGATGTCGAATATTATCGGAGGGCCTGGCATGAATTCGCGTCTGAGTTTATCGGTGCGGGAGAAACACGTGCTGGTGTATGCTATTGATGCACACTATCATGCTTATAGTGACACCGGTATGTTCGCCATTTATTTTGGTACGGAGCCTAAGCAAGTGAAAAAATGTATAACACTAATACGTAAAGAAATGAATAAACTCTGCATTAAGCGGTTGAGTCCGTCTGACCTCGCATCTGCCAAGGAACAGATCAAAGGACAACTCGCCTTGTCAGAGGAAAATAACCTTGGATTGATGATCATGATGGGTCGCGCGGTCATTGATCACGGCAGAGTACCACTTTTAGAAGAACTTTTTGATAAGATTGATAAGGTTAATTCGTTAACACTTCAACGGGTTGCGAATGAAATGTTTGATGAAACAAAATTGAGCTATCTCTTTATGGAACCAGCCATAAAGTAACCGGAGCGAAAATAACTATATCAAAGGTGAACAGCGTTACACGGTCGACCCGTTTCTCATGGAAATAATTGACAAGGACTTACAACGTTATGCAGAGCGACACACGACGGGCGAAAGCGATTTATTAAAACGGATCAACCGTGATACGCATGCACAGGTCATGATGCCGCGCATGTTGTCTGGCCATCTTCAGGGGCGGGTCCTGGCCATGATCAGCCACT
>Ga0184629_10000877_pt1 | contig 12882 bp, 17 predicted proteins | sample PLM4_32_b1_FD_133158 | JGI IMG/M metagenome (GOLD analysis project Ga0184629, IMG submission 133158) | Groundwater sediment microbial communities from an aquifer in East River, Colorado, USA - PLM4_32_b1 | ecosystem: Environmental > Terrestrial > Soil > Riparian zone | place: USA: East River... | reverse complement strand
CGAGATCATCGAAGTCCTCGAAGAAAAGGATGTGGACCTTGGTTAAAGCACTGACGAGTCCGCAGAAAGAATCCTTCCTCCTGCTCACCTTGCAGTACGGCGATCCTGCCTCGCCGTCTTTCGCGCGCTACACCAACCGCTCAGAGGATTGGGCCGGGCAGTACGCCTCGACTCCGACGCTCGGCATCGAATTGCCGAAGAACAACGGCGCGTTCGATGAGGCCGTCTGCAACATCAAGCTCGCGAGCGACGACTTCGTGGACCGTTTCACGGACGGGCTCCCGACCTCGCAGTGCTCCGTGATCGTTCAGGAGGTCACGCTCCCCGTCGTGATCGGGGAGTCGGCCACCATCCTGACGCTCTTCACCGGCAAGGTGACGAGCACGATCCGCAACCAAGGCGGCCGCTCGAACGCGCGGCTCATCAAGGCGAAGTCCTGGAAGCAGTTCTTCAAGGTCCGCATGGGGATGCCCGCAGACCACCAGTGCCCGTTCATGTTCAATCAGATCGGGTGCAACAGCGGGACCGAGGCGGGGGGCTTCCCGAATCCTCTCGGTGCTCCGGCCGGCAAGAACATCACACTCATCGAGGGGCACAAGATCACCCTGTCGAGCGGCCTTGCCACCACGTTCGACTCGCAGTACAATCGCGGCTACATCGAAAAGGACGGCATCAGGATCGACATTCGAGAGTTCGATGCCGCGGTCGCGGACGACGTGCTGTACCTGACTCGGCAGCCGCCGACCGACTGGCTCGGCCAGAGCATCAACATCTTTGCCGGCTGCGACAAGACTATCGAGAACTGCCGGCTCTGGAACAACGAACAGAACTTCGGCGGCGTCGGCTATGGCATCCCGGCCTACAATCCCAACTTCGAGGACACCCCGTCGTGAGTGTTTACACTGCGACTCCGCTCAACCTCACTTGGCAGGCCGCCACGCTCCCCTACGCGGACAAGCTCCGCGCGATCCTGGAGTCGTGGAAGGACACGCCCTACATGGTCTGCCAGCAAGAGAAGCGAGTCGGCGTCGACTGCGTGCGCTTCGTCGCCGCGGTGTGGGACGAGATGCTCGCGAGGCCCGGCGATCAGATCCCGCGCCTGTCGCGCGACGCCTCCCTGAACAACCCGCGCAAGACGATGGAGTTCATGCGGATGCTGCTCGAGCGGTACGCGCCGGTCGAGGAACTCACCAACAAGCACTACGTCGTCGAGCCCGGCGACGTGCTGGTCGTTCGCGCGCGTGGCGGCGGCCCGGGTCACGTCATCCTCGTCGGCCCTGACCAGAACACGACTTGGCAGGCCGGCACTCGCAAGGTCGTTCGCAGCGGTTGGATGCTCCTCGACCGCTATCAAGTGCTCTCCCACTGGTTCCGTTACGGAGATCGAAGCAAGTGGCTGACGCAGCAACCATCGCAATCATCGTAATCGACATCGCCGTCGCCGCTCTGGCGGCATACGCGGCGGGTCGACTCGCGAAGAAGAACCAGCAGGGCCGCGACGACAAGCCCACGACCGTCGCGGAGCGCGGCGCATTCGTGAACTGGTTCCTCGGTCTGCGCCGACTCGGGTGCGTCTTCGGATGGGCCGGCAACCGGCGCATCCGCAAGGAATCCGCGCCCGGCGGCAAGGGCGCGTTGTTCGGCGGCGGCTCCAAGGTGCCGATCTACTACGAAGACGGCCTGCACATCTGCGCGGTCGGGCGCGTGGACGAGCTTCGGCAGATCCAGCAGAACGGCAAGATTCTGTTCAAGGGGCCGATCACGCGGCTCACCTATCCTTCCGGCACGGCCCTCGGGCTCGGCCGAGAAGGTACCATGACGCTGTACTGGGGTGAGCAGCCCGATCTCGATGCGGTCGTGCCGCCGGTCGACAGCGAGGTCGACTCGTGGTTCGGAATCGAGAGCCGCTGGCCGCTCTTCTGTCGTGTCGACTGGAGCCAGAAGCGCCTCGGCCCCGGCCCGACGTGGCCTCTCATGGAGTACACTTGGTTCAAGTATTGCCAGTACAGCGACGCGCTGTTGCCGTCGGTCCCGTCCTACATCTCGCCGACGTTCGTTCTCGACGGAGCTACCATTCCGATCGTCGGGCACGTCAACGGCGGTGAGGGCATCGGCTACTTCATCACCATCGCCGACATCGGCACGGTCACGACCGAAGAAGGCGTCCATTACCGCGCGTCGATGATTAAGGACAACGATCAGATCGAACTGTCAGGCAACAGCTTCGCCGACGGCACGTACACCGTCCTGAAGGTGGAGATCGTGAGCGTCCTGGTGCTCGGGATTCAGCATCTCGAGTCGCACGTCTTCTTGAAGGGCGGCATCTCCGGCGCAAACGACTCCGGTTCGATGCAGCTTTACTCCCGCGCCGACGACGACGGGATCAACCCGGCGCACGCGCTTGCAGAGATCCTCTTCGCGCCGTGGCCCTACGGACTCGGCCGCGATCCGGCGCCGTTCAAGCTGAACAGCGGTGGCAACTCGCTCGATGCAGCCGCGGTCCTGTTCGACGATGAAGGACTGATGTCCAGTTTGCTCGCGAAGGACGGCGCCAGCGCGCACGAGGTCGTTGCCGGTCTGCTCCAGGATGTGGGAATGTTCATCACGCTGAACACCGAAACCGGCCTCTACGATTTCGTGCCGATCCGTGCGACCGATCCCGACGACCGGCCTGAGATCACACTCGACCAGCTTGCCGGCAATTTCCCGGAGATCGAGACGCCCCAGGGCGAGCTTCCGCAGAATGCCGTCGTCTACGGCTTCTCCGATCGAGACAACCAATTCCGTGACATGACGATCCTGGTCGCCGCCGACGGGCAGGCGAGTTACGAGAACCGGCAGGCAGCCGACACGGTGCAGATGCTCACCGTGATCGACTTCACCGTCGCCGAGAAAGTCGCGAAGCGCCGGTCGCAGGAGAGCCTCGCCGGCGGCGCGATCTTCCGCCTCAGCGGCAACAGGACCGTGCGCGAACTGCTGCCGGGGATGGTCGTCACCGTCGAAGGCGTAGACGAGCCTCTGCGCATTCTCTCGGTCGAGATCCAGGACGACAGCGGAGAAGTCAAGATCGAAGCCGCGAGCGACTTCATGGGCGCCAAGACGGACGAGACGGATCAGATGGGTAGCGGCGCGCCGGCCGGTGGTGAGGAAGGCGGCGACATCGACCCGCCGCTCCAGTTCGATCTGTTCCAGGTGCCCGCCTCGATCTCCGCGACGATGACCGTGATCGTACCGCAGATCCGCGCCTCGAGCGCGGTCGCGGACACGACCATCGACATCTCAGGCGACGACACGAGCTACTACGAGAAGGACACCTTCTCGGCCGGGCAGGCGGGCGGCGTCACGACAAGCGCAATGCTCGTCGGAGACACGACCGGCCCTGACTTCGATGAGCTTGGGCCGGACATTTCTGACGTTCAGGACTTGACCAGCGACTCGGCCAGCTTCAACGCCGGTCGGCAAATCCTGATGATCGTCTCGGGCCTCGGCACCGAAATCTGCTACGTCGATGCGATCACGTCGACCGGCGGGCTCGGCTGGACCTGCAACAACATCATCCGCGCGCAGCAGGGCACGACGGCGCTTGCGCACCCGAGCGGCGCGCGCGTCTACATCTTCGACCCTGAGCAGGTGCCGTCGGTGCAGGACGTGCTCATCGCGAGCGGGAACACCATCTACGTCAAGCCCGTCCCGGGCGGCCTGACCTCGGCCGAGGTCGCCTCGAAGAATATCACGCTGGTCTGAGGCACCCATGGCCCTTCAATGCCCGTCATGCCAGGAACGACTGAGCATCAAGCGCACCTACTCGGCCGGCGGCGCCGGCCAGAGTCAGGAAACCGAGTGCTCCAAGTGCGGAAAGCGTTTCGCAGCGGTGACTCTCGTCTTCCGCGAGATCGGGCAGTGGGGCCTCGGCGCATTCGCGGCGGTCAGTCTGCTCCGCCGCGGCGCGCTCTCGCTCAAGCTCCACAAGACGAAGTTGACGGAGCGACGCAAGTAGGCTATCCTGAATCCTGGAGAGATCGGCTAAGGGAGGCGACCGGGCAGGCCCGGGAAACGCAGGTTTGAACCCTGCTCTCTCCACCATCTTCGACCCTGAAAGGCCCCCATGCCCTCGATCGAAAAGTTCACGCGCAGCCAGTTGGAGAACGCCCTGGTTCGCGCCCGCGAGCGGGCGGACAAGGCCGAGAAGAAGGTCCGCGACGTTCCCGCCGACGTGGAGCTTCTCCGCCGGCTGAACAAGACCCTGACCGGGCAGGTCCGCAAGGCGCAGGGCATCATGGACCTCGCGCTGGCCGAAGTCCAGGAAGGGATCACGGACTTCTCCGGGCTCCAACTTCCGCCGCCGATCAAGCTGAAGCGCGGCAAGGAAGAGATGATCGCGGTCGCGCACGTCACCGACACGCAGATCGGCAAGATCACCGACTCGTTCAACACCGAGATCGCCGAGGGGCGACTCATGGAGTACGCGCGCGCCGTCGCGAAGTGCGTGCAGGTCCACCATGCCAACTACGGCGTGCAGGAACTCCACGTCTACTTCGGCGGCGACATGGTCGAGGGCGAGCAGATTTTCGCCCATCAGCCGTTCCAGATCGACTCCTCGGTTCTGCGGCAGGCGATCATCAACGCCCCGAAGATCCTCGCGCAGATGCTCATGTACTGGACGAGCTACTTCCCGAAGATCCGGGTGCTCACGGTTCGCGGCAACCACGGCCGCGTCGGGAACAAGCACTCGGTCACGCACCCGGAGACGAACTGGGATACGGCCTGCTACCTCGTGACCGAGCACATGGTCCGCGAGGGCCTCGCCGCCAAGGGCCTCGCCGCCGACCGCGTGACGTTCAAGCACTCGCGGTCCTGGTACAACGTCGATGACGTGCTCGGCCACAAGAACCTACTGATCCACGGCGACGTGGGCATCAAAGGCAGCAACGGCTACCCCTGGTACGGCACGGGCAAGCGCATGGCCGGCTGGCTCGACGCGGTCCCGGAGTCGTGGCAGCATCTCTACATGGGCCACTTCCATCAGTACGTCAGCTACGACTGGAACGGCCACTTGGTCTTCGTCGGCGGCACGATCGAGTCCGACAATGAGTTCGCTCGCGCGGAACTCTCGGCCACCGGCAAGCCGAAGCAGCGGCTCCAGATTTGGAACCGCGACGACGGCCCGGTCGTCGACCTCCCCATCTGCCTCAAGTTCGGCTACACGCCGCGCAAGAACTACGGCGACAAGCGAGTGACACTCTAATGAAGCGGGCCAAGCCCAGGATGCTCGTGACGATCAAGTTCCCGCGTCGCGGGAATGTCCGGTGCGTACTCAAGCGCGCCGTGCTCGAGGCCAGCGTCCAGTTCGAGCAGTGGCTCGCAAGCAAGATCCTCGACCGCCTCCCGCTCGAGCAGAAGGAAGGCGAGTTCAGCGTCTCGTTCGTGGTCACGCACAAGCCGGGCAAGCCGTTCGGATGAGGCCCGGCGAAGGGCAGCGGTCGCTGCCGATGATTACCTTCGACCCCGCGTGGCTGGCCGAGCGCGGCGTCACGGCTGCTCAACTCCTGCCGATCCCCGGGATGCCCATGCTGGTCGTCCAGCACCGCATCGAGGGCGCCCTGTACGAGTTCCTGGCGAAGCTGCCGACCATCGGCCCGGGCCCTGGCCCGAAGACGCCCCAGGACATCCTTGAGGCCGCCAAGTCGCAGATCGAAGCAGGGATCGCCGAGCGGCACCGCCTTCTGGCCGAGAAGCCGGCGTGATCCTAACCGACGGCATCCACGTCGTCAGCACCGACGGGCTCGCCGAGCTTCACGCCTTCGCCGGGCGCATGGGTCTAGGGCGGTGTTGGTTCGATCCTCGGTCGGATCATTTTCACTACGACCTGACCACCGCTTCGGCCGGCAGCCGCCGACAGCAGGTCATGGAGGCGCGCGCCCTAGCCGCCGGCGCGCTCCGGGTCTCCAGCAAGGATCTCGTCCGTCGGGCGTGTTGGGCGCGGTCAGGCCCCGAACCCGCCTGAGCCCCCGAAGAGGCCGCTGGAGCCGCTAAGCGAGCCCCCGAGCGTGGGCCGAGCGGCCGTACCGACAGCGGCCTTGGTGACGCGCCCGGTGCCCATCACGTCGCTGTAGAAGGCCATCACCAGGGCATCCGCCCGGTCCGGCGACCCCTGCTTCGTCCGCTCGGCGTACGCCTGCTTCGATTCCAGGCGCAATCGACTCTTCGGATCAAGGTCATAGAGGCGGCCGATTAACTGGCCTGCCAAATGGTCGTCATCAGGAAGGCTTATATTCCCCGCCTTCAGCCGGCGGGCGAACGTGAAGAGCGCCTCGGTCGCCTTGTTCGAGTATTCCTTCGAGTCGCATGCGGTCCCGCCGAAGTTAAAGGGGATGTAGCGGACCTTCGCTTCATCGAGGATGTGGCGCACGCCGGCGCCCATGCCGCCGTTGTCGAAGACGTAGACGCAATCGGAGTTCTTCCATCCCGCAAGCTGCTGCATCCGCAGCGCGTAGCGCATCACCTGCGCCGGGTCGGTCGAGCGGAACGTCTTCTCCTCGACGATCGCGAGCCCTTCGCGCCGGTAGATCACCGACTCGTCGTCGCCGAAGGCCGCGAGGTCGATGCCAAACGCCTTCACCGGGGACAGCAGCCGCGCCTCGCCCTTCGGCCGCTTCATCGCCGCTTCGAGTGACGCGAGATCAACGGGAGACCGCGCATTCGCGCTCGGGAACTCACCGAGGACGCGCGAACGGAAGATGTCACTGTCGCGGCCGTACTGCTCTTCCAGGCGCTTGTTGCGGGCCGGCGACACGATCGCGGGATACTGCTCGGCGACCTTCTCGGCATTGAAGACGAAGCACTTCCAGAGCCCGCGCTTCGCGGTGAAGCAGCGGTGGAACGAGTTGTTCAGCACGGTCGGGTTGCCGATCGCCATGAAGAGGCAGTCGGGGTTGGACAGCGTGCCTTCGGCCGTGACGAAGATGTCGTCCGGGATACCCTGCGCCTCGTCGAAGATGAAGGTCATGTTCGGCTGGTGGTAGCCGGAGATGTTCGCCGAGCGCGTCGCGGTCGCGACCTTGATCTCCCAGTCGCGCTCTTGGCCGATGATGACCCGCGACTTCGTGACCTCGATGAACTTCTGGAGGTACGGATGGCTGTTCATCAGGAGGCGTGCGCACTCGGCGAGGAACTGGTCGCGGCACTGCCGAACCGACGGCGCCGAGAGGATGGTCAGGGCCTTGAACGCGCGGAAGGTCCGCCACATCGCGATGACGGCCGTGATCGTCGTCTTGCCCGGTCCCTGGCCGGAACGGATCGCGACGAACCGTTCACCGCGCTGGATCGCGAGGAGAACCTCGCGTTGGTGATCCATCGGCTTGAAGTTCAACAGTTCACAGAAGAAGAGGATGTCGACCCTCGCCCTCGTGTAGATATCCTTCCATTCAGTGCTCATAGCTGGACGCCAGAATAACCGCGGGCGGCGCGAAGCGGGGGTAGAGTCGCAGCGCGTCGTAGGTCGGGAGTCCGTCGATGCCGGCCACCACGAGCAGCGGCCTGCGGCCGCGGATCTCGCCGACCGGCTCCATGTCCTTGCCCCGCGCGACGTGGAACAGGAGGCGGCCGGGGCCGAGGAAGCGCGTTAGGACGGAGCCGTCGTGGACGGCGATCTCGCGCTGCGTGGACGGCTGCGCGTTCTTCAGGACCGTCGTCAGGTCCGCGAGCCACGCCAGCTTGCCGGAGCCGTAAGGCACCGCCACGACGACATCATCGTCGGGCAGCGCGACCATGTGTCAGAGGACGGCCGCAATCTCGATCTTGCGGGCCTCCTCGACCTTGAACCGTTTGCACGAGATCCCGACACGACCGCCTTCGGGATTCGCAAGCTGTCGGAGCGCGATGCGAGAGACCACGAGCGGCTTCAGCCCGAGGCTCTGCTCCGCGAACTGCACCGGGCCGGCCACCAATTCGGTGCCCATGCGGCGCCTTCTTTCAGTGCTGGCGGAGACCAAGGAACGCAGCCACCAACCCGAGAACCGCAGCGACGCCGCTGCCGACCTGAGCCAAGACCTTTTGCTTGGTCTCGAGTCGGTCAACACGCCCTTTGAGGCCGGGTCGATCGCCTTCTCCGACGAGGGTTTCGTGCATTTCGCGGATGCGCCGGCTATCTTCCTTCTTCTGTTCAGCACTGAGGCGCGCCTCCGTCTCGAGGGCGACAAGACGCGCCTCGTGATCGTTGCTTTTCTTGGGGCTCATGGGGCCGGCTCGACAGGGGGTTCGAGGAGTCCGGCCGGTTCGGCTCCCGTCGGGAGCCCCAACACGTCCCGGACCATTCCGCTCACGTCCTTCGGCTTGCCCGCATTGTCGTCCGACTGGAGAAGGCCCTGCACCGACGCCAGCAGGCGCAGCAGCGCCGCCTTGGCCGTCGACTTCTCCTCCAGGTTGATCTCTTCCTGGAGCTTCAGGATCATCATGGCGCGGTCAGCGGCCGGGTCGGCCGTGATGCGCAACTTCGCGGCGTACTTCGCCAGCGACAAGAGGTTCGTGACCTCGTGCTCCCGGTAGCCCTGCTGACCGAGCACGGCGCAGACCTGGAGTTCGGGCTGCGCAAGGATCATGCGCAGCACGCGCTTTTGCTCGAGTGCCTCGACTTCCATGATCTCATCGGGTCGCGGCCACGCCTCGCGCGCGAGGTTGGGGTCGGTGAGCAGGTCGAACGCGGCACTGCCCTTCTCGTCCGCGTGGACGTTGAGACGCAGGCCGAGCGTTCGTGCGAACTCGCAGAACCGCTCGACCTGCTCCTCGTCGTTGATGGGCAGGAGCGGCAGCGGGTCGCGCGAGCACGACAGCACCATCGGGTCGTGGATGTCGACGTGCTTCAGCGCGAAGACCTGGAACGGCTCGCTCCAGGGCGACGGGTGAGAGTGCGTCGCGTCAGCGAGCGGCTCACCCACGCGCACGAGCCCGCGCACGCGCGCGAACTCACGGACGATCCGCCATCCGATCTGCCGGCGCTCGGGGACGGTTTCCTCGAGTCGTTGCTCCGGGGACAGGAAGCAACGGTGCCAGTATGCGGCAAGTTCGCCCCCGCCCAGGACACGGGCGGACGGGTCGATGCGGAGGCCGTTGGCGGACTCGATGGAGGCCATACCCTCCATCATAGCCCGGGGGCGGTTTCCGCGCCACTGGGAAGGGTCTTCCTAGAGCTTCCCGATCAGGTAGAGGAACAGCCACATGGCGCTGCTACCGGCTGCCGTTGCCAGCAGGAGGAACTCGACTAGCGTCCCCGCCGGCAATGGCCGACGGGGTGATGGGCTGCAGGTTGAGTCGTTGAAGCGCATCGGTCATTCCTTGTCCGGGTTCCTGGCGACCGCACGCGCGACAGAAGGCGAAGACTTCGCCACCGGTGCAGAGGCCGAGTTCGATAGAGTTGCAGGTGCCGCAGTGGAAGCTGTTCATATGAGGAAGATCCTCGGCACGGGTAGGACCGGCTTGCCGGGCTTGCACCCGAGCTTGCACGGGATGCCGAAGCCGTGGTAGTAGCCGGTGTTCCAGCACTCGGCACACTCGAAGCCGCCGAAGGCGGGCGCGATCGACATGAGAGGTGCATCGGGATTCGGCTGAAGCACCTTCACGACGCCGCCAGTGGCAGGAGGGATCGTGATACTTTGCCCGGTGCCGCCGATGAGGTACGGTACGTGGTTGATGCAGCGGAAGTCAAGTGCTGCAACTGTGCCGGCAATTAGCGTGCGCTCGAGTTCGTAGTGCGCGACGTTCCAGCAGCCGGGCTCCGAGCACGACTCAGTCCGCCTGAGCAGGCGCCAAATCGTATTGCCGACTGGCTCGAAGAGTTCGCCGGGCTGAAGGAAGAAGGTCATCAGTGCAGCCTGAGATCGCCGCGACGCTCACTCTGTATGACAGAGCGAACCGGGAACACTTGGCTGACGACGCTGACGTAGTAACGGCCATGCTTAAGTCCGAATCGCTCGGCCGCTCGTGAGGCCGGCACGATGAACCATACGCCGTCCCAGTCCCCGGACTTATTGGCGGTCCGCAGCGCAAGTTCGAGCAGATGGTTCACGGTGATCTCCTGGTGGTTTCCGAGTCCGCCAAGATAATACCGCGGGCCGCGCGGCGCGCAACCGGAAATCAGTTCCATCACTCGCCTTCGTGCGGGAGGTCCGCATCCATCGGAACGCGGTCGAGCCCGCTTGGGTCAAAGGCCCAGTAGGGCGGCGGTAGGCTGAGGATGTAGCTCACCCAGTCGCGTGCGATCGGCGCGGACATCACGACGACGCCGTTCAGACCGCCGGCGGCTCCGAAACCAAGCGTCAGCACGCCTAACACTTCGCCATTGTCGTCGAGTACGGGTGAGCCGCTATTGCCGGGGTTGCCAAAGAGCGCGATGGTCAGAATGTCCGGCTCGTCATCTGTGGTCGACGCAAGGTCTCGCGTGCGCGGGTCGCCGATGTAGCCCTCGGTGATCGCAGCCGGCTGCACCCACGGGAAGCCGACGAGCCAGACGTGCTCGCCGGCGCGCGGCGCCTCGGGCCGGAACACGATAGCGGGCATCTGCCGGTCGGTCCAGAACTCGATGATGCCGAGGTCGGCCTTCGGATGCCTCCATCGCGCCTGGGCCTTGCCCATCGAATTGCCGTACGCATCGTGGCCTTCGAACGACGGACCGATGTCGAGGCAGTGACCGGCGGTCAGGACCAGCGTACGCCACTTGTCCTTCGGCGTCACGCCATCCAACGGGTGCGCGCGTTCCGAGGCGATCACGAAGCCGGAGCCTCCAGTGATCTCGGGAACACCGAGCAGGACGACCGACTCCATCGTCCGCGTGAGCATCAAGTTGATCGGCGGGAGTTGACGCTGCGACGCGCAACCGGGGATGATCGCGATGAAGGCAGCGAGGTAGACCACGATGGCTGCGACGAAGCCCAGGGTCCAACCGACACGCTCACGACGGGTCTCTGGAATCATGGAAGTCTCCTGCCCCCCATCATAGCCTGGGAATCACGGCTCGTCGATGTTGACCACGAACTCCAGGTCGCCGTCGGCTACGACTTCGGTCCCGCCCAGGCCGTCGTCGATCTCGACCTGCCAGTGGTAGAGGCCGGAGAGGGACACCGTGTCGGCCGATTCGACCAGGACCGTCAGGTAGCCCTTGTCGGTGCTCTGATTGAGAATCACGGCATCGACCACGAGCACGGGCGTCTTGAAGTAGCCCTTCTTCCCGTAGAGCGACAGCGCGAACTTCGCCGTGTACCCGGTGAGGTCCGCGTTTTCCTTTCCGCGCCGGTCGAGAGACAGGTCGCGGACACGAACGCGCAGCAAGTGCTGGTCGCCCTGAGCCCAAGTCAGCTTCGGATTGTGCTTCACTGGAGTTCGCCTTCCACTTCCACGATGCCGGTGTCGGCTTCGAGGTCGATGATGGGGTGAATGGTTGCTTCGAGCAGGATCACGGACTCGGAGATGCCTTGCAGGTCCAGCAGCGCCTCGAGACCGACACTGGAGACCAGGATCGTCGGGATGTACACGACTGCCGTCGATCCGAGGAAGTCCGGGATGATGACTCCCGCGAACGAAAGCGTCGGGTTGAAGACGACCGCGCCAGAGGCGAGGAAGTTCGGGCTGATGGTGACAGTCGTCGTGATCGCGGGACCGTAGACGACGCCGGTCGGCCCGATAAAGGTGGGGACGACCGTGATCGTGGCCATCACCGTCGGATTGAAGACGACCGCACCAGAGGCGAGGAAATCGGGGACGATCGTCCCCTCCGTCACGATCATCGGATTGAAGACGACCGCACCAGAGGCGAGGAAGCCGGGCGTGACCGTGATCGTGGTCGAGATCGTCGGATTGAAGACGATGCCGGTTGGACCGAGGAAGTTCGGGCTGACCGTCACCGTCGTCGAGATCGTCGGATTAGAGACGGTAGAGCCGGAGGCCACAAAGTCAGGCGTGACGGTGATCGTCGGGGTGATGACCGGGTTGTAGACCGTCGCGCCCGATGCCAGGAAGTTCGGGCTAACCGTGACCGTCGTCGAGATCGACGGGCTGTAGACGACACCCGTCGGTCCGAGGAAGTCCGGGGTGACGGTGATCCTGGCCGTGATCGTCGGGTTGTAGACTACCGCACCCGACGAGAGGAAATTCGGGCTGACCTGCTCCTGCCAGAACGGGACCGCGCCGAACTCCGACGATGCTCCGTCGGCGAGCGGCATGGACTCCTGAGCGGTCGTGATGCTGGAGAAGCGCATCTCTCAGGTCTCGATCGTGGTCAACGTGGGGATGATGACGCCGGTGGCAGTCGTCGCAGGCCAGATGATCGCAGCGAGGCAGGCGTTGTCGAAAATCTCCGGGAGATTGGAACCGTGCGTGAAGATACAGTCGTAGATCGACGGATCTTCGAAGGCCATGATCGGCACGACGAGCAACGGCCTGTAGAGCACGATGGACACGGCACCGGCAGTGCCCGTCGTCGCCGTGAACTGAATGTGGTCAACTGCCGTGACGCCGTTGTGTCCTTCGCTGGAACTGTCCTGAGCCGCGAGCGGGATCTGAATGAAGCGGCCGGCTTCCCGGTTGTTCGTACCTCCGATCGTGACCAGCGGCGAGGTCTTCGACCCCGCCGATTCCGCATCCGTGTAGGTCAGCGCCACCGTGGTCGCAGTGGTGCCGATTTGGGTGTTGATCTCGAGTCCCATCATCACGCCATAGCCGTTGGTATATCGCGTGAGTGCCGCAGTCGCGAACGCCTGATTCGAGTTGGTGTTCGCCGGGATGGCGCCGACCTGTGACAGCCGGTCCACGATCATAAGCGTGCCTTGGAGCGTGCCCGACATGGACATCCGCGGCAGCCAAAGCTGGCCGAAACCTCCGTTCGAATGCAGGATG
>Ga0184629_10000875_pt1 | contig 12895 bp, 7 predicted proteins | sample PLM4_32_b1_FD_133158 | JGI IMG/M metagenome (GOLD analysis project Ga0184629, IMG submission 133158) | Groundwater sediment microbial communities from an aquifer in East River, Colorado, USA - PLM4_32_b1 | ecosystem: Environmental > Terrestrial > Soil > Riparian zone | place: USA: East River... | reverse complement strand
TTGGCTCGCATCCGTCTCCACCTGGGAGAAATCGGGGCGGACGGTCCCGGTCACGGTGAGGTTGTTCGTGATGCCCCAGCGGATGTTGCCGCCCACGTTCGGGTCGACGCGCTGGTAGGCCCACTGGGCGGCCCCGGGGGCACCATTCACCGTCGCCGTCACCTCGGGGTTCACGTCCAGCACCAGGTCGCGGTGCAGATCGGACAGTCCGGTGAGGGTGCCCGACTGCGCCAGGAACGACGCCGCCGCGCGGCGCGCCGGGGTCCAGGTTTGTTGGTGGCCCGAATGCTGCACCGCGCGCAGGATGTTCAGGCTCCATTGCTGGGCGTCGCGCGGCTGATAACGGATGCTCTTGAAGGGGATGCGGATCTCGATCTCGTAGCCGTAGTCGGTGACCCATCCCTGCGACTGGTAGACGAAATCCGCCGAGCGATCCACCGTGTCCCGCGATCCGGCCTGGGTCTCGCTCAGGGTGCCGTCCGACTGCACGCCGAGCGGATTGACGCCGAACACCAGGGCCTGCCGGTGATCGTCGAACGTGTCGAGCAGGATCTCGACCCAGTCGTCGTTGCCGATGCGGTCGCGGTTCGCGAGGGTGGCGTGGACCGGGCTGTGAGTCTCGAAGGCGCGAATCCCGAACCAGAGCGCCGTTGGCGAATACCACACCCTCACTTCGGTGGAGTCTTCGGCCGGGCGCCCATCGACCGGCGTGTACTCGGAGAACCCGGTGAGCAGGGCCGCCTGGGTCCAGACGTCTTCCGCGAGCCGGCCATCGACGACCACGCCGGCCTCCGCGAGGCGCGGGACCGTCACAGCCGTCTGGCCTGCAGTCCCGGAAAATGGTCCGGAGCCGGCCAGGAATAGGCGGGCGACCACGAGCGGAAGCATCGGGGGCTAACCTACTGCAAACACAGCGGAAGGGGGGCGGTCTGCACGGCGTTCTTGCCGTCCCCGGACAATGTGACCTGGCCGACCGTTGTCCGGGTATGCAGTCTCGTATTCCTCCGCCCGAGGTGTCAGATGGCCCGACATTGGTCTGTCCTGCTGCTCCCCCTGTCCCTCGCGCTCGGTACCCGGGTATCGGCGCAGATCATCCCAGTCCGCAACATCCCGCTCGCCCAGGGCGATCAGTTCGCGATTTTCCCGTCGGCCAACTCCGGGATGGGCGGCGTGTCCCTCGCGCTGGTGGACTCCCTGCTGGACCCATTCCGAAATCCCGCCATGGGAGCCAGAGTCGGGGCGGCGCGACTGTTCAGCGCCCCCACCGTGTACGGCATTTCTCGGGAATCCGGCGGCGGGCGCACCTTGCCCCTCGCTGTCCTCGGACGCGCCGGTCCCTGGTTCGGCGGGTTCCTCGGGGCGATTCAGGAGGTCGATTTCAGCGGGCCGATGCCTTCGCAGATCATCGCGTTCGGTCCGCGGGTCCCCGGCCCGATTCCTTCGGGAGCCCCTGGCTCGGGCGACCGATCGCACGGCAATGCCTACTTGTTCGGGTCGCTCGGCAGGACCCTTTCCGGCGGCAGTCTGTCGGTTGGCGGCAGCGTCCTCTGGTCGCACCTGCGCGCCGTGAGCGGAGTCGATCTGCTCTATCCGGGGAGCCAGGGGCTCGCGCAATCAGGACACCAGCTCGATCTCCGGCTGGGATTGTTGAAAGAATGGCCCGGCAGCCGGTCGCTCGAAGCGCTGGTCCTGCACGACCGTTTCTCGATGACCGACGACGTCGGCTACCTCGACTTGTTCTGGGACGCGGGGACGCAGCAATTCGTCCAGGTCCCTCGGACTGAGCACAACCTGGATCGCGTCACCACGACCGGCGTGCACGTCGCCTATCAGATGCCGCTCGCGGCGTCCGGCTGGCGCATCGGCTGGATTGGGACGGTCAATGTCGACCGGCAGCCGCGCATCGCACCAGATGAAGTCGTGACCCTTCCGCGCGACCAGGGACACTCCACCGCGTACGACGTCGGAGTGGGATTCTCGAAGAAGGCGGGCCCCAGCACGTTCGGGATCGACGCCATCTACGAGCCGATCTGGAGCACGACGTGGGTCGTGGCGAGTGCGCCGGTCGTCACCGCGCTGGGCGATACGATTTCAGAGGGCGGCCGTACCAGCGAGAACCGATTCCGCTTCTCGAATGTGGTGCTGCGGCTCGGCCTGAGTCAGGACGTGCCGCTGGCCGACATGAAGCAGGGAATCGGTCTGGAGCTGGGCCTCGCCGTGCGCTCGATGCACTATCGGTTGATCGCGCAGGACCACCTGGCGGGCACCACGCAGCCGTTCCGGAACAGCTGGGTGGAATGGTCGCCCGCCTGGGGCGTGAGCCTGCGGTTCCCGGGCCTCGAGCTGCGCTACCGTGGCCGCATCACGAACGGCACCGGCCGGCCGACGGAGTTCGGATTCATCAGCGGCCCGCTCAACGCCAGTTTCCCTGGCAACGTCCTACTGGCGCCGGACACGTCGCTCAACTTCGCCGGCGTCACGACGGTCACGCACCAGATCTCGCTGTCCCTGCCGCTGCGCTGACGGGAGGCCGACAATGACGAAACACGTGGTGAACACGCTATGCCTCGGGTGGCTGATCGTCGCGGGTGGCTGCGTCGAAACCGACCGCTCGTTCTCACAGCCCACTTCGCTGGATGCCCAGGTGCGGCAGTCCCTGCAACAGTGGGCTGTCGTGCCGATCAATCCCCCGCCGGCCCAGAACCCGGCGCTGGTGGCGCTCGGACAGGCGTTGCTGTTCGACAAGGAGCTGAGCGGCAATCGTGACATCGCCTGCGCGACGTGCCATACCCCGGCCACCGCGATGGGCGACGGCCAGTCCCTCGCGGTGGGCACTGGTGGCACGGGCGTCGCTCCCAGCCGCACGCTGGGACCGAGCCGGCAATTCGTGCCCCGCAACGCGCCGACGCTGCTGAACACCGCCATCGGCCTCCCGTATGTGTTCTGGGATGGTCGGGTGACGGGGTTCGGCGGCCAGTTTCAGACTCCGGCCGGCGCAGCCTTGCCGCCCGGATTGCCGAATATCCTCGCGGTGCAGGCGATGTTCCCGGTCACCAACCGCACCGAGATGCGCGGCGAGCCCGGCGATACCGACGTGTTCGGGAAACCGAACGAGCTGGCCCAATACAACGACAGCCAGTGGGTGGACATCTGGCAGGCGGTGATGCGGCGCCTGCTGGCGATTCCGGGCTATCAGTCGCTCTTCGCGGCGGCGTTTCCGGGAATCCCGAGCACTCAACTCGGCTTCGGGCACGCGGCCACCGCCATCGCGGCGTTCGAGACCCAGTCGCTGACGAGACTCGACACCCCGTTCGACCACTACCTGCGGCACGACGACAACGCGCTAACCGCGGAAGAAAAGCGGGGAGCGATTCTCTTCTTCGGGAAGGCGACCTGCTCGAGCTGTCACAACGGTCCACAGCTGGGGACGGGGAATTTCACCGACGTGGGGGTCCCGCAGATCGGGCCGGGGGTGGGGCCCGAGCCGCCGCTGGATCTGGGTCGCGGTGCGCTCCCGGACAACGAGTTCTATCGCTTCGCGTTCCGGGTGGCTCCGCTGCGCAACGTCGAGCTCTCGGCCCCGTATTTCCACGACGGCGCCTATCCGACCCTCGACGCGGTCGTGCGCCATTACAATGACGTCGGAGTGGCATTGACGGCCTTCGACTCGACCCAGCTCGCCCCGGACGTCCGGGCCACCTACCACGGCGACCCCGCCACGGTCGCGGGAGTGCTCCAGCAGCTGGACGGCAGACTCCGGCAGCCGCTCCGCCTCAGCGAGGCGGAGCGGGCGGAGCTGGTGGCGTTCCTCAAGGCGCTGACCGACCCCGCGGCTCGGAACCTGAGCGCGCTGGCCCCGGCGAGCGTACCGAGCGGGCTGCCCGTGCGCTGACTACGCGCTGCGCGGTGCCAGCACGTCCGTCAGCGCCTTGAGTCGGGCGGCCCAGAACTCCTTCATCCGGATCACGGCCGCGCGATCGGGCAGCCGGCCGTGCTGGATCGCGACCTGACTCTTCGCCCGGCCTTTGGCGAAGAAGCCGACATCGACTCGCGTCCCGTCCGGCCACGTCACGCGCATCGATTTGTAACGCGTCGCGGTGCGAATGACCGGACTGACACCCGGCAGCCAGCGGGCTCGCAGCCGGGCATCGCGCCACGCCCGGTACAGGCGCGAAATCGGGGCAGCGATGACTTTGCTCTTGGATGCCTCGAAGCCGCCGTCGCGGCGCTGGCCGATGGCGCGCAGTCCTTTGATGCGCTCGTAGCCCACGGTGACCGACTGGCTCCACCACCCCGGGATCTTGAACGTCTTGTGCACGTAGGCGGCGATCTCGCGGTGCGACCAGGTGTGCGCCTGCTTGTAGTCGAGCGCCTTCACCCAACGCTCCCAGGTGCACCCGGTCTTCGCTTTGATCGTGGCGTCGCTCATGCCGGCGAGGGTCGCATAGTCGGCGGTCGCCGGAGCGGGCTTCTTCCGAAGAAAGTGCACGCGGGCGGCGGTGTAGGACTCCCCCGTCTTCCGCATGCGCGCGCGCACGAGGCGCTTGAAATCTTTGTTGGTGGGCATGGATTCGGTCCTTTGGTCAAGCCACGGGCAGCCCCCCAGCAGCGGCGCCTATGGCGACGCAAAGGTGTCAACGAAGCGATTCGGGAGTCTGCCCCCCTTTGCCTCACGGGGACCCCCGCTGGGGGAGGGTCGATGAGGTTGGGCGTGAATCGTCGCCCGTGATTCTAGAATGCAATCGCGGGCGCCGGGATGCAAGACCCTCAATCCGGCCGGGCGGGACTTTCGGTCCAGGCTTCCGTCTTCACCTCGGCCAGGACGGATTCGAAGGGATTGAGCTCGAGCAGCGCGGGCGGCGCCGGAACACGCAGGGTGGCCTCGGTCACCGGTCCACGCACGTTGACGCGGACGAGCGCCACGCCGGCATCCGGGAACTGGATCCGCAACGGCACGGGCATCATGAACGCTGGTCCGACGCCTTCCTGCCGCACCCGCACCCGCAGCAGGGCCTGGCCGTCCGGCTGCTGGTCGGCGGTCCAGGAAAGGATGTAGGTGGGGATCGCCGTCCCGTTGACCCACTCCTCGAAGAACCAGCCCATCGGGATACGGGTGTGGTGCTCGACCACGCGCTGGAAATCCTCCGTGGACGCATGGCGGCCGCGGTACTGTGTGTAGAAATCCTGCATCGTCGCGGTAAAGGCGTCTTCCTTCATGGTGCGGAGGTCCAGCATCAGGTTCCGGAGCATCTGGAGCACCCAGGCGCCCTTCTCGTAGATGACGACCGAGTAGTCGTCCGGGTTGTCCGTCTGGGCGACGCGCCAGCCGAGTCCGATCGGCGGGGCGTCGGCGCCGCGCGAGCGGATCCGCCGCCGCCGGGCGTCCAGCTCCTTGAAGAACTTGGCGTTGTCGTGGAGGATGAGCTGCGTGTACCACAGCCCCGAGAAGTCGGCGAAGCCCTCCGACAGCCACACGTCGCGGTCGCCGGCCGGTGCCACGCCGATCCCCCACCACTGGTGGGCCATTTCGTGCGACCGGAACGTCTCCTCGCCGCCGCTCTGGTCGAGCGTCTGGAAGGTCCAGACGGAGAGATACATCAATCCCGGAAACGCCTGGCCGTACGGGAAGGGGACTTCGGTCGCGTAATACTGGCTGTAGAGTGGGGGGCCGTACACTCGGCTGAAGAAAGCGAGGCTGTTGGCCACGTCGGCCGCGACGTCCTGCTGCGGATGTGCTTGACCCCTGAATATCTCTTCCAGGTGCCGGTGCGCATCGGAATTCATCTGGACCGTCACCGGCGGGATCCTCGGGTCGGTGATCTTGAACTCCTCGAATTCCCCCAGATTGAAACAGATCTGATCGGTCGGACGGTCCAGGACCCAGTGAGTCGTGCCCACGTCGCCGTCCACGCGCGAGTCCATCAGCTGCCCGATGCTGGCGAGGTGGTACCGTTTGGGCGCGTGGAACGTGAGATCCACCGTCGCGGCCTGGCTGTCTCCATAGCGCGGGAACCAGTCTTGCGACGATTTGACGAACAGCCACTGGTCCAGCGCGGGCGGGAGCTGGACGCGGACGGCCGCGGTGAACCTGAACTGATCCATGAGAGATCCGAAGCCGATCAGGTCGCCGTGATAGACCACCCGGATGGCGCGGGTCTCACCGGCTCGGATCGGCGGGTCGAACCGCACCCACAGCTCCGGGCTCCGTTTGGCGCGGAAGAAACTGTCGGAGGTGCCCGCGCCGTCGCCTACGGAATCCACGTGCAGCTCACTGTACAGGCGAAGTGGGGCCCAGCGGATGCCGTCCCGACGGGCTGTCACGCGCGCCGTGGACGTCGCCGAGAACCCCAAGCCCTTGGCGATCGTCGCTTCGACCAGATAAGACTCGAGCTTGAACGGATCGAGCGCTCCGTTCATAACAGGGACCGAGTCCGCCAGGCGCTCGGCTCGCCGGAACTGCGACACCACTTGGATCTTGGGGGCGTTGGGGCCGCCACCCCCGCCGCGGATCAGAAAGACGGCCTCGGGTTGCGTCGGATCGACCTTGAACATGAGATCCCGGCCGCGTGTTCGCTTCACGTGAGCATAAAAGAACCCGTCGGCGGCACCATTCAGCAGGGCGGTCATGAGCGTTGAGTGCCTGACGAGGCGCTTGTCGCTGTCGAGCAGGAAATCCAGGGCGTTGTGCAGGAGATCGGAGGCCGCGTTGTCGACCGTGCCGGCCTGGAAGGTCAGCTGACGCTCGAGCTCGGCTGCGGTCGAGTCGGTGAACACGAGCACGACCGCCGAGATCGTCGCGTCGATCAGCGTGTCGTCCAACACTCGCTTCATTTCGGCGCGCTCGACCGCCAGGGGAGGGGTGAACGAGACCGAGCCCCGGCCGACGAACACCGCCCCGACGGTCCGTCCGGCGAGCGGCGTCGTCAGGTACAGCTGTCCGTCGTCGAGATGGAGGACGATCGCGTCGCGCCGGAGCGTCACGTTCCGGACGGTGGCCGCTCGGTCGCTGCGCGGCGCCATGGCTTGCAGCTCGGAAAAGACCGCCTCGTAATGATCCGCGGACCGGGCCTGCCCTACGGCGGGCGCGGCGAGGGCCGCGACCAGGAAGAGCGCGAAAACGACCTGACGGCGAGGCATGAGATTCCATACATGCCGCATTTCACGATCGCAGGCCAGGGCGGATTTGGGCGACGGGGGGGCCAAACGCGACACTGGAGTCCGCTCCAGCCCGTATATTCCAGTTCCGTGACGGAAGACGTTCCGGCCGGTCTCCAGACCGCCCTGGCCGAGCGCTACGCGCTGCATCGCCTGCTGGGTCGGGGGGGGATGGCGAGCGTTTACCTCGCGTTCGACCGGAAGCACCAACGCCAGGTCGCCCTCAAAGTGCTGCTGCCCGGCCTCGTCGCCTTTCTCGGCGTCGAGCGGTTCCTGAAGGAAATCGAGATCGCCGCCCACCTGACCCACCCCCACATCCTCGCGTTGTACGATTCTGGTGAGGCGGCTGGGCAGTTGTATTACGTCATGCCGTACGTCGATGGGGGATCGCTCCGCCAGACGTTGCAGCAGGAGCGTCGCCTGAGCCCGGCACGCGCGGTGGCGATCGCGACGCCGGTTGCGGGGGCACTCGCGTACGCGCACCGCATGGGCATCCTGCACCGCGACATCAAGCCCGAGAACATCCTGTTCTCCGAGGGACATCCGGTCGTCGCCGACTTCGGCATCGCGAAGGCGGTGACTTCGGCCGGCGGCGTCAACCTCACCCGCACCGGCTTCCCGATCGGCACTCCGGGCTACATGAGTCCCGAGCAAGCCGCCGGGCGCACCGATCTCGATGCGCGGAGCGACGTCTACAGCCTCGCGGTCGTGATCTATGAAATGCTGGTCGGGGAGCTGCCCGGTCGCTGGCCGACCGAGGACGACGTGCGGGAAGGCAGGCTCGCCGGCGCTACGGTGGCTCACCGTACCCGGCTCACTGAAGTGGGGAGCCGCGTCGAAGCCGCGTTGGTGCGCGGGCTGGCCATTCGGCACGATCAGCGCACGGCAACGCCGGCGGCGTTGATCGAGGACTTGACCAGCACCGCCGCCCCGCGCCGGCGTTACAGCGATGGCGAGGTGCAGGAAATCGTCAAGCGTGCGGCGGAGCGAGAAGCGTCGACGCCGACCGAGACTGGGAGTATGACGATCGGCGGTGTCGAGGCGCTGGCGGCCGAGGTGGGGATCGCACCGGACGTCGTGCGCTCGGCGGCCCAATCGCTGGCGCGGCGCTCCTCCGGAAGCACCGCGGTCGGCTCTCCCGGCGTCAGGCGGTTGATCGGCGGCCCGACACGTCTGTTCTTCGAGCGGGTGGTACCGGTCGAAGTGCCGGACGCCGAGTTTCCCATGATGGTCGAGGAGATCCGGCGCATCCTGCAGAACGTTGGACACGTGAGCCAGCTGGGCCGGTCGTTCACCTGGACCTCGGCTGTGACGTCGAACCGCCGCAGTTTGGAAGTCGCCGTGTCGGTGCGCGGCGGGCAGACCCGCATCATCGTTCAGGAGAGTCTGGCGAACTTGATCGGCGCCATCTTCGGGGGCATCGGCGGCGGCATGGGTGGCGGCGGGATGGGGCCCATCAGCTGGCTGTTCGCGGGCCTGCACCTTCACCCAGCCGGGTTGGCCGCGGTCGTTCCCCTCTGGCTCGCGACGACGTTCACGGTGGCGCGGACGGCCTACAGTCGAACCACCCGGCGCCGCGCCCAGGACCTCGAGCAGGTGGCGGACCGGCTCGCCGAGCTGGCCCGCGACCTGACGCCCGGGCCCGCCCTCCTCCGCCCCGACAGGCGGCTGTTGGGCCAGTAACCCGCGGTCGACAGTTGCCTCCCTGTTGACGGACGAGACCGTGACCGCTACGTTGTGCTGAAATTTCAGCATTGAGGCGGGATCATGGCGGACGCACGGCAGACCCTCTCTCGGCGTGAGCGCGAAGTGATCGATGTGCTCTATCGCCGCGGAGAAGCGACAGTCGCAGAGGTGATGGAGGAGTTGAAGGATCCGCCGACCTATTCAGCCGTCCGCTCGATCCTGCGCGTCCTCAAGGAAAAGGGACACATCACCCATCGGGCCGACGGCCCGCGCTATGTGTATGCGCCCGCCCTCGGCCGTGAGCGCGCCCGCAAAGCGGCGCTCGATCACGTGGTCGACACCTTCTTCGACGGCTCCGCCGAGCGCGCACTCGCCGCCCTGCTGGACCGGTCCGATCTCGACCTTTCCGATGTACAGATTCGCCGGCTCGCGAGCGAGATCCGCCGGGCCGGCGAGGAAGGACGCTGACCGTGGGCGCCATTTGGATTGTCTCGACCCTGTTGAAGGGGACGGTATTGCTCCTGGCGGCGGCGGCGATCGCCGCCGTGTTGCGCCACGCGTCGGCTGCGTTGCGCCATCTGGTGTGGGGTACGGTCATTGCGACGCTGCTGATGCTTCCGCTCCTGAGTGTGGTGCTGCCCTGGCGGGTCCCGGTGGTCACCCTCGCTCCGGAGCCGACGTTCCACGCACCGGTGCCGAACACTTCTCCCCCGCTCGCCGGGGTGCTCGTGAGCGGACCCATGAACGTCACGGCCGCGCAAGAGGGTGGGGCAGCCGCGCCGGCGACCCCGTCCCCGGCATGGCGACTCCCTCGAGTCTCGCTCCTCGCCCTGTTGCTCGGCATCTGGGCGCTCGGTGCATTGTTTCTCCTGGGACGACTCGCGCTCGGGGCACTGGTGTTGGCCCGCATCGTGCGCCGCGGCACGCCGCTGGACACAACGGAATGGCGACGGCCGTTGCTCGAAGCGGCCGACCGGCTCGCCCTGGAGCGGCTCCCCCGGCTCGTGATGAGCGACCGGTTGCCGATGCCGTTCGCCTGCGGGCTGGTGCACCCTGCGATCGTTCTCCCGGTTGGGGCGTCCGAGTGGGACGACCGCCGTCGGCGGACCGTGCTGTTCCACGAGCTGGCACATCTCGCACGTTACGACCTGATCGCGAACACCATCGCTCAGCTGACCAGCGCGCTCTACTGGTTCCATCCGCTCGTATGGATGGCGGTTCGCAGGCTCCGTATCGAGAGCGAGCGAGCCTGCGACGATTTGGTGTTGGGGGTAGGCACGCGTCCCTCGGAGTATGCCGACCACCTGCTGCAGATCGTCTGCCGGGCGGCGCACTCGCGCACGCCGGCGGTCGCCCTTCCGATGGCGCAGCGGCACGAGTTCGAGGGCCGCATGCTCGCGATCCTCGAGCGTGCCGCCCGTCGCGACCCCGCTTCCGGCCGGCACGCAGCCGTCCTCGGAGCGCTGGCCCTCGCGCTCGTCATTCCGCTCGGGGCACTCGTCCCCTCCCGTCGCGCGGAAATCAAGCAGCCTGGTCCGCCGCCCGGGAGCCAGGTCGCTAACCCGTCGCACGACTCCGTGAACGTCCGCCGGCGGCCTTCGGCCTCGCCGACGGCGACACCGTCGGCCAGTCCGTCGGCCACGCCGACGCCCAGCGCTTCTCCCACACCGACGCTGCAGGGCAGGGACTCGGCCGGCGTCATCGCCGCACTCATCCGGGCGCTGGCGGATTCCGTCGCCTCGGTGCGCGAGGACGCGGCATACGCCCTGGGTCAGCTCGGAGCCGCCGCAGCGGTCGAGCCGCTCACCGCGCGTCTCGCCCGCGATCCGACGGCGAAAGTCCGCGAAATGATCGCCTGGTCGCTCGGGCAGATTGGCAGCAGGGGGTCCACGGGCGCGCTCGGCGCCGCGGCGCAACGCGATACCTCAGAGGACGTGCGGGGAATGGCGGTCTGGGCGCTCGGGCAGCTGGCCGATCCCGCATCCGTCGGCGCGCTCGCGGGATTGCTGCGGGACCCATCAGAAGAAGTCCGAGGCCGAGCCGCTTGGGCCCTGGGGTCGATCGCACCATCCGCCGCCCCCGCCCTTCTCGTTGTCGCGCTCCGGGATCTGTCGCCCGACGTCCGGCTCCGCGCAGCGTGGGCGCTGGGACAGATCGCCGACTCTCGAACGGTGCCCGATCTGGCGGCCACGTTGCGCGATTCGACGACGGATGTGCGCCACGCCGCGCTCTGGGCGCTCGGCCAGATCGGGGGCGACGCCGCGCAGGGCGCGCTGCTGCAGGCACTCGAAGATCGAGACCCCGAGGTGCGCGCCCGAGCGGCCCGCGCGCTGGCTGGAAGTCACGGGGATCCCTGGCCCTGGCCTTGGCCGATGCCGATCGTCCGCTGAGTACTGCCGACCGGGCGCCCTCAGTGGCGCCCGGTCACCGCTCCTTTCCAGTTAGCATGTGCTTCACCCCGCTTGACAACCCGCCCCGCAGTGTTGATTATTCAGCAGAGTGCTGAAATTTCAGCATACATAGGATGGAGGGTCCGATGACGGGTCACGGCATGATGGAGCGGTCGGGATGGTGCGCGTTTGCCGCCGTACTGGCGCTGAGCAGCGCGACGAGCCCCAAGGGAGAGCGGCAGTGGGCTTCGGATGTCCTCGCTGCGGCCCGCGGCGCGCCGGCAATCCTGTGCGGGCTCGCCGCCCGGAGCGTCGAAGGACGGTACGGATCCAGCCGCTGGACGCCACCCCTAGTCCCGGGCGACACCTCGCAAGCCCTGGAATGGGCACTGGAGCGCGACCATAGCGACGCATCCGATTCCATACTGCTCGACGGATTGGGATCGGACGATCGATGTGTGCGCACCATCGCCGCCCGTCTCGTCGCCCGCGGGCAATCCCCCTCCATCACGGCGGGACTGCTTCGGGCGCTCGCGACGCCCGCGGCCGGCTCTCGCTCGGCCGCCGCCGTCGCGCTCGGGCTGGCCGGAATCGGCGCAGGGGTCGAACCGTTGATCGGTCGACTGCGCGACGCCGATCCCGACGTGCGGACCGCCGCCGCCTGGGCACTGGGCGGTCTTGACGATGCGCGGGCCGTGGCGCCACTGGGCCGGACCCTCGGAGACGACACGCCGGCTGTCCGGGCCGCCGCGGCGCGCTCGCTGGGCCGTCTGGACGATTCGACCGCCGTCCGGGCGTTGGTGGCCGCACTGAAAGGCGACGCCGACGAGCGCGTGCGTGTAGCCGCCGCCGAGGCGCTCGGCATGATCGGCGCTCGAGCCGCGATTCCGGCGCTCGCCGACGCCATCGCCGACCGCAGCTCAGCGGTGCGGCGCGTCGTGGTGTGGGCACTGGGCCATTTCGAATCAGCCGAGGTGGTCCCCGCGCTCGCCCGGGCGATGGGGGATACGGATCACGATGTGCGCGAGATGGCGACCTGGGGATTGGGCCAGGCCGGAAGTCGCGATGCAGTTCCGGCACTCGGCCGGCGGCTCGCCGACGACGCCGAGCCCGAGGTACGGGAGCGGGCGGCGTGGGCGCTGGGCCAGATCGGGGACCGGGCGGCGGTCGAGCCCCTGGGGACGGCGTTGCGCAACGACCGTGGCGCCCGCGTTCGGGCAAACGCAGCCTGGGCGTTGGGCGAGATCGGCGTTGCGGCCGCGGTTCCGGCACTGAGCGCTGCGCTCACCGACAGCGCCCAAGAGGTGCGCGGCCAGGCGGCGTGGGCGATCGGGCAGATCGGCACGGAGCACGCCCCGCCTGCGCTGACCGGGGCCCTGAAGGACCCGTCGGCCGATGTGCGTCAACGGGCCGCCTGGGCCCTGGGTCGCATTGCAGATGCGACCACGGCGATGGCGCTGCGGGACGCGGTGCGCGACGCCGACCACGACGTGGCGCACGCCGCTCTGTGGGCGCTGTCGCAGATGGACGACGACACCGCGCGGGCGGTGTTCGTGGAGGTGCTGAAGAGCGCCGATCCCGAAATGCGGGCGGCCGCGGCACGCGCGTTGGGTCGCGGGCATGTGAACCCATGGCCATGGCCCATCCCCCGTCCGATGCCGCGC
>Ga0184629_10000874_pt1 | contig 12924 bp, 19 predicted proteins | sample PLM4_32_b1_FD_133158 | JGI IMG/M metagenome (GOLD analysis project Ga0184629, IMG submission 133158) | Groundwater sediment microbial communities from an aquifer in East River, Colorado, USA - PLM4_32_b1 | ecosystem: Environmental > Terrestrial > Soil > Riparian zone | place: USA: East River... | reverse complement strand
GTCGTAGCCCATGAGAGAGATGTTCACCGTATCCGGAAATTCCGCAAGCAGATTCCTGAGTTGTCCAACAGTCATGATGTTCTCCTTCTAGTTTCTGAAGTTGTTGTGTGGTTGGGCGTAGTCCACGTTCAGGTAGATTGATTTAGTGACCACACCGTTTTTCTTTCGAGTCACTTCCTCCACGGCAAAGTCATGTCTCTCGTATCCGTAGATCGTGATGTTCTCAGTGTCGGGGTATTCCGCAAGCAGATTCCTCAGTTGTCCGATTGTCATAGCTCTGGTCTCCTATTTCTCCTCCGTCGTTGGTTTTAGCCACAGGGCTTTGTTGAACAAGAATTTCCTAAAGATCGGGAAGTTGTCGAAAAACTCGAGAGTTTCGTTCGTGTTAAACGAGAAACACTTGTTGAGTTCCTCACGAATGCGCTCTAGGCTAACACCTTGGATCGCATGGATGCACCCCTCCTCGTCTATGAGGTACTTCCAGATTTGGTCGTCCACGATGAGTTGTTTCGTGACGCTGAAGCGGATGGCTCGAAGAATTCTAAGGCCATCTTCCCCAAAGCGTTTCTTTGGACTACCAACACATCGAAGAAGTTGATAGACGAGTAGATCCGTACTACCATCGTACGGGTCAATGATCTCCCCGTCCTCAGCCCGAGCAATGGCGTTTATCGTGAAGTCTCTACGTGCAAGGTCGTCAAGGATAGTTCCGACTTCAACATTCTCCGGATGTCGTCCATCATTGTATGCTCCGTCCTTGCGGCAGAGAACGAAATCACACGCGCCAAGCTCCGGTACTCTGGCCCGAATAGTGAGATACTGAGGGGTCTCAAGGAAGATGGTGCCTCCACGTCCAAGGATTGCCTCACGCATCTCGTTAAAGCTCGCAGCCTCAACTGCATAGTCTATGTCCTTTGACTTGAGCCCCAGAAAGGAGTCCCGAACGGAACCCCCTACTTGGTAGAATCTGACCTCACTCACGAAGACCTCCTACAGCTTGCTCTACAGGTCGTTCAGGGCCTGAACTTCAAGGCTGAGCGTCTTGATGGTTTCCTGTCGGTTCTCTCTAGCTGCACTTACGAGCCCACGAAGGGTCGAAAGCTTCGCCACGAAGAGCGCCTTTGCTGCGTCCAGTTCGCTCACTGCGGAGCTATGCTTAGCTAAGAGTGAATCAACGGTGTTGAAGCCAAACAGACTCAAAAGAAATCCCATACTATCACCTCACTTTCAGAAGAAGTTGATGTCGTCGTTGTCGTGGTCATCATTAGCGGTGTTGAAGCTGTTCCAGGCCTCTGTTCGATTTCAGCGCGAACCTGTTCGTAGTTGAGCCCTACTATGGCAATCCCAGGGACCTCCTCAACCTTTGGTTTTTTCTTGCCAAGCCACCACGAGTAGTAGTTATGTCCTGTCCCACCACAGTTCTGGAGCTCCATGACCTCAGAGTCGATTGGGAACTGCTTCTGAAGTTCAGTCCAATCAACTGTCCAAACCCACACCTTGATTGGGTTGTTGTAGCTCATGGGGTTGACTCTTTCAGGAGTCGCAATCACCTCCCCGAGCTTGTTCTCGACTATGTAGTCAGCAAGGGCCTGCCCATAGTCATCCTCACGGGTGCTTCCAGTGTGGTCCATCCTGGCACGCTTCGTGACTCCTGTGAACATCACGAACGGGGGATACTTTTTAGATTCTACTCCAGCGAAAATGTGATATCCAGCGACAGTTCCCTTGATGACCTCCTCAGGAGTCTGTACTAAGGAGATGTTGTTGAGCTCAACAAGCCCACAACAGGCTGTGGGCTTCCAGTGCGGCCCTCTAACGTAATAAGTGTTTTCTGGTCTCATAGCTTCTCCATAGAGATGGAAATTACGGTTGCCTGCTGCATGTCAAAGGACCTGAACGTTTTTGAGCGACCTTCAGGAGCCGCATCGTAGCTGTCAGTCGTGTAAACATGATCGATTCCTTCCAGGGGAAGCCCCTTACTGAAAATCCCATGGGTCACGAACAGGAAGACCTTCGACGCCACATGAGCTTTGAGCGCCTTGGCGAGCCCAACGAAGGTTCCCCCACCATCACAGAGGTCGTCTATGATGAGAAGGTCCCGTCCCTTCAGTCCACTCATTGGGACTTGGAATCCTGAGAGTGCTCCAGTTTGTGGGTCCCTCTTCTTGTAGCACTGATGGATGTAGTGTCCTGTGAGTCCAGTCCCAGCCCCAGTTAGGGACATTACGCGAGAGCTTGCTCCATTGTCAGGAATCACGATGTCTATATCCTCTAGGGTTGAGACGACTTGTTGTACCACCTTAAACGGAAGCACATTCGAACAGTTCCTGATGAGTCTGGTTGCAACTTCCGAATGAGCATCCAAGACCCGAACACGAGAGAAACCACACCCATTGAGGATTCTAGCCACCACTTGGAGAGTAAATGGTTGCATTGTATCAATGGCGCGGTCCATCCTGGCACCCAGTAAATACCGGATATCCAGGTTGACTTCGCTGTAACCGTGCTGCCGTAGAACGTCATTCGCCAGTACGACCTGGAAAAGTTCCAGTGGATTGCGAATTGCAGCCTCGACAGTGACGAGGTTAAACTCCCGCTCATACGTCTCCAACTTGAAGTGTGGTTGCCCATCCGGGAAGGTGGAGATCTTAAAGGCTAAATCTCCGGATCGTGTGTATATTCGCATAGGTTACTCTTGACATTTCGATTGCTTTAGTGTAGACTATCTACACTATGATTAAACTATGTACTAAATGTCGGGAAAACAAGCCCTATGATGAATTCTTTGCTAACAAGGGATGTAAAGATGGATTGGGTTCTTGGTGTAAGAAGTGCCAAGCCAATTACAACAAAACTTATTACAAGGGAAACAAGAATAAGTATCGTGCAAGACTCAAACACTACAGACAAGAAATCAAATCCAAAATAACAGCCTTAAAAGAGAGTTCAACATGCGCTGATTGTTCTAACTACTATCCACCAGTATGCATGGATTTTGATCACGTTCGTGGAAAGAAGTTGTTTGACATCTCAAGCTATTCCGGAAAATGCGGGTCAATGTCGTGGGAGCGAATACAGCAAGAGATAGACAAGTGTGAGCTTGTCTGTGCAAATTGTCATCGCCTTCGTACAGAAAGACGATCAAAACCCGCTTTGGTGTAGATTCTCATGGCTTTTTGGTCACTTTCAGCTTATAGTACTGAGACTTCCAGAAAGGTATATGGCATGGACAGGCACAGACTTTCCCAACCTCACTTACACGCTCACACCTCTTATGAAGGGGACAGGTTGGATAGTCGGCCTCGTGACACCAGTAGAAAATTCCCATAGTCTTAGGTGTAGTAGGCTGCTTGTGGTCCTGGGAACTCTGCTTCAAGTTCAGTCTTGAACTTATCGTAGTCTTCCCTATTCATACCACGATAGTAGAGCTCTTCCTCAGGAACGAGAGTAGGATCTGTTGTGATGCCCATAAAGAGAGGGAGATACTTCACTTCAAGCTCTTCCTGAAGAGCTGCCAGTCTCGTGAGATACTCGCGATTTAGCTTCATGTGAAGCTTGTCACGCTTTGGTCCAGTCTCTCGGTCTCCATAGTGGGCATCTTCTCCTACATAGGCTGCAACACTGTATCCCGTGTAGAAATCATCCTTTGCGTCAATGCTGGCAAAGGCGATGAATGGTTTTGATTTCTTTGTCACTTCTTCACCTCATCCATGAGTCTCAGCATGTTCCCTCCAGCGATTTTCTCGATTTGTTCGTCTGCGTAGCCTTCATTCGAGAGGCCGTCAAGAACAACTTCGCCCCAGTTAGAAACAGACCACACACCCTCAACCATAACGGCTCCATCTAGGTCGCTCCCAATAGCTACGTGGTCGCAGCTTCCAGTTAGCTGGACTATGTGATTGATGTGGGATATGACATCTCGACGGTCAGGCCCTATGAACCTTTGAGCAAAAGGAACCCCAACTAGCCCACCAGTGTCTGCTATGGACGTAATGAGATTGTCAGGGAGATTTCTTGGCCTGTCTACGAGACTCCTACAGCCCGAATGGGAGGCAATCACTGGTTTGGTCTGAAGTAGAATAACGTCCCAGGCTGTAAGGTCCGAGGCGTGGGAGACATCCACGAGGATACCAAGAGCCTCACAAGATTCGACTACAGTTTTGCCAAACTGAGAAAGACCACTATGCTTAGCAGTATCCGTCGCGGAATCTGCCCAGCTTGTAGTCTTATTGTGAGTCAGCGTAAGATACTTGATATCGAAGAAGTCCTTTAGAGCTTCGAGCTTCTTCAGGTCCTCCCCGATGAGCCTACCTCCCTCAAGACTGAACATTGCGTTCGGAAGCTGCTTCCTAACTGCTATTCCCTCGAAGGCAATAGAGTTATATGCCAACTCTTCGCCAACGCAGTCCTGTACCCCATCCGAGAGGTACAAAGCAAAGATGGCGTTATCGAGTTTCCCGCTCTTCATCATGGGGATACTAATCTGAGAATTGGTGTTGCCCTTCTCTAGATTGAATTCCCCATGCTTGTAAAAGATCCATGGAAGGTCAATGTGGAGGTCAAGCGTCAAGGATTCCCCCAAACATCTTCGAAAAGTTCTCGATGGTTTTTTCTCGGTCGAGCCCTGGAGCGGTGTTGAGTTCGAGCACGTAGGGCTTCCCTGCTGCGTCGACAATTACGTCGACAGCATACCACCCAAGGTCGAGCCTTTGGCCTGCAGTGACTGCGACCTTTGTTACCTCCTCAGGCCAGTTCTCCTTACGAATTCGAACAGACTTCCCACCGTTCGCAATGTTCCAGGCAAGCTGTGTTGGATCCTCGTGGAATCTCCGAACGACCTTGATGACCTTTCCACAGAAGACGAAGACTCGATACTCCTTCTCCTTGGGGATGATTGGGGAGGCATACCAGTTCTTTCTGCACACCTTAGTCGCAGTTCTGGCCTCTACATAGTTTGAGACTATGAAGAACTTCCGTGCCCCGAAGTGGCGCTTCGGCCGAATGATGCACGGATACTGTAGGTCTTCAATTTTGAACCACGTTGTTGGGCACAGGCCCTCAAGCTTGACTCTGGACTCCTTCTTGTTACGCGAGAGCCTAACTGCTGCAGCCGTATTAACCGTAGTCCCAGCATGGGCGTCAACTCTGGAGTCCCACCGAACGACTGCTTCAAGATGTGGAGGTAGTGGCTGCTTATCACACCTAGCCTCGACCTTCCCCTCGGAGGCCGCAGCGACCCTTTGGCAAACGTATCCAACGCTTCGAGCATGGTACAGGAGTGTGACCATTCTAGTATCCCCGTTCCGGAGTTCCTTCCTTCGCCCATGTAGCCATCCTGTCAGCGAGTTTCCCAAGAGTCGATTGAGCCCCAGACCGCAGGACCCCAGGAGCCGTGTTGCACTCCAGGACATAGATCTTTCCATCCAGCCCCTCCAGCATGTCGACTGCCCCGAAGTCGAAGCTGAGCGCTTTGATGACCTTCTTGGCCTGCTCAACTGCAGCCTCAGGGTAGGTCAGATTCACCGTAAAGTCGAAGCCATTCCTGAAATTCCGTCCGACGTACTTGTAGTCCCACGGTCGCTGCATGGTCTTCTCGTAGACATCGAGAAGCTCGTTCCGCCAGACCCAGACCCGGAATTCAGTTTTCGTCGGGATGTGGGAGCTGAACCAGTTCCATCCAGCTTCTACTCTCCAAGGGACTTCGCTGGCTTGGAAGACTGGAACGATGTCAGTCCCCCCGTGTCCCGCTATTGCTCTAGCCAAAGCTGGGAACTTGAACCCTTCTGGGACTTCTGAGCCTTGGAACCAAGGGACTGTTCTCACACCCCCTGCATCCATCTGCTTCATGCGGCGAATCTTATCGCCCCCACCACAGTTCCCGTTGATGTTGGTTGGGCTGCTCGTAGGGACTCCATAGCAGATGACCTTCTCGGAATCCTTGACGAGAGTTAGTCCCCTATCCTTGAGGTATGTTTTGAGAAGGGCTCCAGTTTCTTTCGCGACTCCAGCGATTTGAAGTTTAGCGTTCATAGTTGCCTCGAAATGATGTCTGTGATGATTTCCTGAAGTTGACTACATCTCTGAGAGATACACATGACCCTAAAGACATCCGAGCGAGTTTCATAGTCTGCCCACCGATGAAGTTCATCAGCAATGGTCTTGACCCTACGCTTATCGGCTGGAGTCCAGTATGACTTGATTTCTTCAGGCATTACAGATTTGACTCAGCCCTCTTGCGGATGTCTGCTAGGGTTTGGAAGTTCTTGACATCCCCATCGACGAAGATATCCTGGAGAACTCCAGTGTCCTCAACGCTCCAGGGGACTCTTTGTTGGCAGATGAGAACCCCATCCTGCTCGTAGACGTGGAGCAGACCAGTGTGGGAATTCTTCGTCCCATCATCCGTCGCAGGCTTCTTGAAGATCTCCCGAGGCTCACGCGAACCATCGTTCAGGAGTTCCGCGTAGGTCGCCTTCATCGCGAAGCCATACGTGTCTCTCGTGACGTACTGGTAGGTGTAGCTCCCAATCCCTAGGACAACGTTATCGCTCGCAAAGCCTTGAGCCTGGAGGCGTTCCAGAATCTGGACTTGTCGCTCTGGTGTGATAGAATCACCGTAGATGAGCCCGATGTGGGGGTCGAGGGTTCTGTATCCTTTGTCGTTCGTAGTGCCCCCAAAGGTGTCCCAGAGCTTTTGGATGGCTCCTCGTCTTTCCGCATCAGTGAATTCCCTCCCAGACGAGTGTAGAGCGTCCGTTCTGTTCCCGCAGATGATATCCACAGGGTCTCCAGAGTCGGGTCGGATGACGACCTTTCCGTTTCGAGCCATGATAACATCCTTGAGTCTCGGCAGGTAGTCCGTAATGACCCTCCAGAAGTCAAACGTGTCGCTCACAATGGAGACGATTCCGCTTGGGCAGACCTCCGTGATAAGCTTCTTGAACGTCTCGAACTCCCCATCCACGAGACGCATACACATGACTGAGTGTTCAGTAGCGGTGACAGAGCCACCGATAAGCTCAGCTTCACAGTTCGCCCCGTAATATTCCTCCAGGAAGTCGATTGCTGGAATGGTGTCGGTCCCTGTGAAGCTTAAGAGGTGCGCTGCTCCAGACATCATTGCGGCCTCAGGTCCCATCATGCCTCGGAAGCTGAAGTCGTGACCTTGCCACTTCACGAACTCTTTCGAGCCACCTGTAACACGAGAGCTTCGTTCGAATTCTTTTCTGTATCTGAAGGCTGTCGTTGCACTCGTGCTCATCGGCCAGACGACACAGGAGAGGAGGGTCTCCAGCATATTCGTCAACCAGAAGAACTCGTCCTTGGTGTTCCGAAGCGTAAGCATCGGCACCTTGGTTGGCACGAACAGACCTTCAGGCACAGACTTGATCTTGAGGGGGAGGTACCCAAGATCCCACAGGTCCGCAATGTGGTTGTAGGTGATGACCCCAGGCCCAAGATAATTGTCCATGCGGCGCTGATACTGACGCATGACAACATCAAGCTCCTGGTCAAAGAAGTTCTCATCAAACTGCCGGATGAGAAACTCCTCAACGAAGTACTGGGGTCCGAAGCAGATGGCCCCATTGACCCCCGGGACTCTCGAACTTCGGGGGGTCAGGTTCGAATAGACCATGGCCGTATTCTTGGGGTATTGAAAGATGTGCCCAGCCTTGTAGCCATCCTTCAGGAGAACAGGTAGAACTTTGAACATGAAGTCTCCTCTTATCTGCAGCAGATCCAGCCGAGTTCGTGAAGTACTTTGCAGAGAGCCTTAGCCTTTAGGTCAGGTGGACTATTGAAATCCGTCTTTCCCCAGCTATGGATCCACTCTTTGTCTGCGTCTGACATGCCCTTGAAATAGCGATCCACAACGTATCTACTACGCTCCCATTCAGACATGTTGGTTTCCTCTGAGCTAGGTGGTGTCTCGGATGTCGTGCGTGACTATGTGGCCGTATTCCTTCTGCAAGTAGCCAGAGTAGGCTTCACAGAAGGGAAACTCCATGATGATGAACCCGAACTTGACGAGGAGCTGCTTCATAGCGCTTCTCCCAGTGTTGTTCTGAGAGTGCAGCACGACCTTTGGCTTGTAGTCAGGGAATTCCTGCACCATCCAAGCTGCGAACTGGTAGCCCGTGTTGGGGTGTCCGGAGTCCTGATAGTAGCCCAACATGTCATGGTCGAGCAACAAGAGGTCATGCACAGGTTTGAAGATTTCCTTCGCGTGCATGGCACTCATGGCACACACCACCTCGTTTCCTGCAAGGGCAGGCTTGATGGCGTTTCGTGGCCACTTATGGATCTCATCATCGAGGACGAAGATTTTGAGCTTCTCCTTTTCCTTTCTCGGCACAGCCTTACTCTCCATGAATTCTTTGTTTACGACTACCATCTTCCCATCCACGCTGCTAGACTCTCCGTGCAGGGAAGCTCGTCGTATGAGTTCGGAAAGAGCTGGGCCGCGAATGGAATAAACACGAGAAGCATTTTCCAACTGAACCGTTGACCGCACTTGGCACACTTCATCTTTGGTCTCCCACCAATCCGGAAAAAGGTTTAGCGCGCTCACACAAACCGACCTAGGTGTAAAATCGGACCTCTCTTGATTACCCTACTTGGGAGCTGTCTCACAATATGCATCGTGAGGATTGCAGCCCTAGTAAAGTAGACCCTTTCTGAAAAGTCCTGCTTAATTCCAACAGGCTTCTTGGGGTAGTTGAAGTCCAAGTAATTCTTTACCAGGTTCGGCCTTGGACCATACATCTCCTCGAATTCCATGGTCGCACCGTTCCAGTACTTTGCAGACCCCTCCATAGCACAAGAAAGGCCACCAATAGGGGCATCAGGTCTCTGCCGGGGGAATAGTTGATTCGGCCCAGCACAGTAAAGGTCGTTTGCCTTGTAAAACGGATCATTTGGACCCGCAGAATGGCGAATCAGATGGAAGCTCTGAATTCCAAGCTTCTTCGGAATGGTTCCTCTGTAGCCAGTGTCTACGAGGTAGTGGTCCCGAAGCTTTGGTCCTTCAGTCTCGGCAATCCACGCCACCGTGTTAGAACTAATATCTGGGCGGAAGACCGTACTGTGATAGCCCTCAACCTGAGCAACCACTTCGAGTTGCCATACGTCACGACCAGCTAGGAGAATGGGTCTACCATTAGCAGCTTTCACTGCAGCCCTCATGACTCCACGAAGTGCTCGCACAAGCTGAGGCGTGAAGGTCGTGACATCACACTCGGTCCTGTCCACGTTTGGGATGATTCCAATCTTGGGCCGAACGAACAACTCAAGATGGGCGTCTAGCCACGACGACATAGCCATAGGTTTTAGGCTCCTACGGATTGAGTTACAGGTGATTGATGATGGTCCTAGCTATGAAGTACAAGCAGAACCCGATACCAAACAAGAATCCAACACCCATCACGATGACGAGGAGCACGAATATCATGCTCTGCCTCCACGGATGAAGTCGGAGATCACGCTTGGGGCGGCAGCGTCGAAGCCTACGACATCTAGACTTCCCGAGTCTGTTGGGTCCGCAATCGTGAAGTTCGTAGCCGTCATGCCAATCACGATATTCTTGGCCTTCGGATTGAACCGTTCTCTGTAGCTTTTCAGGGCTTGCTTCGGGTGAATCTCACCACACCACGTTTCGTTGTCGGTGATGGTCATGAAGGCACCAACGACAGCTTTGTTCTTCTCAGCCCAGATCATTGGAAGGGCACAATCCGTCGGGCCAAACGTGCTGGCATGGGCTATCTTCGTAGCGTCCCGAAGGGTCGTCTTCGCTGTGATGTTGAGCGCCTTGAAGCCGTTCAGGTCACCCTGCCGCATGTTCCAGCGATGCTCCCCACCGAAGCCCATGATGAAGTAGTCCTTCTCAAGCTTCGCACAGGCAAGAGCCATTGCTGCAGCCCCTTCACAGGGGTGAACGCACGTTCCAGCAATGTCCTTGGTGTAGTCACCGCGATACAGAGGGTAGTTCGAACCCATCATGGAGCCTGAGAGGTCAATCGCAATGAGGAGAGTCTCTCCTGTTGGTGTGAGGTTCTCGAATGTAGCATAGAAGGCGTCGTCCAGGCCATCCAGAACAGCGGGAACTGGGGTCCACTTTCCATCGCCCTTGAGTCCGTGACCAAGCCCATACTGCTTGAGAGCGACTAGAACACTCATGGGATGCAGTCTGGCTTGCTTGAGCAGGACTCCATCGCTCAGTCGTGAGACAACCAGCTTGCTCGCATTGCTGAGCGGAGTCAGTAGCCCGCACTTGCTCATGTTGCCCAGGTTCCTCAACATCGCCGTCACTGGCATCTTGTCCAGAAGGGCTTCCCAAACCTTTGGGTCTTTCAGGCTCTCGGTTGGGACCATTTCCCGAGTGAGCTCGTACGTTCGAATGAGGCTAGTAAGCTCAGCCCCCTTCGCTGTCTTGGCAGACTCGAATCCCTGGAGAATGCTTGGAAGTGCTTCTTGCTCAGCCTCCTTGTTAGCTAGTCCTTCCATTCCGTCCACAATCCAACGGAAGACTCCGTTCTTGCTAACTTCATTCGTTTTGGGATGAGCTTGTCGCAGGACATCTCGGTTGCTCCAGCCGTCACGAGCTTGGTATTTCACCACCTCATAGGCAAGCTTGTCGGACCTCATGCCAAGATACCATGAAGCTAAGGCTCTCTTGAAACCCCTACCACCAATACCTCTGAACTGTTTCGCGAACGTAACGAAATGAAAGAGATGCGTCGGGATACGTGCGACTTTAGGAAGCGCATCAAGAGCGTATGTTCTCGTTTCCTTGTCGACGGCTGCAGAGGCCAGAGCCAGAGCAAAGAGTGCAGGGTCATTCTTGGGCGCTCGTCCGCTGACACTAACCTCAACGATGACATCCACAGTTCGCTTTCCGTCAGCTTTGATGCACTCGATGACTCGGAGCGCCGCTTCGCGTGTGAGCTTCTTTTCGGCAACGTAGAAGGTGCCACCCTCCGAACCAAGGATGAGGAACCGTTCGAGGGCTCCCCAAATGTCAAGAGTATAAACAAAACCTCCAGCATTGTTCTTGACTTGATTCTCGAACGGGATAGCTTCTGTTTGAGCGGTTCTCTTGGTAGAAAACGAAGTGTATGCCTGCATGAACTAATCCTTCTGGTTTACGGTTTTGTTGGAGTAGTGTCCAACCCTCTTGCGTCCTTTTAGCTTCTTTGGCTTTTCTGGTGGACTGTTCATGAGAAACCACGCCTCCAGGTAGTCAGCCACTGACTGGTCAATCTTGGCAATCTCGTCTAGACTAGGTTCTAGCCAGCCCGCTTTAGCTGGAATCCTAGGCTTTGGTAAGTCCGAACTATGTGGAAGCCAGGGAAACATGTTCTAGTCCAGTTCGAGACTTCCGTCTGCGTTCTTGTGCCACTGAGTGATATGGAGCCACGGAGCGTTGGTCATGACGTGGCACTTCAAGCACCAACAGGACTGTCGACCTTGTGTTATGTATCCGGGGAGTGCGTCCCATCCCACTTTCGACTCAGCCCCCTCTGAGCTAAACTCCTCGGATGGGATGAAGATCTTTTCCCGCACTGCTTGGAATGAATTACACTCTGCTTCAAGTTCATCGAGGTTCATGTTTCTCTTTTCCCTTCGGACTGCAGCCTACACACTTGGGCTTACGTCCCATGAGCATGCGAGCAAAGGTAGGCCATGAGGTCACATCCTCAACCTCGAATGCTTGATTGCACTTGGAACAAACAAAGAGCATGGTCCCTCTCTAGTGGCCTAACAACTGCCAATGAGCTGGGCACAAGACGGTCCAGCGGGGGTCCCATGCCTTTGTGGGATAAGCACAAGTCTCACACTTACCCTTGTTAGGAGGGTTGTAGTCCTTGGGATACTGGTCGTACTTGGCCATGCTCTTTTAGTCCCTTTGTAAGAACATCAATCTGTTCATCTGAGAGCTGGCCACCAAAGAATCTTCCTAGTGGGAGGCTAGAACGGTCAGCACGCTGGAAGATTTCTAATTGGTCTAGTGTTGATCGTCCACGGACTAGCTCTCTAATGGTCATGTTATGGGCTCCCATCGCTGATTCTCGCGAACAAGGCGTGTGCTTAGAACAATAGGTCGGGAGTCGAACCCGTATCTCCAGGCCTTTACAGGGCACTGGCGCTCTACCGATTAAGCTATCCCGCTGTGTTGTAGCGATAATCCTAAACAATCGGCTCGCGTAAAGCTCTCACGTTCTCTTCCTAACTTACTCCTAGTTGAAGGTTAGGGTGAACAAAAAGGTTGCCTGGAGTTTTATCTTGCAATGATAACCCAGACTAATCGGCTCACCCAGATGTTGGAAGGGGAAGTGGAGGATAGCCCAACGTATCACCAGCTACGGGGTCATCCCTTACGAGAAGACCTATCCTCCAACCTGGGTTGTCTAGAGGGATTCGAACCCTCGATCCAGGGGCCACATCCCTGTGCTTTAGGCCAGGCTAAGCTATAGACAAACTGAATTGGGACGCCCCGAGGTTAGCGGGTTGTGGCTGAGCAACTCCCCACAATAACCGGACCTATACGACGCCCCAAACTTAAAGGGGGAACAGCCTAAGCTAGTTGGTGTTCACACTCTCCAAAGTCGTTACGAACAAGTTGGTCGGCTGGGATATGTTGAGCGCTGTTCTACCTTTGAACTACTAGTGGGACTCGAACCCCATCTGCGCTTTTGAATGATAACCCAACCTGAGCGGTCCGTAACAGAATTTTCAGTAGCTTCAAATGAAATTGCACGAAGAGCCTTCCGTGCCCGCATCTCAAGCATCTCAATGATGGTTCACGTCCCCAGTTGAACCAGTCCCAAAAGGCTCGTTGGCCACAGGACCAACACCACTCTTTGAAGATGCCTGAGAACTTAACGTTCTTAGTCATGAAAAACTCCCTGAACAAGTATGGTTGCC
>Ga0184629_10000872_pt1 | contig 12933 bp, 10 predicted proteins | sample PLM4_32_b1_FD_133158 | JGI IMG/M metagenome (GOLD analysis project Ga0184629, IMG submission 133158) | Groundwater sediment microbial communities from an aquifer in East River, Colorado, USA - PLM4_32_b1 | ecosystem: Environmental > Terrestrial > Soil > Riparian zone | place: USA: East River... | reverse complement strand
TCTTTACCGATGCGTCTTTTTCAACTTCTAGCATAGCTCTCCTCCAGTGCGGCGAGCCGCCCCACGTTAAATGACAGGTACGCAGCCATCTCGGTGAGGGGCACGATCTTATTCGCATATCCTTTTTCCACGGCGATTCTAGGCATCCCATAAACCGCGCAGCTTTCCTTGTCCTGCGCCAGGGTGTGTCCGCCGGCAGCCTTGATCTCTCCCAGTCCCTGCGCTCCGTCACTGCCCATTCCGGTCATGAGGATGCCGGTTGCTTGTGCCCCATACTGCTCTGCAACGGAGCGGAACAGCACGTCGACCGATGGCTTGTGACCATTTACGAGAGCGCCTCCTTCCAGCAAGACCTCGCATCCTGAGGGCGTTCTCCTGACTTTCATGTGTGAGCTGCCGGGTGCAATCAGCGCCCTGCCGGGGAGAGCCAGATCACCTGATTCAGCTTCTTTCACTTCCAGCTCGCAAATCTCGTTGAGCCACTGCGCGAGCATCGCGGTGAAGCTTTCCGGCATGTGTTGCACAATCACGATACCCGCATCCAAATCCACCGGAATTCGCGGCAGCAAGTGTCGCAGAGCGTGAGGCCCGCCAGACGAGGCCCCGATCGCTATGACTCTCCCTTGTCCCCTGCCCCGCCCTGCGAGCGGAGGTTTCTTCTTGACTGGCGCGCCTGACTGAGAAGTGCGACTCAGCGCCAGCACATTCGTGCGGGCTGCGGCCTTTATTTTTGCCACGAGCTCGTCGGCCATCTCCGGAAGCCGGGCTGAGCCTGACGGCTTGCAGACGAAATCTACTGCACCTTTCTCCAGTGCCTGCATGGTCAAGGCCGCCCCGTGTGTCGTAAGCGAGCTGAGCATGATCACAGGGGTGTGATGCTTCGAAACCATTTCGGCGAGCGCTGTCAGTCCGTCCATTCTTGGCATATCAACATCCAGCGTCACGACGTCCGGTTTCAACTGCACGACCTTGGTTAATGCGAAGCAGCCGTCAATTGCCGTGGCAATCACCTCGAGTTCGGGGTCCTTTGCCAGCAGGTTCGAGATCAGCTTGCGCATAAGCGCAGAATCATCTACCACCAGAACTCGGATCTTCTTTCTCTCAGACTGCATACGCTTCCCTATGGTTCCCTTTCCCACGTTCGTATTTGATTGCTTTGCGGAAGACCATCTCCGCGTCCATTATCAGGACGACGCGCCCATCGCCCAACACTGAAGCACCGGCCAGAGCGTCATTTTGCACCCAGCGGCTGTCGAGCGGCTTGATCACCAGTTCCTGCTCGCCTATCAATTCGTCCGCAACAACCCCGTACTTTTTGTCACCAGTAGCGAGAACGACGACGAAGAAATGCTGTGCCTCGCTTCTGAGGGCCGCCCCGCTGCCGCCTCTGCGCCTGTCAAACGAGAGCACGATCCCCGGACGCACCAGCGAGATGAAACGGTCCCGCAGTCGGTAGTTCTCGATGCCATCCAGATGAACAATGTCGGAGCCTTCTGCGCGCGCTATCTCGCTGACCGCTAGCAGCGGCAAAGCGAAAAGCTGCCCGGCAGCGGTGAATAGCAGAGCCTTGATAATCGCGAGTGTAAGCGGCATGCGAAGAGTAAAACAGGTTCCACTTCCAACTTCGCTCTTTACAGCCACGGTTCCGCGCAACTGCTCGATGGCCGCCTTCACCGCCGCGGCTCCGACGCCTCGTCCGGATACCTGGGTGAGTTCCTGCGCGGTGGACAGGCCTTGCACGAAGATCAACTCCACTGCGTCTTCGTCGGACATCCGGTCGGCATCTTGTTGGGTTATCGCGCCAACTTCAACGGCTTTTCTTTTTACGGCAACAGGGTCGATGCCGCGGCCGTCATCGCTAACTTCGACGACTACCTGGTTCCCCTCGTGATAAGCGCGCATCGCAATTCGACCGGCTTCCGGCTTGCCTGCACCTCGCCGCTCCTCCATCGTCTCAAGCCCATGCCCGACTGCGTTGCGGAGGAGATGCAGCAACGGCTCGTGAACGATGTCGACCAGGGCCCGATCAAGCTCCGTCTCGCCGCCGCTTATCTGAAGCTCAACTTCCTTTCCACGTTGGGCCGCAAGCTCACGCATTGGTCTGGCGAACCTGCGGAAGACGTGATCGATGGTGACCATTCGCATTTTAAGCACGCTCTTCTGCAACTCGGCGATCAGCTTGCCCATCTGGTTACTCGCCCCGCTGAATCGGTCAACCATCTCGTTCCGCTGAATTGCCAATTCAAGCTCAGGCCCGAGCTGAGTCATTACCGACCGCGCGATTACCATCTCCCCGGCGAGGTTTAGCAGCGTATCAATCTTCGCTGCCTCAACGCGGACGAATCCGCGACGATTCTTGCTCGGCGCTTCACCCTCGCCGTGAAACGAGCCCTCTGGCACTTGAAGCGGCTCGCCCTTGTGATCACTCGATAAGTGCGCAAATACTGCGGCCTCGCCACTTTTCTGAATTCCGGCCAGAGCTTCAACTATCTCATTTGTCGACTCAGCCGGAACATCGCCGACTTCCGCGTCGCCAATAGCCGTCTTTATCGAATCCAGAGCCTCGAGAATCACATCCACGGAGCGACGATCAAATTCGATCTGCCCGACAAGCACGCCATCGAACACGTCTTCGATCTTGTGAGCCAATTGTGTTACGCCATCAAGTCCGACGCACGCCGAATCGCCCTTGATCGTATGCGCCCCTCTCCGCAGCCGCGTCATCGCTTCAGCGTCAGCCTGGCCTGACTCGAGCGCAAGCAGATCCTGACCCATCTCCTCTAGAATCTGGAGAGATTGGTCGCGGAACACCGCAAGCAACTGATCGAGTTCTGCTCTTGTCAGATCATCCATCTCGAACACGTTCCCCTATTGTTCATCCATCAAGCCTGTATGCGATGCCCTTGTTGCGATGCAGCATCGCAAACCTCGTTGATAGACCCTGTAGACTCTCGGCATGTCCCAGGAACAGAAAGCCACCCGGCACAAGGCAATTCGCAAATCGATTGACCAGTTTGCGCTGCTCTTCAGCATCGAAGTAGATCATCACGTTCCGGCAAAAGACTATGTCGAGCCCCCGGAGCCCGTTGTCGTGCTTCAGGTTGTGATAGTCGAATATCACGCGTTTCCTGACGTTCTCATTCATTACATAGTGCCCGTCCTCCTGCCGAAAGTACCTGGCAACACGCTGCGGATCGACGCCCTTCAACTGGTCCGGGCGATATAAGCCGTAGTGTGCCCGTTCGAGCGCGGTGAATGACAGGTCCGACGCGAAAACGCGAATGGTCCACGAATCCAGGTCCGGCAATGATTCCAGCAACGTAATCACCGCGCTGTAAGGCTCCTGTCCCGTCGAGCATCCCGCACTCCAGACGCGCAGAAGCCTGGTTCCGGCTCTCTCTTTTTTGGCGACGAGATCTGGCAACACGACCTCTCTGAGGAGGTCGAACTGCGGTTGGTTCCTGAAAAACGAAGTCTCGCAGATCATCAGCGAGTCGAGCAGCGTTGGCAGCTCCTGCGATCTGGTGTCGGGAGCCTTGATGATGCAGTAGTATTCGTAGCCGCTCTTGATGCCCAGTTCATTCATCCGTCGTCTCAATCTGGATTCGAGGAACGATCTCTTCTCGATGCCCAGGCTGATCCCGCACTCTTCGTAGATGAGCTCCCTGAACAGGCTGAACTCGCTATCCGACAGAATGGTCAACTCGAGCGGCCCCGATCCCGATTGGCTTATCGATCCCGACGTAATGACTTGCTCTAAATAACTCATACTTAGACCGCTTTGGCGGGTGCGACCGGCTCCCGTTGCCTGGACAAGACTCTAATCACTTCGTCCAGTTCGCCTACGATTTCTCCGCTAAGCGCCTTTCTCAAGTCAATGAGTGTTATGAATCTACCTTTGACGTTGACCACCCCTTCGATGTACCCCGCCCCGATCTCCGAAATGAGATGCGGCACAGGCTCGATCATATCCTCGCTTACTCGAGGTATTACTTCGCATCCGCCGTCGACGATCAAGCCCGCAGTCCTTCCGTCGAGATTCGCGATGATGATGCGCGGGTCCACGTGCGCGGTCGTGCCGAAAGCGCGAAGCCGCTTTCTGAAGTCGAGCACGGGCACCAGGCTTCCTCTGAGATTCATCACGCCTTCGACATAAGCCTCGGTCTCGGGCACGGGAGTGATTTCCCGCATCAACACGACCTCCTTGGTGAGCATGATGTCGACGGCGAATTCTTCGGTCCCGATTTTGAAGGCCAACAGTTGTCGTCTGGCTGCCAAAGCTGTCCCCCTGCTCTTTTCCAATCCTGCCTCGCTCAGTCGCCCTGCCGGGAGCGAGACAGAGTAGACGCGGTCGCGCGTGAGCCCGGCACGTCGTACGAGAACGGGTGAATGTAGTCCTCCGTCACCTTGAACTGCGAGATTGACTTGTTCAGCCGGTCAGCGAGCCCCACCATGCCCTCAATCGTCTGCGCGGTTTCGTGAGCGCCCGCAGATGTTTCGAGAGTAATGCTTGATATGGTCTGCATAGCGCCGGCTACGTTGCTGGTCACTCGTGCCTGTTCTTCCGACGCCGCTGAGATTTCCTCGATCAGCTCCGATGACTGACGCACTGCCTTGGAGATGTCTTGAAGGGCGTCACTCGCCTGGGTGGCAAGGTGGCTCCCTCCCCGAACCTCTTTCATCCCAACCTCCATCGCGGTCAACGCTTCCGACGTCTCCTTTTGAATTGACTTGATAAGATTCCCGACGTCTCTGGTCGCGCGCGCCGATCTCTCTGCCAGCTTCCTGATCTCGTCCGCCACTACGCTGAACCCAAGCCCGGCCTCTCCGGCGTGTGCTGCTTCGATTGCGGCGTTCAAGGCGAGCAGGTTTGTCTGAGCCGCAATCTCGTCAATCAGGTCGATGATCTCCGTGATCTCGGAACTGCGAACCCCGAGCAGTCGCATTTTCTCCGACGTTTGCTGCACGGCGGAATCAATCCTGGACATCGCTTCCGATGTGTCGCGGACGGACTTATCGCCGTGCTCGGCCATCTCCAGGGCGCGACGCGCGGCATCCGCTGAAGCTTCTGCATTTCTTGAGACCTGATTCATCGATGCTGCCATCTCCTCGACCGCGCTCGATGTATTGGTTATTTCGTCTGCTTGTCGTTGAGACCCGACGGCGATCTGCTCTGCTGCTGCGAGAATCTCCGTGGCACTGGACGAGACCGAAAGCCCGATCTGTTTGACCTCGGTCAGCATAGCGCTGAAATGTTCAAGCATTTTGTTCACCGACTGGACAACCATACCGAGTGTGTCGTCCCCATCGGCGCCGCGTTTGGTCAGGTTCCCCTCCGAGACCGACGAGACGATACTCAGGAATTCCGTTAGACTGCGTTGCATCGCCTGGTCCGTCTCCAGTAGTCGCTCATTAATGGATTTTTCGTGCCCAACCATTTCCGCCAGTCGATCCATCATCTCATTGAAACCCTCGGCGACTTGCTCCAACTCATCGCTGGTTGCTATGTGGACCCTGGCATCGAGATTTCCCGCCCTAACCTGTTCGGTGGCGACAAGCAATTGTTTGATCTTGTTTGAAAAGCTCCTGGAGAAGGCCAGAGCGACTCCCGCAAAGATCAGGAATGACAGCAGTCCTGCGGCGGAGATGGATCCAAGCATTTTGTAGGCCGGTGCGTAGACTTCGTCCTTGGCGTTGTCGACGACGAACGTCCAACCGAATCCCGGGAGTTCAGAGTTGGCGCCTATGAACTTCTTCGTCTTATTAAAGGAGGCAACACGTAGCTCTACCTTTCTGGTCTTTGGGTTGATGCCGTTGTAATACAGCGTTCCTGATGCCTGATCTGTGGTTACCGCTGTGAGATCCGATCCCAGGGAAGAAGCGTCGGGCACTCCGACCTTTTGCATAGCCTCAACCAGTTCCAGATTTCGCATCGCCGGGTCCGGATGCGCCACGAACCGGCCACTGCTGGATATCGCGTATGCATAGCCCGTTTCATACTGCTTGAAGTGAGAGATGTAGTCCTGCACGTCTTGAAGGTTGTACTTGATCTTTAGAACGCCGACTGGGGGACCGCCTCTCTTTGGAACAATCGCCACACATATCTCGATGTCAAAAGTTTCAGTCGGCTTATCGAACTTGACGTCCTCGATGTATATCCCCGACTTCATCGCCTCCTGCCACCAGGACTCGTCACTTTGAACGAAGTCTTCGGTCGGGCTCGTCATTCCCACATTGAGGCCGTACTTATCAGTGAAGAACATCCGCTCAATCGCGCCTCGGACCCGCCTCTTCTCCCGGAGAAAGTTGTTGACGCCCTCATCCAACCTGAGCACTCGCGCATCCTTGAAGCGCTCTTCAAGCCTGGTGGTCTGTTCAACATCGGGGGTTCTGTTTATGCCAAGTTTCTCAGCTTCCCTCGTGCCATGTTCGGCTGCTTCGACCAGAAGATCATCGCTTGCGATGGCCTTGGCGAACTGGATGTCTTCGAAGAGAAAGAGGTCAACGGCGTCTGCGGTCGCGACCGCAGCCCGCTGAAGTTGGTCACCGGATTCAATGGCCCTGGCGAAACTCAAGTAAGCTACGATACAGGCAAACGCTATCGAGAGGCCTGTCAGGGCGAGAACAGCAACGAATAGCTTCATTCCGAGTGTTCTCAATCCCAGCCGGCCGAGTATCCGCAGCGCGTCGAATCTGAAAGACCAGGTCCGGGTTTCTTCTTTCTCTACCGACTTGATGGACGTACTCATAATCTGTGATTCCTAGGTGTGTGCTGACAGGCAAAAAGAACGTCAGGCGCATTCTCGGCTACGCTGAGCATGCCGACTGTCGCTTAAACGGTGACAAAGCTGAGTCGCGCAAGACAGGTAGAGGAAGATACACCTCAACAAATGCTTGTAACTCAGCGTATCGATTGACTCTTTAAAAGGGGCACGCTCGGTGGGACTCTTCTTGCAACTGAGCAACAGACGCGCTCTATTATGGCTCTTACGGGGACGGAGTCAACACTATTCTGCAAATCCGCTACTGATCCTTACATTGGGAATTTCTTTGACCGCCGGTGCCCAATCAATGGCGCGGTAAGGAGTACTGTCGGCTATTATTGATTACCCATCAGCCTTGTCCAGTCTTCAGGGCTCCTGACTCTCATGTAATGGTTTTCTCTCTTCTCGTCGCCTATTGTGCTCACGGGTTTTGAAGCGTAGTTGTGCCCGGGAAACAGCAGAGTGTCTTCGGGGAGCTTGGATAGAACCTGGGTTAGCGAATGGTACATCGCCTCCGGGTTGCTGCCCGGGAGGTCGACACGTCCGCATCCGCCAATGAATAAAGTATCGCCTGAGACCAGCGCGCCATTAGCCAGGAAGCACTGGCTGCCGGGAGTGTGCCCAGGGGTGTGAAGCAAGCTGACTTTAACATTGCCAATAAGTATGTCATCGCCGCCGTGGTGCTTTGCGAGGTCGCTGTCGGAAAGACCTGTCACTTGTTTGACTCCTTCACTCTCGACCTCATTCACGTGCACCTTGACGGGCCGCATCGAGATGAAATCGGCAAGGCCGGTTATGTTGTGGCCGAAAATATTGCCACCCACATGGTCGGGATGATAATGCGTCACCAGCGCGCCAGTGAGCCGCATGCCCTCGTGGTCAGCCACCTCGATGATGCCGGGTATGTCCCAGGCCGGATCAACCACCATGCAAACCTTTTGTTCATCGTCGCCGACGAGATAGACGAAGTTGGCCATCTGCGACGCAAAGTAATTCGCCGTCGCAAAATCGCGGCCCGCAAGAAGCTGTCGAATGTATAGACCCACGTCACCTCCATTCAGCATATGCCCCGGAACGGTTCGAGATACGCGCTCCTTGAAAACAAGTCCCGGCGTAAGGTAAAAAGGTGCCTATGACTAGTGGAAGACTTCGAAGTCGCGCTTTCGTTCTCACCTTGTTAGTTTGCATGGGTACCGTCTTTGCGACAACATCCTGTTCAACCAACGAGTCAAAAGCTAAGAAGGTGATCCAGGAATACATGAAGAACCAGGGAATCACCGATCTTACTGTGGATTCGTTCTTCACTGATCCGAACACTCCCGGCAAAGCATACACCAGCGCTACAGTGACTTATAACTTTGCGAGCTCCGGCGGAAACCCTCAGCGAGAGTTTCTAGGTTTCATATTGACGCAAGAGGGTAATGGATGGCGAATAGAACGCACGGCCTCTTATACAAAGGATCAACAGCAAGCCGCCAAATTCCTCGCGGGCGGTAAGTAACCGTCGGGTTGGTTAGCTCAAGAACGCGGGAAAGTCAGCTCTGCTCTTTGGATCGTGCGCCGCTTGTACTCTCACCGTACTGCGCGCCGTACCACGAGAGTTCCTTGTTATAGCCTGCTTGTCCCCTCTCAAACCGCTCATCCCCTGCTCCCGCGCCGTAGTATCCCGAATGCGGGACCGGGCCGTAGGACTCGCTCCGTCGGTCCGCGGGCCGGAGTGGCTTACGATAGGGCCTTTCGTACCCGCCGCCTATCCCGTAGCCTCTCGCGCGGGGTTCGAGGCTCCGCGAAGGGTGGCTGCCGGATGAATCGCGCCGTTCACATTCCTCCCTCTCGGGCAATGCTTTCGAGGTTATCTCGTCTTTCATAGTTCTGGTTCCAAATACAATTGCGTTTGAGGCTTAGACCGATGATGCCGTGGCCTGCTCTGTATCCCTCGCCATCGGTTCGTCGATATCTTCCTCCTCACCTCGCAGCCTCCCGGTGTAACCATACTGACGAAGCCGTCGATACAGTGTGCGGCGGTCTATACCCAGCACTCTTGAGGTCTTGATCTGATGACCGCTCATCTTTTCGAGCACCAGAAGGATATAACGCCGTTCAAGTTCCGCAAGCGTAACGTCATCGAGGGTTGCCTCATGAATAATATCGCGCTCCGGAGCCGTGACGCTGACGGGGAGGTCTTCAGACAGAAGAATCTCGCCCCTTCCCATTGTAAGCGCGTGCTCGACGGCGTTCTCCAGTTCTCTGACATTGCCAGGCCATGAGTGCGTCATCAGAACGCGCATCGCCTCATTCGCAAACCGGCGTGGAGGCTCGCCATGCTGCTGGGCGAACTTTTGGAGAAAATGCAGGACGAGAAGTGGAATATCTTCACGCCGGTCCATCAGATCGGGCAGCCGCACGGGTACGACGTTCAAGCGGTAGAACAAATCCTGTCGAAACTCGCCGCGTTTTGCTGCTTCTTCGAGGTCTTGATTGCTGGCCGACACAAGCCGAATATCGATCTGGATGTTCTCACGCCCGCCGACCCTCCTTACAACACGCTCCTGCAGGACCCGCAGCAGCTTCACCTGAAGACTAGGGGAAAGCGTGTTAATCTCGTCGAGGAATACGGTGCCCCCTTGCGCTTCCTCAATCAAACCCCTCCTCGTCTCGTGCGCGCCGGTAAACGCTCCTTTTTGATGGCCGAACAACTCAGACTCAAGCAGAGTGTCTGGAATCGCCGAACAGTTTATGGGCATAAACGGCGCGTCCCGGCGATCCGAGTTGTAGTGAATCGCACGCGCGACCAGTTCCTTTCCAGTTCCAGTCGATCCAGTTATCAGGGCGGAGGCATCTCTACGGGCCGCTATTCGCTTGATGACCTCGAATAGCTGCTGCATTGGCTTGCTGCGGCCGACGATATTCGAGAAATTGTAGCGACCCCTGACCTCGGCCCGAAGCTCCCTGACTTCGCGGCGGAGGCTCAGTCGCTCCAGAGCCTTCTCAACTGTGATGGCGAGCTCATCAAGCTGGAAGGGTTTGCCAATGTAGTCTTCAGCGCCGAGTTTCATTGCCTCGACAGCCGAGGATATAGAGCTGAAGGCGGTCATAATAACAACCGCCACTTCCGGCCAATCGACGCGAATTCTTGCCAGCAACTCGAGGCCGCTCATCCCGGGCAGTTTGATATCAGTAATGACGAGCGCGTAGTCCCGCTCCTCGAGACGAGCTAATGCGTGTTCGCCATCCTCGGCGGTGCCCACCTCATAAGCCTTTTCCGAAAAGAAGGACGTAAGAAGCTCGCACATTGGAGCCTCGTCTTCGACTATCAAGATGCGCTGACTAATGTTCCTCATGATTCACAGTATCAATGATCACTAAGCCTGGCTGCCGGCATTCACGGGCAAATAGATCATCAGCCCTACCCCCTACTCGCCAGCCTCCGTGAAAGCTATTTTCGCTCCAGCTTCGTCCAGAATCCTCCTCGTAAGGTATAGCCCGATCCCCGCTGTTTCGGTTGTGCTCTGCGCAGCAAAGAAAGCTGCAAAGGACCGTGAGAAGTCGTGCCCGGCTCCGCTCGTCTCGGTCCCAAACAATGCCAGCGCCAGGAACCCGGGGACACCCGCCGCTTCGTCGATTACAACTTGAAGCCGGCCTCCGGTTCCGACTTGTTGACCGGCATTCAGCAAGAGGTTGAAGAAGGCCTGTCTCAACTGCGGCGCCTCTCCATATACCAGCGGCGGGATGATTCTGCAAGTGAGGCCGGCCTTCACATCCGCCTTGCGGAGATGGTGCCCAATCAAATCCAGCGAGTCCGCCAGTAAGGCTTTGATCTCAATTGCGTCAGCCCGGCCCTGGGCAGGTCGCGCCAGATCAAGCGCCTGGCTGAACATTGCTGCTATGCGCCGTGTTTGATCGAGTATCGCCGAAAGCTCCTTATGGCCCTGGCCCTCAGGTTTCGTTCGCATCAATAAGAATTCGGCGTAACCCGATATGACATTGAGTGGCGTTCCAACATCGTGCGCAACTCCTGATAGTAACTGACCGAGGGTAGCGAACCGCTCTGCCTTCAGTAGCTGTTCCTGCGCGTGACGCTCACATGTGACATCGCGCACCACTCTCATAAAGGCACTGCTGTTGTTGCTTTCGTCGAATATCGGCTCAAAGGTCACGGAAAGGTTCCTGCCGGACACGCGCACTTCGCCAACCAGGTGCACGGCGGTTCCGGCGGCTAACACTTGCTCGTGCGGGCAGGCCGGGCCGTCCTGGAAAACCTGGCAACAGCTTAAACCTTTCAGCTCAGAGAGTGGCTTGCAATATATCTGGCAAAGCTTTCCATTCGCCCACAATATCTCACCGGACGCCGAGTGGACGCTGATGCCCTCAGGTATTGCATCGAGAATGGAAGTCCACACCGAGTCAGTCAGCGTACCGAGAGTGCCCTTTTCCGAACCCGGGAGAGCATGATCGGCATTCGAGTTGTTTACAGTGGTTGACATGCCAGGGTGGAAACTATAGCACGGGAACTCGCGGTTCGGTTCATGGACATTGCGTGGACAACGGCTGGTTAGTTAGCGCCAGAGCTAAAAAGGGAGGACCAGAAACGGCCCTCCCCCAAAACCTTTAGTTGACTGACGACCTCAGCGCCGATTGGACTCGTCTCAAGCCAATTGCGCTCGGTTTAGCGCCTGATGTTGCAGGGTCTGCGAATGGAAGGCGCGGGCCTGCCGAGCACCGAGGCAGTTGGAAGAAGCGCTTGCAGGACAGCGCTGGTCTGACTCTCTGCGGCTGATAGTCTGCCAACAACCAGCGTTCCCGGAGATTCTACTCCCATTCCGTCTTCTTCCAGCGTAAACGAGTTTATTGCCACAACGTTGGAGCGGTCGGCATAGTAATCGATTCGATTGACCCTCGATCCAATCTGTCCGAGCAGCCTAAGCCTGGAATTCGGCAAGTCGCTGGCGACATCGACCGAGTACAGATTGCCGGCATAGGTAGAGATCAGCCATTGCGCGTTGGGCCCGCTCACAAAGTTTGAAAGTCCACCCTCGCCCTTGAACTCTTCACTGAACGAACTGGCAGATACAACCTTGTTCTTCTTGCCGAGTCTGGCCATCGCGAGCACAGGAGTCTGAGAGGTGATGTTAATAGGACGCGTAATGCGGCCGCGCCTTCCATTAATTGGCCGGGTGATCTGGACTGTGAAGCCCGGCTTCACGACCCCGATCACACGCTTGTCCGAATCGTATTGGACCAGGAGAGGATTCGGAGCATTCGTGTCCGACGCCAATTCCGGGAACGTGTACAGCCGCTTAGCTGTCGTTGGCACCGGGCCGTCTTGAAGATCAACTGTCCATACTGAACCATCGTTTGTAGCGAAGACTGCAAACTCCGAGTCCCCATCGGAAACAATAGCGATATTACTGCCGCTGGATAATGCCGTTCCGCTCGGAAACTGGTCCGCGGATACCAGTTTCAACAATGGAAATGTGCCATCCTCTCGAAGCCTGTAAAACGAGATCCCGGATGAGACGGTGGTAACATTGTCTTTATCTACTGACTTCAGGTTCTCGCAAATGCTTACGATATTCGTCTTCGGATCAACATCAAGGAAGGAGATGTTGTCGTCTGCGCCATACTTGGTTGGGTGCACAATCGGGAGCGCGTATAGATATCCGTGGTCGAGGTTGTACGAGAACACCGAAGCTCCGTTCGTGAACACCATCAACTCGCCATTCGCTCCGAACGCAAACTCGAGCGGTGCTTCGCCGGTGTACGGGGTCGACACGCCCTGGATGTCAACCGGCACAACCGTGCTGTCGAACACAGGCTTGCCGTTATCGTCGAGGTTCAAGTGCACGTACGCGATCACATCAATCGGAGTGACCAGCCCGTCTATTTCTTCAAACCTTGTGCCTCGTACGTAAACGTTCGTGCTCTGCGGATCGAATACGACTTTCGATGGAAAATAGACGGTCTTAGCTGCATCTAGCTTTGAGTCCCACGCGGTGAGCTCTTTAGACATCGGCGAGCTATTCGGCTTCTTCGTATCAATTACATAGATGAAAGAGTTATCGAGTTGTGTCAGGTCGAGCTCTCCATTCTCAGCCACTCCCTTGGTTGGCCAAAATGGAGCTACCAATACGAATCTCCCATGGGCACGAACTGTGTTGTTGGTTGTCCC
>Ga0184629_10000870_pt1 | contig 12939 bp, 22 predicted proteins | sample PLM4_32_b1_FD_133158 | JGI IMG/M metagenome (GOLD analysis project Ga0184629, IMG submission 133158) | Groundwater sediment microbial communities from an aquifer in East River, Colorado, USA - PLM4_32_b1 | ecosystem: Environmental > Terrestrial > Soil > Riparian zone | place: USA: East River... | reverse complement strand
CACGCAGATGCCGTCGTTGAATCCCTCATCTTCCTTATCCAGGAACGCGTAGGTGCCGAAGTCCTGCTCGATCTTGAGTGGCTTGAGCAGTACGTTGCTGCCCACGACCTTCGGAAGTGGGCTGAAGAACCGGAACACCTTAGCGGCCTTTTCAGCGAACGAGCGGAAGTCCTCTGGCCGTACCGGGAACCCAACCTCGATGCCGGTCTGCCAGTCTGCATCCACGTCGCTTTCACTCATCAGCGCGACAATGGGCGAGCCCTCGTCGCCAATGTGCGCAGTATAGATGCGCTTCTTGCCCCCGTGACACGCTGTGATCGTGAAGCTGTCGGTGTAGGAGAACGGTGATTTGGAGCCCAGGCCAAACGCGCCCGTGAAGTCGTTGGATTCTTGCTTGGTGGAGGCGAAGTACGTAGTGTACAGGTTCAGCACGTCCTCGTGGCTGAGACCCGTACCGTGGTCCCTGATGTAGAATTGGTTGTCCAGTTGGTTGGGCAGCTTGACGTCGAACGGCCGGTGGGCTATGCCCATGGCAATGTGCGCGTCGTGCGCGTTGCAGCCGATCTCCCGCAGTACTGCCGTGATCTTGTCGGAGTACAGGCCGGACGACAGGATCTTGAACGCGTGGGCGCTGGTTCGTATCTTGAATGCCTGGGCCTCCTTTAGGCCGCCCGTGCCCAGGACGTGTTTTTCTGCGTGCGCGACTTTCATGCCGTGATCTCTATGTCTCCGTAGTCACCGATGTGCTCACGGACGTACCCCATTTCTTCGATGAAGCCGTTCGTGACCAGGTGTGCGATGAACGAGTTTGTGGCAGCGTGGTCCCAGTCCTTGTCCTCTTCTGCCACGCTGAAGGCGTAAATCGTCGTATGCTTCTCTGCTTCTTCGCGGGACTCGAAGTCTTTCAGTACCTTGAATGGCCCCTGAAAGCTGTAGTCTGAGTAACAGCCTGTCTCTAGAATCAAGATCTCGCCTTCGACGTGTTTCATTTTTGTCTCCATGTAAGTAGAACCCAGCCTGGAAGGCACAGTGTTAGTCCTGCTAAATAGCCTATCACAACTGATAGCCATACGCGAGCAATCCCGAGCGCGACGCCCAGCGAGTCACTTAGGAGCCACGCATCCAGAAATTGAACAATGCCCCCGATGAATGCCCACCACACGCCAGCCCAGAGGCCACCGAGGATGCCCGCGGTAAACAGTAGTGATCCGACAAAGGTTCGCATTACGTCTCCTTAGTTGGTAGTGCTGCCTTGGCTTCGTGTAGCCATTTCTCGAGATCGTCTGCGGCCCCGAGGTAGTCCCTGCGCTTATAGTCATGGCCCGTGATTCGTTTTGCCGCGTCCATCATGGCCATTGGCGTGAATGCGCGGCTCGGCTTCATACCGGTCTTCGCGTAGAAGCGGAGGCCCGTGACGATCGTGGCCGCCTGAAATACCCTGACGGCGGGTTCGCCTACGAAGGACACCGCGCCGTACTTGTTGTAGGAGATGAATGATTCGGTCATGTTGGTGGTATTTCTCGTAACAGGTTATTTGCCTCATCCAGATCAGCTTGCAGCCACTCTATTCTTGCTGCCGCTTCGTCGAGTAGTGCAGCTATCCTGTCTTCTAGCCCACGACATGTGACTTTGCGGCGGATTTCTGCGCGCTTTCGCAGACGTGTGACGATGTCTTCCATTAGGCCCAGATCGCTATTAGTGCGCCGGTAACCAGTAGGCTTACTCCTGTCGTACACATGATTGTTGCTACGCGCTCGTGTACGAGGAATGTTATGCTCCCGGCAGCTACAAGTACGCCGCCGGATAAAAGAATTTGTACACCTAACATTACGCTCATTAGAACCTCGTCTTAAGTTGAAGACCAATCACGGTCAGAATTTTTGAGTCTAGGGCTGGCATGATGCCGAAGTTTAGACCCCAGTTCTTTTCCTCGTACGTAACCATCGGCATAATGACAAAGCCGGCCCCGGGTTTGTAACCTGTGACGCCGCCAGCGGCTGCGCCTATGTGGAACTTCCCATAATGCAGGGGCGCCCACGATAAGAGTGCGTATTTTGACTGTTCGCAGAAACTGTTACGGTAGAACCCAGCCGCGAGTCGGGTATTTTTCCACACATCGTGTTCGATTCCTAGGCCCCAGTTCTGTTCGCAGTGTTTGGAGCTGCGGTCGAAGTGGTACGAGCCCACAGTGGCTACGCCCCATGTCTCTGCGTGGGCGCGCGGCAGTTTCACGGATACCATTATAAGTATCAGGAGTGCTATGGCCCACAGTACAAATTTCTCAAACTTGCTCACACCTAGGTCTCCGTACAGGTTGCCAACATCATCATCTTGGGGCCACGTCCAGCGTCAACCATGGCTCGTGCCTGTGCTATTCGGCAGTCCAGCTGCGTGGGGTATGGTTGGGTCCAGCCCATGAGGAGACCGCCTTCGTTACCTGCGGGCATAAACAGTATTGTCAGCATCCAGACGGTCTTCACGTTAACATCCGCGCGGTATCTTCTTTTGTGGTCTGTCGCTGCGCTCTTGCTGGTCCCCTTTGCGCTCCTTGTAATCTTTGTACGCCGGCAGCGCGACCGCCGCCAGAATGCCGATGATCGTGACTACGATCATTAGTTCAATCAGAGTGAATCCGAGCTTCGACTTCATCGAGTTCTCCTGTTGGCACGTACACCGTGTTGAGTGTTTCGAATCCGGCCTTGTACACGTATATCTTCACCACTTGGCTCGTAGTGACTGGCTGTCCGGCCCTGTTGGACACCCGGGACGTGATGGGATGATCGATCACGTTATGTAGTAGGGCACTATAGCCCTCGCTGACGTAATCGTTCTTGGTTGGCTTGTAGTGAACTACAGGTTTCATTTGCTCAATACCTCCTTTTTAAGTTCCTCGTCTACTTTCCATTCAACTTTCATGCCGCGTACGCTGCGTCCCTCGCGTGACGTTGATACCAGAATAATACCATGGTGCTTGATGGTGGACGAGAACTTGACTGGCGACGCTGGTATGCTGCCCACAGTCCAGGCTAATATGTCCTGAACCTCCTCGCGGAGCAGTACTTGGCGGTTGCCCCTGGCGATCTCACCCATAAGCCGCAGGTATCGGCCGCCCGCGATATCGGCGCTCGTGTTCCCGCTGCCTTCCTTCAGGTGCTGCATCGGGCGCTGCTCCCACAAAAATGGGAAGTTACCTTCTAGTAGTGCATTGCACACGACCTCCATGGCCGTTTGGCTCAGGTGAGTCATCTTGTCCTTCGCCTCGTTCCGTAGAGGCACGCGGCAGCGTTGCCTGTCCGCTGGATACGCCAGTAGGTAACGGGCGAACTCTTCGAGTTCTTCGTCGAATCCGAAGTCAACCTCGTGTGGAGTGACTATGAGCTCCTGTGTCTGGAAGGGTGCGACGTTAAATCGCCGATCGTCGGAGGCCAGTGTCACAATCTCCTTTTTGTTGGATGCCAGGATCAGACTCATGTAGTTGCGGGCCTGAAATGCCGTCATCTGCATGCGCCTGATTGAGATGACTGGCTCTTTAATGTAATTTTTCAGATCCTGTTCAATCAGGTGATGTCCTGGCGCCAATGCAATTTCAGCCTCGTCGATCCACAGGATTAGGCACTCTTCCATGAATGCGTTGAACTGACTGTCGAATTCCCGCGTACGCTTCGACACTACGTAGCGGAACAGGGGGCGGAGAATTTTGTTGAGGAATAGGCCTTTTCCTGTGCCTGTTCTGCCATGCAGGACCCATGCTGACTCCGCCATGCAGCGGTACTGCAGGATAACGGCCATCCAGTTCATCATATAGTCGAAGCACTCTTCGCTACCGCCAAGGGCGTGTAGGATCGTTCGGCGGATGAGCGGCGGTATCACACCAGGGTGCGCCTCTAGCCGCATGTACTTGGTCGGTTGGAATGTATTGATTGTCCTGCCCTCGACGTTCACAACCACTGGGTCCATAGGGTTAAATGCCAAATGCCAGTCCGGCACGTAGTCGCCTATGGGCTGCTCGTGCTGTTTCAGGAAGTCTCTCAACTGCTCTGTGCCCTTGGCTTGCGCGAGTTCGAGTTTGTCCGTGCCCTTATTCCACGTGCCATTCCAGTAAGACGCCGTTCTAAAATCCCGGAAAGCAAGGTATAGTACGCCACTCGGATCGAATCTTGGCTTGGCTGCGTCTTTTTTCGCTTCGGTCCAGTAGTCGGGCGCGAGTTCACTGGTTTTATAGATTGGTTCACCCTTGAAGTTATGAATGAACTCGGCGTTCCCCTCCGGGTGGTAGTAGCCCCACGAGTCGCCGTTATTGAGGTTGAGGTAGACAAACCCGCGCTCCTTTCGCACGCCGGTGACCACTGCCTGGTCCGGCTTAACCATGTATTCTGTCTGCCCCTCGCTCTTGTACGTAATGCGCTTACGTTTCGGCAGCCCGGCCTTCTCCCGCAGTTCGTTGAGGGCGGTCTCCGAAGCGATCTTGTTCGCTTCAGCGCTAGGGATTGGCCCCAGTGCCTCTAGCTCTACGTAGCGCTTCTGCTTCTTCACTAGTTGGATGCGTTCGCCCTTAAAGTGATCCACTACGCCCTCGCCCAGGATCGGCGGGGCTATGTAAATCAACTTGTCATTCTGGCAAGTGGAGACATCCAGGGCCCAGCGCAGAGCGTTGCAAGTTCGGGTAAGCCCGAGGTTCTGACGGAGGGCATAGTTTGTGATGTTGGCGTGAATGAGCCACTGCTTTAGCATGGCTGGGAACCATGGTTTATCTAGCAGGATGTAGATGTGCGCGCTAATTCCCCGTTCGGGGACGACGCCCATGCTTGAGGAGTACTGCACTATGTAATCGACGATGTTCAGTCGTAGTTGTGCAAGGAATGCTTCGACGTCGGCTACCGACCGAAGCCCATCGAGGTCCAATAGTAGGACCCGCGTCGCTTCGTTGAGATTAGTCGCTCCGGCGCGGGACTCGGTGACGAGTTGCCGCGTGACACTACCTTTGAGGAAGCAGTGCCCCGCTTCTGCATGTGCTTGGATGCAGTTATAGAGATCTTCGATCGTTTCGAATTCGTGTTCGTAGCTCGAACAGTCGATGATCCGTGGATGACTGGTCTTTTTGAGTTGTCCATCTTCGATGGTGAAGGTCTTCGTGAGGGGAACTGCTGCGGCGAGGAACGTGGCCTTCATTGGTTCTCCTTTATTATTGAAGGCCAGACCATACGCTCCTTGGGTGGGTTGGTCAATCGCTACCTATTGTGTTTTCTCTTCTTGCGACCCCAACAGTAAAAGTAGTTTGCTACGGTGGTTAGGTCTTGTTGTGGTTGTAGGAGGCTTACTTGCTGCTCCATGCCAATCTTTAGGGCATACTGCTCTCTCCCCGCCATAGTGGGCGCCGTAGCGTTCTCCGCACTCCAGACAGGGTGTACTCATGGTTAGGTGTTCAGTTCGAAACTTCTGTTCTAAGCTGGTCATTTTGCCACCTTAAATTTTGGATCTTTGTAGAACAAGTGGCTACCCCACATCCCGCGCAGCTCCATATGCGGCCGCCAGTACGGGGATACGTACAAGGCATGGTAGTGGTTCGCGCCGCCAGTGAAATCGTTCATGTGGAATGATAGCTGCGCAACGGACGCCGCGTTTCGCCACGGCTTGCCGTTCTCTACGTCAGGAGGCGCTTTGGTCCAAGTGAACTGGCCAAGCGCCTTCGTGATGGCGCAGATGTTCTCCGGTTTCCTGCCTGCTCGGTTCAGCTGCACTTGAGCGATCGCGAACAAGCCCTCAAGGGGCTCGTCCTTCAGACCTTCATGGTACAAGTTCACTGCCAGGCAGAACGTTGCGGCTTCGAGTATCATGCGCGGGTCTCTTCGTGCATGAACCTCTCTGCGTAGCGGGCCCACTCGGCAGGGGTGTTGACGGCGCAGGTGAACAGCCTTTGGGCTTGATCGTGGTCAAGTCCGAAGACTCGCTCCGCCATGCGCACGGGATTTTCGCCATATTGACTCTCATGCATCCTTATGTTCGCGCCATCCTGGTCAGCTACGAGGCGCAATCCAGTGGATTGCAGCGCCGGGCACACCGCGGCGTATCCCAGCGCGCAGGCGGTGGTGCCGCAGGTGTGCAGGTTTTCCAACTTCAGCACTTGTCCTGGGGATATATTGTGCTCCGTGGAGAAGTCTACGCTGCCGTAGTGTTCAAACCAAGTGCCCATGTCGAAGTGTGGCCTGAACCGGCGGTTCACCGTCTTCATGAACTTGATCAGCTTCGGCAGCCGCGTTTTTGCTTTCCTGCTCAGCATGTTAGTCTCCTTTGACGCACAAAACTTGTTTAAGAGTGTGGACAACCTCGACGAGGTCTTTTTGATCTTCCATTACCTTGTCGATGTCTTTGTACGCGCTCGGTAGTTCATCGAGTACGGCGTCGTCCTTGCGGCATTCTACGCCCTCAGTTTGTAGTCTCAGGTCTTCCACCGTGAATCGTTCGCGGGCGGCTTTCCGACCGTACATTCGGCCTGCGCCGTGAGAGCAGCTATGATAGCTGGCGGGGTTCCCAAGGCCGCGGACAATATACGACTTGGTCCCCATACTGCCTGGGATGATACCGAGGTCGCCACTTCGAGCGCGTATTGCACCTTTGCGGGTGAGCCAGCAGGTCTTGCCAAAGTGAGTCTCCCTCTCAACGTAGTTGTGGTGGCAGCTGATGGCCTCGTCCGTAATCTCTGCCTGTGGGAGTGCATGTTTGAGGCAGCGGAACACTTCGGCCATCATTACTAGCCGATTATACGCTGCATAGTCTTGGGCCCAAAGGACGGCCTCCACGTAATCGCGGTGGTCCTGGGTGTCATCGGCGAGATAGGCGAGGTCCTTATCCGGCAGAGTGATAAAGTACTTCTCCATTGCCAACTTAGCCTTCTCGATAAAGTGTCGGCCAATCAGGTTGCCGACGCCCCGACTACCGGAGTGGAGCATCAGCCACACACGCTGTTCTTCGTCAAGACACACCTCGATGAAGTGATTGCCGGAGCCCAGGGTGCCGAGTTGACTAGCAGGATTGTTTCGTGTCTGGAGTTTGGGGTGTTTACCCGTTAGCGCGATGTATCGGGAATGCAAGGACGAATCAACAACATTGGTACGAATCCATGCTTTCCAGCACGGCGTTAATGAGCCAGTTCCGGCTTGTCTGCCCCCAGTGCCAAGCGGCACGCCACGTTCGATAGAGTGTCGAAGTTCCGCGAGTGAGTCAGGCAAATTTGAAGCCACCAGGTTAGTGCGTACCGCATTCATACCGCAGCCGATGTCTACTCCCACAGCTGCTGGGATGATGGCTCCTTGGGTGGCGATAACTGAACCCACAGTCGCCCCAATTCCCCAATGAACGTCTGGCATAGCCGCGACCCCATGGGGGTGGAGGAAAGGCAACGTGGCCACGTTCTTAAGTTGGGCAAGGGCGCCATCTTCGATGCCGTCGGACCAGAGGTGGATGGGATGGCGGCCTTCTTCATGGATTACCTTCATGTTCTACGCAGTTTGTCGGGTGCTGCCGCAAGGTCGGCGATGCTGATGCTGGTGAACTGGTCAATCACGCGCACCAGTCGCTGGACTTCTTGCTGTGCTTCCCCGACGCGCGCGGTCAATCGTTGAATTTCCAGCAGTTTTTCAGCTATCGTGACATTCTTGTCGCGAACTGCTACCGCATGATCCGCCAGGTCCCGAAGGAGCCGAGTTACTTTGTCTCGTTCGAGGACTAGCTCGTGCTCAGCCACGTTGGCTCTTTGGGCGGCTTTGATGAAACGGTTTTGGGCCTTCTGCTTCTTTGACAATTTCTTGGGCATTGTGACTCCTTGAGTTATGCGCGTGCGGCGATGGTCATGTCTCCGTTGATCATGAGTTTGAGGCGGCCGGCAATGCCAAGGGCCTGGCCGACTTCGCCCGCGCGCAGGTTGGCAAGTTGTGTCTGCCGCTCCGCTTCGGTTCTGGCGACTTCGGCTTCTTCTTTCTTGCGTGTGGCGATCTCGCGCAAGTTCGCCTCCGCTGCGATGAACATCGACATGACATCGTCGATTTCTTTGTTACCGAATTGTACTCCGAGTATCTTCATTTCGTCTCCTGGTTATAGGCGTAGTTTACCCTGGATAGCCAGGGATACTCGTTGCAGAATGCCCATCGCTTCCGCGATTTCGCTCAACTTCATGTGTGTGTCATCATTGAGCTCATGAGCGCGGGTCAGGCTGGCGAGTTCTTTGTCTTTGTCGTCATCAGAGTTTTCGTCCGTGAACAGCTGCATAGGTATGTTTGCGATGCCATTCGGAAAGTATGCCACGATGTCTTCTTCGTCGAACGGGAAGATGCCGTCGAAGTCGTCCTCGTTAAGGAGTTTCTTGATCTCTTTCATCGAGAGCATGCCAGCGCCGATGGCTGCGGCACCTAGGGCGCAGGCACATAGTTTGCCGTCGTCGTCGAGATTGAACAACTTGCCGTCGATCTTTCGATCGTCGACCATCTTAGCGCCACGCAAGATGGCCTTCTCGATGTCCTTCGTGTTGGGTTTTCGTAGTTTCATTTGACTCCTTTGGCTGCGTCAACGTTCATCCACGGCATTACGGTGCCGAGCATTTGGGTGGGTAGTGCGCCGTTCCATTTCTCTGCCTTGCGTAGATCGACCAGTACTGGGTTAGCACGGAGAGCATCAGCCTGGGCCTGAATGGCCTTGGCTTCTGCTTCGCCCTTCACCCGGATGGCGTACGCGTCGGCGTCACCGCGTACTTTGGTCGAAGTAGCTGCGCCTTGGGCGGTGATGATCACCTTAGCGGCGATCTTCTCCTCTTGTTGGCGCTCCTGCTCACGGGTTTCAACGTTCGCCCGTGCTGAAACCGCCGCCTTCACGGCGTTCTTGAAGCTCACATCGTATTCGATGTTATTGAGCTGGAAGTCCGTTACTATGATGCCGAGGTCCTTCGTGGCGGTCTGCATGACCGTCTTGATGCCGTCTCTGATCTTGCCACGGTTCTCGGCTACGTGGTTGGTATTGATCTTGCCCAACTCAGCTTTAAGCCTGTCTTCGGCAATCTGGAACAGCCTGGGGCGCAGGTCTTGTACGTTTCGGTATACGTGCTCCACGTTTTCCGCTGGAATACGGAATTGGATGGTGAACACCACATGTACTTCTTGGTTATCCACCGTGTAGGTGCTAACGCCCGGCACCTCGTCACCGCGTGGTCTTGGTGTGCTGATGCTGAGGATGTCCGTGCGGTAGTCCGTGACATGCTCGATGAATGGCCATTTGAAGTTCAGTCCCGGTGCGGCTGTCCACTTGTATTCACCGAGTCGTGTTACCACGCCTCGCTCGTATTCCTCGACCGTGAACGCGGACGAGAAGAAGAGGATTAAGGTAATTAAAGCGCCTGCGCCCCATTTGCCCCATTTCCATGCCATTTCTGTTTGTGGTGTCATTGCGTTACCTTTTCCTTTAGCCACTTGATAAATTTGGCCCAGCTTTCAAAGCCGGCGTCAAGGGCTGCGCCGTCCTGCTGGTACTGCACGAAAATATGGCCGTTGTCAAGCTTGCGGATGTTAATCATCCACACGCCCTGCTTTGTGTCTTTGTGCATTAATGCCCTCCGCTTGTCCGTGTCTGGGGTCATCCAGGCGATGGTTTTCGCTGGGATACATATCGGGAGGATCTTTGTCCTCATCTAACCAGGCACACACTCCTGAGAGTGTGCAGCTGTGGTAGCCTTTATGCAGAAGTAACTGGCAGCCGTCGGCTTCGCAATCAGGATCTTTGCGCATCGTTGTCTCCTATTGGCATGAAAAAGCCCACGCACTCGCGTGGGCTTTACCCTGCCGGCCCGAATTTAGGCTGTTGCCGGGAATAGCTGCGCGGCGACTTCGTCCAACTGGCCGAGTGAACGGCGCAAGAGGGCGGCTTCGTCGAGCAGAACGACGAGCGAGTTGAAATCCAGCGGGTAACGCGCACTTGCTTGCGTTACTGCCGTTTCCTTCTTGCTGATCTCAATGGTCAGTTGGGCGCGTTTCATGCCCAGGGCCGCTTGAGTCTCCGCTGCGCGGGCGGGTGCCAGCTGCGCGGTTTCGTCCTTTTCCGACTGCAGGATTGCTGCTGCGTACGGTTTCAACTTCATACTTCAGTCTCCTTTCGTGGTTGTGGTAATAGTAAAAGTCTCAGGTCTGGCGACCCAAGGTGAAACCTGCCGGCACGGTCGAACACTAGTGATTCTGCTGTGCGATTTACTACAGAGTCTTCCTCAAATCTGTGGTTAAGTGGACTTACGATATCGCCCGTGGGTTGGCCTTTTTCGTAGTCATACATTTCGATGTGCACACCAAGCTTATCAGCGAGTTTTTCGAATATGCCACGGCGTACGCTGAAGCTTAACTCCGTATATCTAGGCTTCAATTCGGGCAAATATTCTCGTAGATAGCCATCCAAGTACGGATATGTGCGTGTGCCCGTGCGCTTGTCCAGGTCTAAATTCATGGGGTGGTGATCTCTCATCAAAAAAGAAGGGAGCCCCATAGGGCTCCCTTCCTACTGCCTGGTGCTTATGCCGCCTTGGCCGCTGCCCTGGCCAAGTCCTCTGCCGACGGGGCCAAGGGCTGCAACACCGGAATGGTGGCGCCGCCGGTGAGTGCTTCAGCGATTTCGCGGTCGTTCCGCGGGTTCATGAGGAACTCGTTGATCTCCTTGCGGAGAACGCGTCGTTCACCGTCGATTAGGCCGACATTGCTTTTGCTCTCCAGCCTGTTATTGACGATGTAGCGTTGCGCTTCCCGATCGCTGGCGTAGTAAAGGCCATTGTCAGCCGCTGCCAGAAGCCGGAACCGGATCATCACTGGTAATCTGTCCCAGATCGATTCCGCGTCGAGTGTGTCCACGTTGTCGAAGTTCATAGCGTGGATGATCTCCAGGATGAGTTCCCGATTGCCGATCAGGTAATCAGCGCTATTGCGCTGTTGACGCCGCAATCCTTCGAGGATAACCTCTTCGGATTTGTTCATTGCCTTGGCTTCCATCTTCATTCTGGCGGTGAGATCACGCGGAGTGCGTGAAATCTGGCGGTGCAACGTCATTTCAACGGTGTCGCCAACTTCGAATGGATTGTAGCCCTTTTTTCCGGACAGGGGGAAGATGACTTGCTGGGCGTGCTCCTTCAGTTCGTCGTTCAAACTGGCTGAGATGACTTTCAGCATGCCGCCGACGATCCTGGGATCAGGAAGTGTGACCAGACCCTGTTCTTCCAGGGCACGATCGTTTTCTTCGACTTCGCCTTGGCGAGCCAGTAACTGGTTGTAGGCGTCGATCCCGCCGCCCCCGGGATTGAGGGTTTGCTCTTGGCGCAGCAGCGTCTGTGCTGAAGTGATCAGGTTGAAGTTAATAGCGCTGATCACACCGCGGTACGCTGCGGTGCACACGAAGGGACGAGAAGCATCCCATTTGCAATTATGTAGCATTGGCATTTCTCCTTTAGGGTTAATTGATACCGACCGGCAGCGCAGCTTGGGACCCGCGCCGCCGGTTTCGCCCCAGTTGCCGGGAGGAGGGGTCGGCAGACCGAGGCTCATCAGGGTATCTTTCGGTGACCCACCACAGGCGTGGCTGACTAAGAGGCACCGGGCAACTTTCACCAACCAGCGAGGCGCGAAGTTCAGAATTCGCCTCGCTGGTTTCGCTGCGGGCGCTAGGATTGGGACTAGCGCGGCAGCTCATCAGGGTGATTACTTGCTCGCCTGAGCTACAACCTCGTCGTCGCGCAGGTAAAGTCCGCCGCCGACGGTGAGGTTATACAGTTTGGTTTCCTTACTTGCACCAAGTGTGAACTGTTCGATTTCTCGAGAACATGCCTGGCCATTGAAGTTTTTGATGAAGGCTTGATTGGTTTTGATAGTGTAAGATTGCAGCATCATTGTCTCCTGGTTGGTGAGTGGGGGGTACAGCGTCCCCCTGCGCTTAGGCCTGGGTCGTTCGCCCCAGTGCGCATGATTGCACATCAGAATCCTCTGGGGGCACGATGGGGCCTCATGAGCTCCATTGCTTCCTCGTCACCATCTTCGCACCGGATCATCAGCGCTAGGGGGTCGTCGTAGTCTACTTCCTGATGATAAATCCAGAAAGCAGAGTGAGGATCGACAGAAACTTCTTTTTCGATACGCGTGAACAGCGGATACAGCCACATCTACCATCTCCTCGATTACGTCGATGGGGTGCGTCGCCCTTCACATCGTTCGTGCTAGTCACTTAGTCTCATGTCTTCCTCTCTACGTGGCTAAGCCACGTTTGATCGACATTGATCCAGGGGATAGATATCTTCTCGGTCGAGATGTCGAGCTTCACGAACGAGTCGTATTCGATTATCACGGTCCCCACCTTACCATGGAACGCCTTATGAAAGGCGGGCCATTTCCGTTGATTTGGGCAGTTTATCCGCACCTTTTGTTGTCGTTGAAGTTTCATCGAGCAGGAGCAACCTGTTTTTACGGTTGATTACCGTGGGACCCACGGTGGTTAGCGATTTTGCATCTGGTAGGGTGGCCTGTTCAGCATGCCATTGAAGGGCTTGATGTACTGCATCCCAGAAATCGACGCCTTCTGAGGTGTAGTTCCAGGGTGTGAAGTTATGGATTATATCCGCTGCTTTGCGTAGTTGCTGTGTTGCTTCAGAGCTGCGATACGGCATACCGTAACCTGGCTCTTTAGGTGGCAGCATAATATTGCTGCCGTCGCTATATGACGAACGACGGCCTTCTCTTCTGTTCGTCATATGGAAAATCGTGCGGGCATGTACTATGCGCCACCATTCATGGCCTTCTCTGGTTGAACTCCATGTGAAGGCTTCTCCAATTAAGCCAGGGAGTTCGCTTAGTGCTTCAACTGACGCATTATACATTGCTGATCTCCTGTCTGATGCTCATGAGTATCTTGCCCAAGTGATTCTCACCGGTGCCT
>Ga0184629_10000869_pt1 | contig 12945 bp, 6 predicted proteins | sample PLM4_32_b1_FD_133158 | JGI IMG/M metagenome (GOLD analysis project Ga0184629, IMG submission 133158) | Groundwater sediment microbial communities from an aquifer in East River, Colorado, USA - PLM4_32_b1 | ecosystem: Environmental > Terrestrial > Soil > Riparian zone | place: USA: East River... | reverse complement strand
CTCGCAGGCGCCCTGGACCTCGTCGCGGAGATGCTGAGCACTCGCAGCGTCTCCCCACCCGCCTTCACCGCGACTCAGCAAGCGCGGCTTTCGCGCTGGGCTACCGAACCATCGCACGCGGCCTCGATCGCCGCACTTCACCTCGCCGCGGTGCGGACCGCGGGATCCCGTCGCCTCGCAGTGGACGACGCGCTCACCCAGGGAAATGTCTCCCTCCCCGACGTGGACCTCGTGCTCGACCGGGGGCTCCGTCCCGAGGGCGCGGTCCTGGCAATCGTCGGCGACCTGAAGCCACGGGAGGCCGCCGACCTCGCCTCTCGCGCCCTCGCAGGCTGGTCACGCCCGGCGGGGGACTCGGCCGTTGCAGCGGACACGCCGCCGGCTGGCGCCGGACGGCTGCGACTGGTGTCGATGCGCGGGGAGGAGGCAGCCGCGACGCTGACCCACGTCCGGGCCGCGCTACGCATTCCAGGGAACGACGGGGCGACGATCGCGCGAGGGGACCTCCTGGCCGCGCTGCTCCAGGCGCGCGCGGCAGCCCGGATCGACGCGAGCCAGGAACCGGATCGGCCCCTCATCACCTGGCGGGCTCAGGCCGTGCACGAGGCGCGGGGTTGCACGACGAGCGTCGAGCTGTCCGCCGAGGTGCCGCCCGGCACAGGGGGCGCGATGCTCGACCGCTTCGATCAGGCCGTCCGCGCGCTGGTCGAGGAGCCGCCGAGTCCTGACGAGATCGACTTGGCAGCGCAAGCGGCTCGCCTGCGCGTCGCGTCGCCCGAGGAGATCGCCGAGACGGCCATCGCCCTGGAGGCGTGTCGGGCCGGCGAGCAGCCGCTCCCCTCCTCTGCCTCGGACGCGGATCCGGACGCCCTCTCGGGGTGGCTCGCACCCGGAGCCCCGGCTCCCCGTCTCGACGCGGTGATCGTCTCCACCGTTCCCTGGCAGGAGGAGACGGCGCCGGAGTCCTCCTGGGAGGTCGAGCGGGTGGTCCATGCCGACTCGCCGAACGCCGTCCACGGCGAGGCCGTGCGCGCGCTCCGGCGTGGAGCCACCCTGATCGATACCTACGAGGCGACCGACGCCGTCGAGGCGTTCGCGGCGGCGGTGGCTGCGGCCCCAGGGTACGCGCTCGTCGAGCAGCGCCTGGCGGAGGCGCAACTGCGAGCCGGGGACCGGGATGCGGCGGGACAGGCTGCTGAGGAGGCCGTTCGGCTGAATCGATCGCTCCTCGACCCGCACCTCCTGCTCGCCGCTCTCCGGTGCGACGAAGCCGCATCGGCCCTGGCCGGGCTGCAGGAGGCGGACGAAGCGATCCGGCTCACGGGAGGGAGCGCCGAGGCCTTCCATCAGCGCGGCCGCTGCCTGGCAAAGCTGGGCCGCGCCAAGGAGGCGATCGCCGCGCTGCGCCACCTCGACGGAGTGACCCGGAAGCAGGCGCAGGCAATGGTCCCCGTCCTCGCGGAAGTCAGGGGGGCCGCGCGCTACCCCGCGGTGACGGCCGACCTGCTAGCGGTCCCGACCCGGCGATCCCGGATGGCGGAAGCTTGGGCGGAAATCGGCGACCTGCTGAACGACGAGGTGCACGACTACTCGTCCGCGATCGAGGCGTACGACCGGGCACTCGTGGTGGATCCGCTCGACGCGTCCGTCTGGGCGCGCCGTGGCGGTTCGCTGATCAACGCGGGATTGCACGACGCGGCCGAGGAGTCGCTGCGCAAGGCGATCGCGATCTCACCCCGGATCCCCCTCGCCTGGAGGCGCCTGGGAGATCTGCTCGGAGATATCCGCAAGGACCGCGCTGCCGCCGCCGAGGCCTTTGCACAGGCGCTCGCACTGGAACCCACGGACTCGCGCGCGTGGTACAACGTGGGAGACTCTCTCGCCTACCTCGATCGTCCCGACGAGGCGCTCGCCGCGCTCGGGACCGCCGTGGAGCTCGATCCCGGTCGCTGGTCCGCCTGGTTCCGGATGGCCGACGTCCTCGTGAAGAAGAAGCAGGATCACGTGGGCGCCATCCAGGCAATTCAGCGAGGGCTCGAGGCGACTCCGGATCACCCCCGCGCTCTCGGGAAGCTCGGCGCCAGCCTCATGGCCGTGGGGCGTCGCGAGGAGGGGATCGACGCGCTCCGGGCGGCCGCCGAGCTGCAGCCTGATGTGGTGTCGGCCTGGCGGCAGCTGGGCTCGGCCTTGCACGAGCGCCGGAATACCACCCCCGCTGCGGTCGTCGCCTACCGGCGAGTGATGGAGCTCGCCCCCGAGGAGGCCCGAAGCTGGTCGGATCTCGGCTCGGCGCTGTTGGACGCCGGCGATCGTGACGAGGCGCGGCGGTACATTCTCCGCGCGGTCGAGATCAGCCCGGACGATCCAGCTATCCTCGTCCGCCTGGGACTACTGCACGAACAGGACGAGGATTGGCCGACGGCACGCCAGGTCTACGAGAAGATGCTGCAGGCGGCCCCCGACGATGCCTGGACACTGGCCCGGCTTGGAAACGCACTCTGGGAGCTCGACGAGGACAACGCGGCGATCGCCCTCATGCGCCGATCGGTCGAGATCGGGCCCGACTACGCCTATGCCTGGATGCGGCTCGGGGACTTCCTTCACGGTCTCGACGACCTCGACGGGGCGCTCGGTGCCTACGGGCGGGGAGTCGCGGCGGCACCGGAGGACTGGGTGAATCAGCACTTCCTGGGGGCGGCACTGTTGGAAGCCGGCCGCCCGCGCGAGGCGCTCGAACCGCTGCGCAAGTCGGTGGAGCTCTGGCCCGAGTACCGAGAGGCGTGGATCGATCTTGGCAAGGCGCTGCGCGCGAGCGGTGAGGCGATCGAAGGGGCCAGCGCGTTCAGGAGGGCGATCGAGGTCGGCCGCACCGATCCGCTGACTTGGATCGCCCTCGCGGAGGATCAGGCCTTGTGGGGAGATCCGGCTGCTTCGCTCGAGAGCATCCGCAAGGCCGTGGCCGTCGCGGCCGGCGATCCCAAACGCCTGAACGACGCGGCCTCGGAGATCGCCGCGACGCAGGCGCTGCGCTCGCCGGGTCCGCTGCAGGAGGCGCTCGCCATGGCGCTGCGCGCCTGCGAGATGACCGGACGCCGTCGGTCAGACCCCCTCGACACGCTGGCCGAGGTCTACCAGGCGCTCGGTCAGAATCGCAAGGCGCTCGAGACGATCGAGGAAGCGCTCCGCCTCGAGCCGGCGAGCGAGTACCTCCAGAGCCGTCGCACGCGCCTGCGTGACGGCGGAAGCTGACCGGGCTTTGCCCCTGCTGCCCCTACGGCCCAATGGCCGCGCGCAGGAGCTCGGCCAGGGGCGTGGCCGGCCAGTCGTCGCGCGCGCGCAGCTGGTTGCGGTGGCAAGGGGACAGCGGCTGCGCGACGGCCGCGAGCGGGAGGTCGACCTCCCATTCGGTCCGGGGCCCAAGCCCGGCGCCCGCCATGGCGAATCCGGGCAACAGGGACTCCTCGACGGGATCCACTCGCTCGACCTGTTCCTGCCGAAGCCAGCAGCTGCGCGCGTGGAGGTCCAGCGACAGCCATGACTCGTCGCCGTCGTCGAAGCGATCTTCCCGGGTTCCGATCTCACCAGCCGCGATGCGCCGCGGCGCAGGCTCCAGGCCCGGCCCGACGCCCGGCAAGGGCGGAAGGGGTTTCAATGTGGGAATCCGCGTCCGATGAGGATCCTCCCGTCAACCTACGCCTGATTCTCGACTGACTCTAGTACCGGGCGGGCAAGTACCGCTGGGCCGGGGACAAACCCATTGGTTTCGGGAGGTCCTCTATCGAGACCGCCATCCGGTGGCGGTGAACCTGGTGCTGACCTGGCGACGGCGCATAAAGGAGGCGTGGTTTCTGGCGACGGGCCTGACGGTGCCACCGCGAGAAGTGATCGCGTTGTACGGCTATCGCATGCAGATCGAGAAAGCGTTTCGCGACGCGAAGTCCCTGCGCTGGGGCTTCCGCCTCCGGCACGTCTGCTTGCGAGACTGCGGTCGTTGGGAGCGGCCGCCTCGCCGCTCCGGAGACCCCGGGCCAGGTTGACAGATCGAGCCCTACCGGACGCATGATCGCCAAGGACAAAGTTTGAACCGACCATGCTCCTCTCCAACACCGTGGCGGTCGGCGTCATCTCCGCCCTCCAGCGCGTGGTGCGCGGGGACGATCGAGTCCGCTTCCCACCATCGGGTGGTTGCGTAGCTGCGCCCCGCGCAGGTCCAGGTCGGCCGCTACAGCGCGCCCCCCGCCTCCACGGATCCGACGAGCGAAAGGTAGTCGCGCAGCGTCTCCTCCCACCGCCGCGGCGTCTCCCCGGTCAGGAACCGATAGCGCCCGGTGTCGAGCGCGGAGTAGGCGGGGCGGCGGGCCGGTTGAGCGAGCGCGTCGCTGGTAATCGGCTCGATGCTCACCTCCCCGAGGCCGGCCTGCCGCAGCGCCTCGCGCGCGTAGTCGAGCCGCGAGCAGACCCCCGTCTGCGCGAAGTGCAGCAGGCCGCTGGCGCCGATCCCGACGAGCCGGGTCAACGCGCCCGCCAGGTCGCCGGTGTAGGTGGGCGTGCCGTGCTGATCGGAGACGACGCGCAGCGGCTTGCCGGCGCGCGCCGCGCCCAGGATCGCCGCGACGAAGTTCCTGCCGTGGGGGCCGTAGAGCCAGGAGACGCGCACGATCAGGTGGTCCGGGGCCTCCGCGACGATGGCGCGCTCGCCGTCCAGCTTGCTGCGCCCGTAGGCGGAGAGCGGGTCCACTTCGTCCTCCTCGGTGTACGGGCGCGTCGAGCGCCCGTTGAAGACGAAGTCGGTGCTCAGGTGGATCAGGCGCGCACCGACCGCGTGGCAGGCGCGCGCCAGGTTCGCCGCGCCGTCGACGTTCACGAGGCGGGCGCGCTCCTCGTGCGCCTCGCTGCCGTCGACGTCGGTGTACGCGGCGCAGTTGATCACCACGGTGGCGTGCAGGCGCTCGAGCTCCCAGCGTGTGGTCCAGTAGTCGCTGATGTCGATCTCGTCGCGGGTGGCGCAGACCGCCTGCGGGTACGTCTCCGGCAGGACCTCGGCGAGGTGCTGGCCGAGCATCCCTCCCGCGCCGACGATCACCGGCTGGACCGCGCTCACGCTGTCGTTCTCTTGCACCGGGTTCATCCTCAGTAGCTAGTTGAAGCGGCTGTGGAGGTCGAGGAAGTTGCCGACCCCCTTGAGCGTGACGGTGAACCGAAACTCCTGAGCCGGCTGCACGAGCCCCGAGTAGTCGCGATTGAGGTACTCCGCCAGGAAGCCGCAGCACTGCGTCTCGTACCCAATCCGGTAGCGCTGGCTCTGGAGCATACGGGTCGGCAGATCGTAGGCGAAGTCGAGGTCGAAGATGAAGCGCCTCCCGAACAGCGCCGAGCCTCCGCCGAGCCGCAGGGTGCCGGCCTCCGGCTGCACTCCAGAGGGATCGCGGCCCACGAAATACGAGACGGCGACTCGGCCGAGCCGGTCCGAACTGGCGGTGCTGCTGACGCTCAGGCTGCGGAGGCTGTCGTACAGGATGTCGTAATCGAGCCGGACGTCGGCGCTGACCACGGGCGTCGGGTTGTAGCGCGCCGCGAAGGTGATCGGCGAGAAGGACGACTGTTCGGCGGGCTCGAGCGTGGCCGGATCGAGTGCGGTCGAGATGCTCAGCGGGAGGTTGAACGCTGCCGACTGCCGAATCTCGATCGAGGCGATGTCCGTCGCCGCATCGTAGACGGGCGCGGCGCCGGGCGCCGCGTCCTTGGCCGGGGGAGAGAGCCGGCGACGCAGCAGTCGGCTGGTGAAGCTGTAGGTGACGAGGTTGACGTCGGAGGGAATGAAGTCGACCTCGTCGTACACCAGCACCTCGGCGCGATCCTCGAACGCCGGCAGGTACGAATACGTCAGGCGGGGCTCGAGCGTGTTCTTGAAGCGGCTGCCGTTCGAGCCGGGCGCCGGCTCGAAGACGCGATCGAAGCGCGGCCCCAGGAACTCGAGTGCGGCGGTGCCCGTGAGGCGATTGAGCCCCTCGTCCGCGACGCCGCGCGGGTCGGTCGGGTCGGCCCGCTGCGAATAGTACGTCTCGCGCAGCGACAGGGACGGGTTGACGTCGAGCCATGGCGTGGCGGTCCACGGCGCGGTGACGGTGGCCTCGGCGTCGAGGCGTCCGTAGTCGGCATCGAGCGTCTGCTCCTGACGCTCCAGACGGCTCCCCGACCCCTGGAACGAGATGTAGACCGGGCTCTCTCCGACCCGTCGCGAGCGGCCGCGTACCTCGACCTCGGGCAGTCGCGACTGCACCAGGGTCTGCGTGCTGGAGAAGAACTGCTCGCGGCGCTCGGCCCGCAGGCTCAGTGTGGTCGTCGACCAGGACCGCTGCAGATCCGCGTAGGAGAGCTGGTACGGTGAGACCGACAACCCGAGATCGCGCTCGAAGTCGTTGTAGTAGGAGCCGTCACTCACCTTGTTCAGGTCCGCGAGCAGCCGCCAGTTCTCCCCGATCGGCTGATCGGTGCGGAAGTTCATCCGGTAGCGGCGGGACTCCGCCGCGTCGACGTCATGGTCGAGGTAGTACCCCGTGAACTGGCCGCTGCCGCGCTCGTCCGCCTTGTAGCGGAACTCCAGACCGCCCCCCGGGCCCGCGCTGGAGTAGTAGTCGGCGTAGAAGGTGGCATCGATGTTCCTCCGGATCGCCCAGAAGTACGCGATCCCGGTGAAGAACCCCCGGGCGTTCGAGTTGCCGATCTCCGGCATCAGGAAGCCGCTGGCGCGGTCGCTCTTCACCGGCCACAGCATGTAGGGGAAGTAGACGATCGGCGCCTTGCCGCTGCGAAAGGACGCGCCGTGCAGGTGCGCGTACTTCTCCACCTCGATGAACGCGCGCTTCACCCGGAACGACCAGTACGGCACGGGCTGGGTGCAGGTCGTGAACACCGCGCCGTAGAGCCAGAACTTCCCGACGTCGACGCGCTCCAGGCGCTCCGCCCGGAACTGATAGTACGGAGGGAGGTAGCCGGTGACCTCCCAGAGCGTCGCCGCGCCGGTTTCGAGGTTCATCTCCAGGCGCGAGGCACCGAGCGTTCCCTCCCCCTGCTCGAGGATCACGTTCCCCTCGGCGTCCGCGAGCCGCCGCTTGCTGTCGTACGTGGCCCGGTCGGCCTGGAGGCGCATCCCGCCGTAGTGGACGTCCGCGTACCCCTCGAGCCGGTAGACCCCCTCGGCGATCTCCGTGATCGTCTCGGCGGCGAGGGACGGGGGAGCGGTCGCGCCGCCGGTGGGGACGCCGGGAAGCGCGAACGTCGTCCGCGGTTTCTCCGGCTCCTCGGGCGCGCGCGGGAACAGCTCCTCCTGTTGCTGCGCCAGTACTCCGCCGCCGGCGCACACCCATACGAGGATCCAGGCGGGGATCGGGCGGAGGATCACGCGGTGGTTCGCGTCACGATGGCCGTAACTGGTTGAAATGCAACGGTCTATGCTCCATCGCGGGCATCCTAGCACCCGTGCCGACAGCCAGCAAGGCGGGCGGTCGCGCCGCCCAGCGAGGACGGCGCCGGGCCCTTGCGCTCGCCGGGGTCGGTGTCTAATCTAACGATTCCCGCCCGCTACCGTTCGCACCTCGCGCGGCCCGCGGGTGGATCCCGGACCCCAATGAAGGTTGCCATCGCGCAGATCTCCCCGGCGCTCGGGGGGTTGAAACGGAACCTCACCCTGCATCTGGACCGCGCGGCGCGCGCGCGCCGCGCGGGGGCGGATCTCGTGGTGTTCCCCGAGTTGAGCCTGACGGGGTACCTCCTCCTCGATCTCAGCCAGGACCTCGCGCTCGAGCTGCCTGCCGCCGCCGAGGCAAAGCGGCTCGCCGCCGCCAGCGCGAAGATCGCGATCCTGGCCGGATTGGTCGAGGAGACGCCGGAGTTCCGTTTCCACAACACCGCCGTGCTGTTCGAGGCGGGCCGGCTCGTCCACCGGCATCGCAAGGTGTACCTGCCGACCTACGGGATGTTCGACGAGGGGCGCTACTTCGCTCCCGGCGACCGGTTCCGAGTCCACGTCTCCCCCCGGCTGGGGCGGATCGGCGTGCTGGTGTGCGAGGACGCGTGGCATCCGTCGTCCGCCTACGTGCTGGCGCAGACCGGGGTCGATCTCGTCTGCATCATGTCGGCGGGGCCGGTGCGCGGGGCGGGGGCGGCGGGCGGGGTCGCGAGCCGCACCGCCTGGCGCGACCTGTGCCGCGCCATCGCCCAGTTCAACACCGTCTACGTGACCTACTGCAACCGCGTGGGGCACGAGGATGGCTGGACGTATAGCGGCGGCTCACTCGCGGTCGACCCGCTAGGCGAGGTGATCGCGGAAGCGGATGGCGACGGCGAGGAACTCCTCGTGGTTGACGTGCGCCCCGAGCGCCTGCGCGAGGCGCGCATCCGGCTCCCGCTACTCCGCGACGAGAAGGCGCACCTGGTCGAGCGTGAGCTGGCGCGGGTGCTGCGCCGGCGCGCTGCCGATCCAGGAGAATCCTCGTGACCGCGGGCCTCTACACCGAGCTGCACCAGCATGTGGACGGGTCGATCCCCCCGCGGGTGACCTGGGACCTCATGCAGCGGCATGACCTCACCCCGGTCGAGACGCCCGCGGAGATGGAGCGCCTGCTCGCCTTGCAGCCGGAGGAGGAAGGGTCGCTCCTCGCCTACCTCGACAAGTTCCATTACCCGCTCTGGATCACCCAGTTCTACGAGAACATCACGCAGGTGACCGAGGCGATCGTGGCCGCCGCCTACGCCCAGGGGGTGCGGGTGCTCGAGCTGCGCTACTCGCCGATCATCCACACCTACTCCGGCCTGACGCTGCGCCAGGCGATCGCCGCGGTCCTGTCGGGGCTGAACCGCTCCATGGAGCTGCACGCGGATCTGCGCTGCGGCCTGGTCGTGATCGCCATGCGCCAGCACGGTCCGCACATCGCGAAGATCCTGGCGCGGCAGGCGATCGCCGAATCGGAGCGGTTCCACAGCCGCAGCGGGGTGATCGGGTTCGACATCGCGGGCGCCGAGCGCGGGAATCCGCCGCGACTGTTCCGCGAGGCGTACAGCGTGGCGCGGGCGGGCGGACTCGGCCTGACGGCGCATGCGGGGGAGGACGAGGGGCCGGAGAACGTGTGGCAGGCGATCGACGTGCTCGGCTGCGAGCGGATCGGGCATGCCTGCTCCGCCATTCAGGACGAAGTCCTGATGAAGCGTCTGGCGCGCGATCAAATCCTGGTCGAGTGCTGCCTGACCTCGAACTTCCAGACCGGCTCGGTCGCCCGCACGACGGCCCATCCGATCTTCGCCTTCCTCGAAGCGGGCGTGCCGGTCGCCATCTGCACCGACAACACCACCGTGTCGAGCACCGACATGGGGCGCGAGAACCTGGCGGTCGCGGCGACGCTCGGAGACGCCGCGGTCGCGCAGATTCACCGCAATGCGCGCGCCCACTCCTTCATCTCCTCGGTCCGCACCGAGGCGGGCGGCCGCCCACGGAACGGGTGATGGCGGCTCGCCGGAAGCGCGCCGTTCCCTCCCCCGACGCGGGGCTCGCGGAGTTGAGGATCAACGCCCCCCGGATCGAGAAGATCCTGGTCGGGTTCCTGGCGGAGGAGAGCGGCCGTGCCGGACGTTCCGTGCTCCTGATCGGACTCTCAGGCGGGCTCGACTCGGCAACGGCGGCCTGGCTTGCGGTCCGCGCCGTCGGGCCCGCGAACGTGATCGGAGTGCTGCTGCCGTACCGCACCAGCAGCGCCGCCTCCGCCCGGGACGCGCGGGCGCTCGGCAGGACGCTTCAGATCCGGCTCGAGGAAGTGGACATCTCGCCGATGGTGGACGCCTACTTCGCCGGGCGGCGGGACGCATCGCGGGGCCGGCGCGGCAACAAGATGGCGCGCGAGCGGATGAGCGTGCTCTACGACCTCTCGGAGCAGCATGAAGGTCTGGTCGTCGGCACAAGCAACAAGACGGAGATGCTCCTTGGATACGGGACGCTGCACGGCGATCTCGCCTGCGCGCTCAACCCGCTCGGCGATCTCTACAAGACCCAGGTCCGCCAGCTCGCGGCGCACCTGGGCGTGCCGCGCGCGATCCTCACCAAGCCCCCAACGGCCGACCTGTGGCCCGGCCAGACCGACGAGGCGGAACTGGGGATCACCTACGCTGTCGCCGACCGGATCCTCCATCTGCTCGTCGATCGGCGGGCCAAGGAGGCGGAGCTGCTCGCGGCGGGGTTCGATCGCGCGCTCGTGCGCAAGGTGCGGGAGATGATCCGCCGCTCACAGTTCAAGCGCCGGCTGCCGCTGATCGCGAAGGTCTCGCAGCGGACCGTGGGGGTCGATTTCCGCTATCCGCGGGACTGGGGGACGTGAGCCCGCAGGCCCATCGAGGCGTTGAACCGCTCAGGGGCAGACCGCCGGAGTCCGCGGCGTGCCGTTCGAGCGCGTGCCGTACGTTCCCACGCCGCAGACGTTCTTCCCGCGCACCAGGTAATAGAGGCCGGTGCGGGAGGCGGGGATCGTCGCGTCGGTGAGCTGGGTCGTGGCGCTGTTCGTCGCGAGACAGATCTCGGCGGCGCCGCCGCCCGCCGGCAATTGCGAGAGGATCCCCCGCATGGCGTCGTAGACGGTTTGCGGTCCTGCCTGGGCGGCGAGCGAGGCCCACGACACCGTCTGCCCGTCGAGGGCGAAGGCCACGGCCGAGACCTCGGCCGGCACCGACCAGACCGTCGGATCCTCGGGCAGGCAGTCGATCGAATTACTCACGCCGTCCCCGTCCAGGTCGGCGAGTGCCTCGAGCACGATCGAGGTCGGGTTGTTGTGCACCCTCCACGAGAGATCGCCATCGAGCGTCGGCAGGTTGAGCGACGAGAACGCCCCGAGCACCGAGCCGAACGTCAGGATCGTGAAGGTGTCGGCGTTGGCCGGCACGAAACCGTTCACCAAGGTGACATTGAGCGTGCCCGCCAGCGTCGCGACGCCGGTGACGTCGGCCTGGTCGTGGCCGGAGCCGGCCATGAGCCCGCCGATCTCCACGTCGAACGCGGCGCCTGCCGTCTGGGTCAGCGCCCCGGAGATCGTCACCGCCCCGGGTGACAGACCGGGCGCGAGGTGCCCGCCATTCGCGATATTGGCGCTGATCGTCCCGGAGCCGCCGACGGACCCGCCTTGGATGTCGAGCGCGCTGGTCGACGCGAGCGTGCCGCCCGCGGCGGCCGTCGAGCCGGCGGTCTGCACGTACCCCGCGGTGTACGACAGGGTCGACGCCTGGGCGCGCACGCTCCCAGCGTTGGTGAAGGGGATGCCGATGGTGGTGCTGCCCGACCCGGCGGTTTTCTTGAAGGTCGCCCCGGGCTGATTCTCGAACGCGGCCGTGCCGCCGAAGGTGTTGGTCATGGGCGCGTCGCCGACCGCGTCCCAGAGTCCCGAATTGTGGATCGACGCTCCGGACCCTATCCGCACGGCGCCCGATCCGGCCCACGTCGTCGTGCCGGCCGTGTTGAGGATGCGCGACGCCGTCAGATCCTTGACCGCGCTGCCGCTGAAGGCGATCCCCCCGTTCGCGTTGGTCGCGGCCGCGCCGGTCAGCTCGCCGCTGGTCCAGGTCGTCGTGCCCGAGACCGTGACGGTGTCGGCGCCCTGCAGAGTTCCCATCGCCAGCGACAGCGTCGCCACGTCGATAGGCTCGCCGCTGTTCAGGGTCAGCACGCCCCCCGAGATGATGAGGGCGCCGCCGGCGCTCCCCACGGTCGCCGCGGGGTGGAAGGTCGCCGTGCCGCTGCTCAGACTGGTCGAGGCGGAGGTGCTGTACGCGCCACTGACCTCGACGGCGCCGCCGGTGATCGAGACGGCCGGGACGGTGACGCTCGACCCCGCTTGCAGGAGATAGGCGCCGCCGGAGAACCTGAGGGTGGTCCCGGGAGTGCCGCTGAACGATCCCGATGCTGTCCCCCCGGCGTCGAGGGAAAGCATGCCGCTCTCGACCGACACGACGCCGGCGTTGTCGAACGCGAGGCTGCTGCCGGTGGCGCCGGCGCCGGTCGTTTTCTTGAACGTCGCCCCGAGCGCATTGTCGAACGGCGCGGCCCCGCCCAGATTGATGAGGGTCGCGTCCCCCTGGGCGTCCCAGGTGCCGCTGTTGTGGATGGCGGCCCCACCGCCAACTCGGATGGAGCCGGTTCCCCCCCAGGTGGTCGTGCCGGCGGTGTTGAGGACGCGCGCCGCAAGGAGGTCCTTCACGCCCCCGCTGCTGAAGGTGATCCCTCCGTTGGCGTTCGTGGTGCCGGCCCCGCTCATCGTCCCGCTCGTCCAGGTCGTCGCCCCCGAGACCGTCACGGTATCGCTCCCCGTGAGCTCCCCGACCGCGAGCGACAGCGTGGTGACTCCTATCGGCTCGCCGCTCGTGAGGACGAGCGCGCCGTTCGTGATCGTCAGCGCGCTGCCGAGGCTCGCAACGGTCGCCGCTGGATTGAAGGTCGCGGTGCCCGCGGCCACCGTGGTCGCCGTGGCCATGTTGCAGGTCCCATTCACCTCGAGCGTGCCGGAACTCATCGAGAGGGTGGCGAGGTCGAGGCTCGAGGTGGAGTCGAGCGTGTAGTCCCCCCCGCTGAACTGAAGCACCGTCCCGGCCGAGCCGGTGAACGACCCCGAACCCGACCCGCCGCCACTCAGCCGCACCGTGCCGCTCTGCACCTCGACCGTGCCGGCGCTGTCGAATGGGATGTCGATGGCCGTCGCGCCGGCGCCGGCCGATTTCCTGAAGGTCCCGCCCGCCGCATTCTCGAATAGCGCCGCGCCCTGCAGGAGGGTGACCTGCGCATCGGCTTGTGCGTTCCACGTGCCGGTGTTGTGGATGACGGCCCCGCCGCCAACCCGGATGGAGCCGGTGCCGCTCCACGTGGTCGTGCCGGCGGTGTTGAGGACGCGCGCGGCGGTGAGATCCTTGACGCTCGCG
>Ga0184629_10000868_pt1 | contig 12946 bp, 5 predicted proteins | sample PLM4_32_b1_FD_133158 | JGI IMG/M metagenome (GOLD analysis project Ga0184629, IMG submission 133158) | Groundwater sediment microbial communities from an aquifer in East River, Colorado, USA - PLM4_32_b1 | ecosystem: Environmental > Terrestrial > Soil > Riparian zone | place: USA: East River... | reverse complement strand
TTGAAGGGCGTGTCGGTCCGCGCCGAGGCGGGTGAGATCGTGACCCTGATCGGCGCCAACGGCGCGGGGAAGACCACGCTGCTGCGCACGCTCTCGGGGCTGATCCCCGCGCGCGCCGGCCGGATGCGCTTCGATGGGAAGGAGATCACGCGCCTGCCGCCGCACGAGATCGTCGCACTCGGGGTCTCGCACGCGCCCGAGGGGCGGCTGGTGTTCGCGAACCTCACGGTCGACGACAACCTCGAGCTCGGCGCCTACCGGCGGAAGGACCGCGCCGGGATCGCCGCCGACCGCGAGGAATCGTTCCGCCTGTTCCCGCGCCTCGGCGAGCGCCGGCGCCAGAGCGCCGGGACGCTCTCGGGCGGCGAGCAGCAGATGCTCGCGATCGCACGCGCGCTCATGTCGCGGCCGCGGCTCCTGCTCCTGGACGAGCCCTCGCTGGGCCTAGCGCCGCTCCTGGTGCGCGAGATCTTCAAGCGCATCCGCGAGATCAACCAGCGCGGCGTCACCGTGCTGCTGGTCGAGCAGAACGCCCACATGGCGCTCTCGATCGCGCGCCGCGGCTACGTGCTCGAGACCGGGCGCGTCCGCCTCGAGGACGAGGCCGCGCGGCTGCTGCAAAACGAAGAGGTCAAGCGGGCGTACCTGGGCGGGTAGGATGGCGCCGCTGGCGTGCCGGGCACTGCGGAGGAACGTGACATGCATATCTCTTCGATTCCGTTCGGCACCACCGACTGGTCGCAGGTCCCGCGCACCGAGCACAAGGGCGAGCGTGGCTTCGCCTACCGGCGCATGCAGCAGTTCGGAGCCATTCGGGTACGCATGGTGGAGTACACCCCCGGCTACATGGCCGACCACTGGTGCGTCAAGGGGCACATCCTGCTGTGCACCGAGGGCGAATTGCACACCGAACTCGAGGACGGGCGAAGGTTCACGCTCAAGCCTGGCATGAGCTATCAGGTCGCAGACAATGCCGAACCCCACCGCTCGTACACCGAGGTTGGCGCGAAGCTCTTCATCGTCGATTGATGGACGAGGCATCCACGAGGCGTGAGCCGCGCGTGAGACGAGGATCCCCGGCCCGGCGATGCGGGCGGGGCGGCCGGGAGCGCACCATGAGCGGGCGCCGCCCGGGATCCGGGCGGGCGCTGCTGGCCGCGAGCCTCGTGATCGCGCTCGTGGGCTGCTCGCGGGACCGGAACACCGGCGAGGCCGGCGTGTCGGGCTCGGCGGTCGTGGACCGTGAGGCGCCCCCGACGGACGGGTCGCCCGGCGACTCGCTCGGGTCGCTGTTCGACCTCCCGTTCGCGCTGACCGACCAGGATGGCCGCGCGCGGCATCTCTCCGACCTGCGTGGCCGGCCGTTCGTGGCGAGCATGATCTACAGGCGCTGCACGTCGGTCTGCCCGCGCATCACGGAGGATCTCCGCAACCTCGAGCGTGCGCTCCCGTCCCGGGACCGCGCGCGCGTCCGGTTCGTGCTGTTCTCGCTCGACCCGGAGCACGACACCCCCGAGGCCCTGCGCGCCTTCGCGGCCGAGCACTCGCTCGATCCCGGGCGCTGGACGCTGCTCGCCACCCACGCCGACGATCTGCGCACGCTGGCGGCGGTGCTCGGCGTCCGCTACCGGCCGGACGAAGGCGGCCAGATCGCGCACTCGGCGCTCATCGCGGTGGTGGACGGGGAGGGCGTGATCCGCCATCGCCAGCTCGGGACCGGGAACGACCCCGGGCCGCTGCGCTCGGCGGTTCACGCGGTGCGCTGACCCCCGACTACCGGAGCAGCACGAGAGCCCGGGTCATGCGCCGCCCGTCGGCATCGAGGGACAGGTAGTACACGCCCGCCGCTGCCGTGCGACCGCCGTCATCGCGGCCGTCCCAGACCAGGCGATAGGCCCCCGGTTCCTGAACGGCGCTCACCAGCGTGCGCACGCGGCGCCCCCCCACCTCGTAGACGCCGAGCGCGACCGCGCCGGCGCGGGCGAGCACGTAGCTCACCGTCGCCCTGCCGCGCGCCGGATTCGGGGTCGGCGCGAGGAACACGGTCTGGCCGGGGGCCGGAGGCACGTCCGTCGTCTGGAAGATCGGCACCGGGCGGTTCGCCGCATCCCTGGTGTCCACGGGACCCAGCCCGATCCCCGAGAGTCCGGAACGCAGCGCGCGGAAACGCACGCGCGCCACTTCTCCCTCTCCACTGATCCCGCTCGCGCCGAGGCCCAGGAGCGCCGCGTCCACCGTGCCCGGCCGCGGCGAGAGCACGATGCCGCCCTGCGCCTCGATGAAGCCCGAAGGCTCGAATCCGACCGGTTCCACGACCGTCGCGTCCCACGCCAGTCGCGCCGAGAACGCCTGCATGCGGCCGCCGGCCGAGAGCCCCAGCGAGGCCGTGACCTCCGTGCCCGCCTCCACCTGCTGCGGCCCGACCACGGTGAAGCGCTCCGCGGCGGCCAGCAGCGGTGCGGCGGCCCGCGCCGCGCCGGCGGCGCGCACCGGTCGCGCCGGCGCGGGGGAGCCGGCGGCGGCGCCGTAGTTCGCGGCGAAGATGAACAGGTCCTCGAAATCGATCTGATGGTCGGGGAGCGGACGCGAGTCGGGCATCCCGCTCAGCGTCGGCCCGACGTCCAGGTACCCGACGGGATTGACCGCGGCGGGGCCGGTGATGCCGTAGTGGGCGCCGAGCAGCGAGATGTCTTCGGTCCACACGTTGTTGTTGCCGGCGCCGGCCGTGATCCCGTCGGTGACGTCGCCCAGGAGATAGTCGAGGGTGCCAGGGGTCAGGTTCGAGACGGCCGTCAGGCTGCAGGCATCGGTGGTCACGGCGACGTAGACCCACACGCCGCGCGCCGGCGGCTGATCCACGAAGCCGGGCGCGGGATTCGTGGCGACGTGGACCCACGGCCCCCCGGGCACGAGCGACGAATCGGGAGGCGAGGAAGCGTCGGCGTAGAGCGGGTAGGTGCCGCGCGGCGCGCGGTAGAGATCCACCCGCTCGCTCGTCCCCAGGCTCCAGTCGATGAGGATCTGCGTGGTGCTGTCCGAGCTGCCGGTCACGATCGTCGGCTCCGCCGCGAGCCCGGCGAGCGCCTGGGGACCGGCCCGATCGACGGTGAGCAGCGCGGCCGGGCCCGCTGCGACCGGGAGCGCCGCGTTGAGGCAGTCGCGCACGCGCACCGCGAGCACCGTGATCTCGGCGTCGCCGTCTCCCGCGACGGGCGCGAAATCGACGGTGAAGAGCTCGCCGCCGGCCGTGAGTTCGCACGGCCCGCCGAGCACCGCCGCATCCACCGTGTACGAGCCGCCCCCGTTGTCGGTGACGAAGAGCACGGTCGGATAGCCGGAGAACCAGCTTCCTTCGTGGACGCTCGCCCGCGGGTTCGCCGGCGTGGCCAGGGCGATCTTCGACGTGTCGATCTGGAAGGTAGCGCTCATCCCGCGCGCCGCCGCCGAGTCGACGCGCTCGTAGACGAACGGCACCGCGACCTGCGGGGTCACGGGCTTGATGCACAGGTCGGCGGTCGCGGCGGTCACCCGCGAAGCCGGCGGGGCGGCGAAGATGGGGATCGAGTAGCTGCGCGTCCCGGTGCGGCCGTTCACGTCCACCGCCAAGACGCTGAAGAACGAGGTCCCCACGGCGCCCGGCGTGCCGGTGAGCGTGCCGCTGCCCGCGTCGAGCGCGAGTCCCACCGGCGGCGCGCCGGAGATGACCGTCCAGGTGATAGGCGCCGTGCCGGAGTCGGTCGCGAGTACCACGGCGTACGGATCGCCGAGCGAGCCTCCGGGGAGCGCGGCCGGCTGCAGCGCCAGTGGCTGCCGGTTGATGGCGAGCGAGGCGGGCGGCCCTGGCGCCACCGGCACGAGCGCGCCGGAGCAGTCACGCACCTGGACCGCGGTCACGGTGATGGTCCCGCTGCCGTCGGGGCCGGCGGCGGCCAGGTCGATGGAGAAGAGCGTGCCGCCGCTGTCGATTCCGCACGGCTCGCCGACCAGCCCCAGGTCCACGACGTAAGAGCCGTCGCCTCCGTCGGTCACCGAGAGGCTCGTGTTGACATGGCCATCGAGCCACGAGCCCGGATGGATGCTGGCGGCAGGCGTCGCCGGCGTGCACAGCGCGAGCCGCGCCGTCTCGAGCGCGAAGGTGACCCGGACGCTGCGCACCGGGGTGGACTCGCCGCGCGTGTATTCCACCGGCACCGCCACACACGGAAGGCCGTTGCTGATCATGAGACCGGCCGCGTCCGCCGCAACGCTCGAGACCGGCGCGGTGGCGAAGATCGTGAGCATGTAGGCCCGCGTCTCCGTGCATTCGATCGAATCGGTGGCCGCCACGACGATCGGGAAGGTGTCGGCCACGGTCGGTGTGCCGTGCAACCTGCCGGTCGCGGGCTCGAGCACGAGCCCGGCGGGCAGGGCGCCGGAGGCCACCGACCACGCATGGGGCGGGTGCCCGCCGGACGCCGTGAGCGTCTGGTCGAAAGCCGCTCCCACCGCGCCGCTCGGCAGGATTCCGGGGCCGATCGCGATCGGCGTGCAGGCGGGGAAGACGTTCAGGGTGCGGCCGAACGATCCCTGGCAGAGGTTCGAATCCGTGACCGCGATCGTGAACGCCGACGTCCCGAGGGTGCCCGGCGTACCCGCCAGCACGCCTTCCGCGGAGAGCGTGATCCCGTCCGGCAGCACTCCGGAGCTCACGCTGAAGGAAAGGGGTGGGGCTGCGCCCTGCACGGCAAGGGTCTCCGCGTAGGCGGCGCCCAGGTGTGCAGACGGCAGAGCGGCGGGAAGGAGGACGAACGCAGTGCAGGCCTCGCGGACGAGCACCTCGTAGGCGCGGCTGCCCGCGCAGGCGATCGCCGTCGTGGCCGTCACGGAGAAGGCGAAGCTGCCTCCGGTGGAGGGCGTCCCCGAGAGCGCGCCGGTCGCCGGGTCGAGGGTCACTCCGGGCGGCAGCGCGCCGGCGGTCACGGCGTAGCAGTACGGCGCTGTGCCGCCCGCGGCGCTCACCGTCTGCGCATACGCATCGCCCACGCGGCCCGCGGGCAGCGACGGTGGCGAGAGCGCGACCCCCGGGCAGCTCAGGCTGCCGTCGGCCTCGACCCCGGCCAGGAACGACGCGGTCTTTCCGCCGAGTACCCCGAAGCCGCCGCCCGCGTAGATCGTGCCGCCCTCACCCGTGAAGACCTGGACGATGTTATCTGAGCCCGGATTCCACGCAGTCGCCGCGCCGCTCGTTGGGTCGAGCGAGGCGATCCGGCTGCGCGCCTGACTGGCGATCGCGCTGAACAGCCCGCTCGCGTAGAGCGCGCCGCGGTGCAGGGCCAGGGCGGTGACCGGACCATTGGCGTCCGGGTTCCACGAACCCGCGAGCCCGCTCGCCGCGTCCAGCACCGCGATGCGATTGCGCGGCTCCCCGCCCACGCTGGTGAAGAAACCGCCGACGTAGAGCGCGCCGCAGGCCGGCGCCAGCGCGCGGACGGTGCCGTTCGGGCTTGGATTCCAGGCGGTGAGCAGCCCGGAGGCGGCGATTACGGCGGCGAGGTTGCGGCACGGTATGCCGCCCACGTTCTGGAATGAGCCTCCGACGTACACGACCCCGCCGGAGGGGACGATCGCGAACACCTGGCCGTCCACGTTGGGATTCCAGCCGCTCGCGAGGCCGGTGGCGGCATCCACCCCCGCCAGATTGTTGCGCGCCTGCCCGCCGATCGTGGCGAACGTTCCCCCCGCGTACACGGTGCTTCCGCTCACCGCCAGCGCCGAAACGGCGCCGCCGCCGTTCGGATTCCACGGGGTCGCGAGCCCGGTCGCCACGTCGATCGCCGCCAGGTTGTTGCGCGCCTGCCCGCCGGCGCTCGAGAACTGCCCGCCCGCGAGGATCGTCCCCGCGTACGGGGTCATGGCCAGGACCGGGCCGTTCGCGCCCGGATCCCAGGACGTGACCGCGCCGCTCGCCAGGTCGATCGCCGCGAGCGAGCGGCGGATCGCGCCGCCGATGCCATTGAAGCTGCCGGCGACGTAGAGCGCGCTCCCGCCCGGCCCCAGCGCGCGCACGGGTCCGTAGGCGCTCGGGTCCCAGCCGGTCGCGAGCCCCGAGGCGGAGTCCAGCGCCGCCACGTAAGTGCGCGGCTGTCCGCCGATGGTCGTGAATTCCCCTCCGGCATAGATCACGGAGCCATTCACGGAGAGCGCGAGGACTCTCCCGTTGGCGCCGGGATTCCACGATGCGACCGGCAACCCGGTCGCGGCATCGAGGACGGCGATCCGGCTGCGCACCACGCTCCCAAACTTGGTGAACGCGCCGCCCACGTAGACCAGCGACCCGTTCATGGCCAGTGTCAGGACCTGGTTGTCCGGCTGCGGGTTCCACGTCGTCGTGAGCCCGGTCGCCGCGTCGACCGCGCCGAGATCGACGCGTGATTGCCCGCCGAGGGAGCTGAAGAACCCGCCCGCGTATACGATGCCGGCGCTCGCGGCGAGAGCGAACACGCTGCCGTTGGCGCCCGGGTTCCAGGGAGACGCGGCGCCATCCACGAGATCCAGCGCGGCCAGGCGGGCGCGCGCCGCGCCGCCGATCGTGAGGAAGCTGCCGCCCGCGTAGAGCACGCTGTCGGTGACGGCCAGTGCGCTCACGCTGCCGTCCGCGTCCGGATTCCAGGCGAGCGCGAGCCCGGTCAGCGAATCCAGCGCGGCGATGCGGGCGCGCGAAGCCCCGCCGATCGTGAGGAAGTCGCCGCCGGCGTAGACCACGCCGCCCTGCAGAGCCACGCAGAGCACGGGCTGATCGGGCGCGGGATCCCAGGCCGCCACGCTGAGGTCCGCGAGCACGTGGGCGAGGTTGAGGCGCGCCTCGCCGCCGACCGCGGTGAACGCGCCGCCGATGAACCAGCCACCCGCGCCGTCCGGCACGACGGCCTGGATCGTGCCCGCGACCGCCGGGAACCCGCTTACGACCTGACCGCTCGTCGTGTCCACCGGTACGCCGCAGCCCGTCGCCTGCCCGACGTGGGTGAAGCTCCCGCCGATGTAGAGCTTGCCGCCCGCGACCAGCCCGGCATTCACCATGCCGTTGGTCATGGCGAGATCGCTGCGCACGGTCTGGGCGCGGAGCGCCGCCGGGGCGCCCAGCATGGCAAGCGCGAGGCCGGCGCACATGAGCCGGGCGAACCGACGCCGGGATGCGGCCGGGGCGGATCGCGGCAGGCAGGCGCTCTGGGTGCTCATCGTGCTGTTTCCACGTTCGATGGCGCAGCGCGGATCACGACCTGGGGGGACCCGCCTCGGCGTCCTGATGCGGGGAGCCCCCGCCGCTTTCCGCGCGGGGGCTCCCGGTCCGAATGCGGGGTAATGCGGTCGGCGCTCGAGACTACCGATACATGGCCTTCAGGCTTCCCCAGGTGGTGTTTGCTGCCGGAGTCGGGCGAACCGACTGCACGTTGACCACTACTTTATCGAACGTGCTGGTCCCGCCGTACGCCGCCGCTTCAAAGCAGAGCCAGAAATCCCCGGGAGTCGCGAGGCTGCTGTACGCCAGCATCTGCGGCCGTGGCCCGGCCAGATTGCGCGCGTCCTGCGAGAACCACGTGCCTCCCGGGCCTTGAATGTAGAACCCGAAGTTGTCCTTGTCCGCGCCGGGATAGAACGTCTGGCCCATGAACACCGAGTTCTGATTGAACAGGCTCACGATCAGGTTCCCGCCGCCGAAGTGCAGCGTCGCGTACCAACCCGCAACGGCACCGCCCGGGAAGACCTGGAACAGCGGGGGGACGGGTCCCATCGGAGCACCACCGTTGTAGACGCCCATCGAGGCCGTCGTGCCGAGTTGGTTCTTCAACATCAGGGTGAAGTCGGTGTTTCCGGTGATCGACACTGACCACACCTGTGCATCCAACTGCTGCGTCTGGACGTTGATGCCCGGATCCACGATATTCATGTAGTTCTGCAGCGGGCCGGAGAAGAACCCCACCTGCGGAACCCGCAGGTTGAGCGCGCTCGCCGGCGCTGCGACGAGCACGAGACTGACGACTGCAACAACTGTGGAAAGCAGCGTGGACCGCCCTAGCCATTTCATCGAGTCCCCCTCCCTGTGGTGAGCCAAAGCTGAATTCGACGATCCTTGGCAGCGTGGGGCGGCCTGGGGGAAGGGCTGCGGCTCCACTGCGGGTCGTCGCGACGGTACGGTGATCGAACAAGCGCACCGAACCCCGTGTATGTCAATTACCACTCCTGCTGGCGAAAGTCCATGCCCTTTTGGACGTGGGGCAATCGCCTGCGACCCCTTGGTAACCCTGCTACTGCGGCCGTCAGGAATCTATGCTCCTATCGGACCATGTCCCCACCGGGGCACCGGCGTCTTCGAGGGGGCGGGGAACGGCGGGCCGGCGGCCTGGCAGTGCCCTTCGCGGAACCGCAGCAAGCCGTCTAGAATGCCGAGAATGGCGACTCGAACCTCCCCTCTGCGCGCGCTTCCCGCGGTCGAGACCGTGCTCCGGCATCCGGCGCTCGAGGCGGCGCTGCGCGATCTGCCGCGCGCGCTCGTGGTCGAGGCCGTGCGCGCCGAGCTGGCGGAGGAGCGCGCGCGCCTCAAGGCGCGCGCGGACGGCGCCCCCGACGCCGACCACATCGCCCGCCGCGCCGCGGAGCGCGCCGCCCGCGAGCGGCGGCCGGCGTTGCGCCGCGTGCTCAACGCGACCGGCGTCGTGCTCCACACCAATCTGGGCCGCGCCCCGCTTCCGGCCGCGGCGCTCCGGGCGCTCGATGATGTGGCGCGCGGCTACTCGAGCCTCGAGTACGACCTCGAGGCCGGCCGCCGCGGCGAGCGCGGCGCGGGGGTGGAGCGCTGGCTCGTGCGCCTCACCGGCGCGGAGGCGGCGCACGTGGTCAACAACGGCGCTGCGGCCGTGCTGCTCTCGCTCTCGGCGCTCGCGGCGGGCCGCGCGGTCGTGGTCTCGCGGGGCGAGCTGGTCGAGATCGGCGGGTCGTTCCGCATCCCGGAGATCCTGGAGAAGAGCGGCGCGCGCCTGCTCGAGGTCGGCACCACCAATCGCACGCACCTCAAGGACTACGAGCGCGCGCTCGAGCGCCATGACGATGTCGGCGCGGTGCTGCGCGTCCACCCCAGCAACTTCCGGGTCGCGGGCTTCACGGCGCGCCCCACGCTCGAAGACCTGGTGCGGCTCACCCGCCGCCACAAGATTCCGCTGATCGAAGACCTCGGCAGCGGCTCGCTCGTGGATCTCGAGCCGTTCGGCCTCGAGCACGAGCCGACGGTGGGGGAGAGCCTCAAGGCCGGCTGCGACCTCGTGACCTTCTCGGGCGACAAGCTGCTCGGCGGATCGCAGGCGGGGCTGGTGCTCGGCACGCGGCGCGCGGTGGAGCGCGTGAAGAAGGACCCGCTCGCGCGCGTGCTGCGGGCCGACAAGCTGGCCCTGGCGGCGCTGGAAGCCACGCTCGCGCTCTACGCCGACCCGGAGCGCGCGGCGCGCGAGATTCCCGCGCTGGCGATGCTGCAGGCCACGGCCGAGGCGCTCGAGCCGCGCGCCCGGCGGCTGGCCGAGGCCCTGAAGGCGCGCGCGCCTGCGCTCGAGGCCCGGGTGACGCGCGGCGACGGCGAGGCGGGAGGCGGCTCGTTGCCGCTCCAGAAGCTGCCCGGCTGGGTGGTCGAGGTCGAGATCGCGGGCCGGGCCGCGAACGAGCTCGAGCGCCTGGCGCACGGCGCGGATCCGCCGGTGATCGGAACGATTCGCGCGGGGCGCTTCCGGCTCGATCCGCGCACGCTCGCGGAGGCCGAGATCGAGGAGGCCGCGGAATCACTGGCCCGGGCGTGGGCCGCGCCGGCGGCGGCGGAGCGCGCTGGCGGCGCAGAGGATGCAGCATCTCGTGCCGCCGCGGCGGCCCGTGTTCGCGCGGCAAAGCCGTCGGACACGCATTCTCGCGTTGACCGCGGCCCCCGCAGCCGCTAACTTCCGCGGACCGGCTGTCGAAATCGCATCGGAGGGCCCGCCCCGGGTACCAGGGGGTCGGGGGCGTACAAGGGATTGCACGCGCCGTTGCCGCGGCCGGCGTTCGGGACATCGCTCGCGCGCCCGGAACGACACGACCGTCTCGGACCCGCTTCGCCTCGATTGCGCGGCTCGCGGTTCAGCTCCCCGCAGGCCCGGAACGAGAAGGAGACAAGGATGTTTCTTCACAAGCTCGAACTGCAGGGGTTCAAATCGTTCGTGGACAAGACCGAGATCCTGTTCGGCGCAGGGATCACGGGCGTCATCGGTCCGAACGGCTGCGGGAAGACCAACGTCTCGGACGCGATCCGCTGGGTGATGGGCGAGCAGAGCGCCCGCACGCTGCGCGGCGACTCGATGGAAGACGTGATCTTCAACGGGTCTCCCAGGCGCAAGCCCTTAGGGTTGGCCGAGGTCCATCTCACCCTCAAGAACGACCGCGGCATCCTGCCGACCGAGTACTCCGAGGTCACGATCTCGCGCCGCGTGTTCCGCTCCGGCATGAGCGAGTACTTCCTGAACCGGACGCCCTGCCGGCTCAAGGACATCCGCGACCTGTTCTTCGACACCGGCATGGGCAGCCACGCCTACTCGGTGATCGAGCGCTCGATGGTGGACCACGTGCTCTCGGACAACTCCGGCCACCGGCGCTTCCTGTTCGAGGAGGCGTCCGGGATCACCAAGTACAAGGCGCGCAAGAAGGAGGCGCTGGCCAAGCTCGAGGCGACCGAGGGCGACCTCACCCGCCTCAACGACATCGTGTTCGAGATCGAGCGCGAGCTGCGCTCGCTCGCCCGCCAGGTTGCCAAGGCGCGGCGCCACCAGCGCCTGCGCGACGAGGTGCGCGACCTCGACCTCACGCTCACCGCCGGGCACGTGGACGCGCTGCGCCGCCGCGAGATCGAGTCCCGCGACCAGTGGCAGGAGGAGACGGTGCGGCGCGAGGGCGTGGCGGCTGCGCTGGCCGCCGTCGAGGCCGGACTCAACGATCAGAAGCTCGCGCTGCTCGAGCTGGAGCGGGAGCTCACGACCGCGCAGGGCGGGCTCAGGGACCGCGAGGAGGCCCGCACGCGGGCCGAGCACCAGGTGGTGCTGCTGCGCGAGCGCGCCGCGGGGCTCGGGCGCCGCGCCGAGGAGGCGGCGGCCGAGGCGGCGCGCATGCGCGAGCGCCTCGAGGAAGTGACCGCCCGCGAGCGCGAGGCCGGGGAGCGGCGTGCGACCCTCACGGCCGAGCGCGACGGCGCACAGGACGCGGCCGAGGCGGCGGAGCGCGATCTGGGGGCGGTCGAGGCGGAGCTGCGCGGCCGGAGGGACTTGGCCACGGAGCGCAAGCAGCTCTCGCTCGACCTGTTCTCGACCGAGGGCGAGAAGCGCGGCGCCTGCGAGCGCATTCGCGAGCGCCAGAGCTCGCTGGCCGAGCGCCGCGACGCGGCGGCGGCGCGCCGCGCCGAGCTGGAGTCGCGACTTTCCGATCTCGGCCGGCGGCTCGAGGCGGGGGTTGCGCAGCGCCGCGGCCTCGAAGTCGAGCGCGACGAGGCCGAGCGCGCCCTGTCCGAGGTCGCGGGCCGGATCGAGGCCCTGGCGGCGAACGTTCGCGAGAGCACTGCGACCCTGGCGAAGCGGCGCGAGGTGACGGCGGCTGCCGAGTCGCGCCTCAACACGCTGCTCGAGCTCAAGCGCAACTTCGACGGCGTCTCCGAGGGCGTGAAGGCGCTGATGAGCGCCGGCGGGCGTCCCGCCGGGGTCCTCGGGGTCGTGGCCGACGTGCTCGAGGTGCCGGCGCTCTACCTCGACGCCCTGGAGGCCTCGCTCGGCGAGGCCTCTGCGTTCGTGCTGGCCGAGGATCGGGCCGCGGTCGGGCGCGCGCTCGAGCGACTGCGCGCGCTGGACACCGGACGTGCCACGCTGGTGGACCTCGGCAGCGTCAGCCACGGCGCTTTGCCCGTGGTTCCGGGCGGCGAGGGCGTGGTGGGCCGCGCCTCCGATCTGGTGCGCTGCGGCGAGCGCTTCCGGCCGCTGGTCGAGCGCCTGCTCGGCGCGGTCATCGTGGTGCTGAACCGCGAGACGGCGTCCCGGCTTGCCGCGGGAGCCGAGGGCGGGCTGCGCTTCGTGAGCCTGGACGGCGAGGTCTGGGAGCGCGGCCGGGTGCGCGCGGGATCGGCCCGGAGCCTGAGCGGGCTGCTGCACCGCGAGATGGAGATTCGCGACCTGAGCGGACAGCTCGCCGACGAGACGCTCGCGATCGAGGCCCAGGAGCGGGAGTTGCAGGCGCTCGACGGCGGGCGCGCACGCCTGCTCGAGGACCGGGCCACGGCTGAGGCGGAAGTCGAGGCGCGGCGCCTGGCGCTCGAAACGCTCGGCCGCGAGCGCGAGGCGGCGGAGCGCGAGAAGCAATGGGCGGCGGGGGAGTCCGAGGATCGTGGCCGCGAAGTGGCGGCGGCCGAGGCGGAGCTCGACACGCTGACGCGCGCGCTTCAGCAGGCCGAGGAGGATCTCGCCTCGTTCCAGCGCGAGCTCGATCAGGCGCGCGCGCAGCTCGCCGACCTGGACGGCGCGGTGAGCGCGCTGGAGGCGCGGCGCGAGGCGGCCTCGAAGCGGGCCCAGCAGGCGCGCGAGAAGCTGCTCGCGCTCTCCCGCGAGGAGGGTGAGTGGCAGGCGGAATGGGCGCGCGCCGAGCAGACCCGGCGCGAGCTGGAGACGGGGCTCGCCGCGCGCGCGGCCGAGCAGGACGCCGCCCGCTCGCAGATGGCGGAGATCGAGGCCGAGGTCTCCGGGCTCTCCGCGGGGCTCACCGGACTGCTCGAGGGCGAATCGAGCCAGCGCGAGCGCGCGGTGGAGCTGCAGAAGCGCTTCGGCACGCTGCGCGCGGCGGTGCAGGCGGCGGAGGAGGAGGCGCGCGGCAAGCGCTTCGAGCACACCGAGCTGGCGGAGCTGCTGCACCAGCTCGAGCTGGG
>Ga0184629_10000866_pt1 | contig 12968 bp, 11 predicted proteins | sample PLM4_32_b1_FD_133158 | JGI IMG/M metagenome (GOLD analysis project Ga0184629, IMG submission 133158) | Groundwater sediment microbial communities from an aquifer in East River, Colorado, USA - PLM4_32_b1 | ecosystem: Environmental > Terrestrial > Soil > Riparian zone | place: USA: East River... | reverse complement strand
CCGGCCTGCTCCATGGTCTCGCGGATGTAGCGCAGGTGGTCGAGCGCCCGGTCTCCGAGACCGGGCAGCTCGGGCTCACGCGGTGGCACCGGTCGGAGCGCGGGCATGCGAGAACGTTACCCCGGCCGCCGCGGCGTATCAAGTACTTTGTACAGCAGAGTATTCCCGTCGCGGACGGGCCTCCGGCCGCTACGAAGAAGCCGACCGCAGGGAGATGTTGCCGTTCAGGGTCTCGAGGTCGAGCCGGCGGCCGCCCTTGCCGATCGAGCCCTGCAGGCGGCGCTTGCTGATCTTCCCGCGCACCGTCAGGGGGAAATCGGAGTGGATCACGCCGTTCATGGTCTCCGCCCGGACATCGGCGTCGAGTCCGGCCGGGAGCGTGAGGCGGATGGCTCCGTTCACCGTGTTGAACGAGATCGGCTCCGTCCACGCGGCGTCGCCGAGTGTCGCCGCGATCGAGCCGTTCACGGTCTCGGCGCTGGCGTAGCCCGAGGTCGAGACCCGCACCGAGCCGTTCACCGTCGCCGCATCGACCGGGCTCTCGAGGTCATCCGCCCGGATCTCGCCGTTCACGGTGCGCGCGATCAGCCGCACGCCCGCGGGGACGCGCACCTCGAAGTCTACCCGGACGTCGTTGTCGTGCGTGTTCATGTGTCCCTCGTCGCCGGGACCGCACACGTTCTCCTTCCCATGCACGTCCGGATACTTCGCGCAGATCGTCACCCCGTCCTCGTGCTCGATCACCTCGATCGTCACGTCTTCGGGGTCGCTCTTCCAGGCGCGCTTCGTCGCGTGGACCTCGACTTCCTTCCCGGCCGCGCGCGACGCCACGAGGTCGCCGTTCACGCCCTTGATCTCGATCGCCTTCCCCGCCGGGATCGCCTTGCTCCATTGAAACGCCTCGCCCACGCGCTTCGCCGCGGCGGATCCGGAAGCGGGCTTGGACGCCGCCGACGCCGCGGTCACGAGAATCAGCACGCCCGTCAGGGCAGCCACCCACAAGGTCCAACGCTTCGTCGTCATGGTCACTCCTTGTTCGGGTTCTCGTCCTTCGTCTTGTCCTTCTCCTTCTCCTCGCTCATCTTTCCGCGCGCCCGGGCCATGCCCGCGCTGCCGCGCTGCTCGAGCCGGATCGCGCCCTGGAACGATTCCAGCTCGAGCTCGGCCGCGCCCGACCCGAGCGTGAAGCGCATGCGCCGGTTGCGGTGCGAGCTCGTCACCTTGACCGGGAAGCTCGAGTCGAACTCGCCGCTGTAGGTGGAGACCGAGACGCTGACGCTGGGCTGCGCGGACAGGGCGACGGTGATGTCGCCGTTGTGGGTCGCGAAGCGGTAGCGCCCGCTCTCGCGCATCTCGCCGTCGTAGAGCACGTCGCCGTTCACGGTCGAGGCCTCGACCGTCGCGCCGCGAATGTCCTCGAGCACGATCTCCCCGTTCACGGTCTCCGCCAGCAGCTCGCCGTCGTGACCCTTCACCGTGATGCCGGCGTTCACCGAGCTCAGCTCGGCGCGGCCGCGCGCCTTCTCCAGCGTGACATCGCCCTCGACCGACTGCAGCGCGATGTGCCCGGAGCCTCCGGACACGTTCACGTCACCGCGTACGGTCTCCACCGCGACCTCGGCCCGGGTGCCCTCGACCGTGACGTCGGTGTAGACGCCGGTGATCTCGAGCGCGACCGTGGCGGGCACCGTGATCCGGAAGTCCACGCTCGAGGGCGCGCCCCACTTGCCGTGCGGCTTCACGGTCACGGTGGATCCGTCGCGCTCGATCTCGACCACCGAACGGCTCGAATGATCGGCCTCGATCCGCACCGCGTTCCGGCTCCAGGTGCCCACCGTGACCTCGCCCGCGAAGTTCTCGATCACGAGCCGGGTCTCGGGCGTGACGGTCAGCGTGGTGTCGGTGTGCGGGCTGAAGGCGAGGGCGGCGGCGGTGGCGATGGTCGCGATCATCAGGTTCTCCTCAGGTCGAGTAGGCCGCGGCCGCCGTGGCGCGCCGCAGCAGGCCCATCTTGAGCCGCATGGTGCTCGCGAGATGGTCGTGCAGGTAGGGATCGGTGGGGTCGGCGGCCAGCGCGCGGCGCGCCTCCGCGATCGCCCGGTCGATCGCGGCGAGATTCTGCTCGACGACGCGCACCGTGCTGGTGTCCAGCCCGGTGCTACGCGACGCGAGCGCGCGCTCGAGCTCGGCGATGGCGGCGTCGTACTGGGCGAGGCCCACGGTCGCGGCATCTGGAGAGAGCGCGGGATTCGATGCCAGCGGCGCGGGCGCAACGCTCGCGGCGGGCCGGAGCGCCATCCACGCCACGCCGCCCGAGACCAGGACGAGCGCGAGCGAAGCGGCTGCGAGCTGCGGGAGGCTGAACGAGAGCCGGCGCTCGGTGAGGGCGCTCAGCGCGCCCGCGAGCCCGCGCCATGCCGCGGCGAACCACGGCCGGCGGGCGCCGCGCCGCTCGAGTCGCGCCGCGATCGCGGGCCACAGGTCGCGCTCCGGCTCGCGGGGCTCGAGCGCGGCGGCGCGCGCGGTCACCGCGCGCAGGGCGGCGAGCGTCGCCGCGCATCCCCGGCACTCCGCGAGATGCGCCTCGAGGGCGAGGGCCTCCCCAGCGTCCAGGCTCCCGTCCACGAACTCCGACAGGCGGTCCGTCCAGCGATCTGTCACCCGTTCCTCCTCATGCGTCCAGATGCCGGCGCAGCATCATCCGCGCGCGGTGGAGCTGCGCCTTGGTGGTTCCCGTCGTCACCTCGAGCAGCGCCGCGATCTCCTTGTGGCGGTAGCCCTCGACGTCGTGCAGCACGAACACCGTGCGCGCCCCGGGCGGCAGCTTCCCGATCGCCGACTCGAAGTCGAGCCCGGCGTCGGTCGCGGCCGGCCGCGCCGGAGCGGTCTCGAGCGCGACCTCGTCCTCGATGAAGCGCTTCCGCCGGGTCCCGAGCCACGCGCGGCGGCCGAGGATCAGGTTCACCGCCAGGCGGTAGAGCCAGGTGCCGAACGCCGCCTCCCCGCGAAAGGTCGCGAGCCTCTCCCACGCTCGAACGAACACGTCCTGAGTGATCTCCTCCACCTCGTAGCGCCCCATGAGGCGCCCGGCGAGGCCATGGACCCGTCCCACATGCCTGCGATAGAGCCGCTCGAAGGCGCGTCGGTCGCCGGCAACGGCGAGCGCGACGTCCTCGGCGTCCGCGCCCCGGCTGGGGGACGCGGATTCGGCCGCTGCACTCGTCACCCCGGGGCTCGAGTCGTGCATGCAGAAGGTCAGACCCTTTTGGGGCGCAAAGGGTTGAAGCGTGCGGCGCAGAATGTCGATGGTCCGGCTCAAGGCCTTGGGGCGCAGGCGGATCCCCGGGCGAGCGCGGAGATGGGAGCCAGATCATTGGCCGGCAACGGATTAGGGGCCAGCGTCAACAAGCTGCGCCGCACAACGAACCTGCCTAGGGCGCAAGGCCCAGGACGGCCTCGGCGCCGGGCGCATCGAGGAACTCCACCCGCCGCCGGTACCGGTCGGAGGGCCGGTAGCTGTGGCCGGCCGGATCGCGGTCGACGAAGCCCTCGTCCACGAGCGCGCGCCGCAGCGTGACCCGGTCGATCTCGAGATAGTGGCCGGGGCCGAGCAGGAAACCCGCGATACGGGCGTTGGCGTCGTGCTCGCTCAGCAGCTCGCCCGGGGTGAAGCGGCGCGCGATCGCGTGAAACAGGATCCAGCGGTCGCGCTCGCGCCGCGGGAGCGCGTTCGAGAGCCCGCCACGGGAGAGCAGCGCTCGGATGCGGCGCGCGTACTCGTCGGGTCCGATCCGAATCGGGGCGTTCGGCGTCACGGTCGTGAGTCAGTCGTCATCGGAAGCGCCGGCCCCACTCACCACTCCCTGCGCCCCCTCGGGTGCTACGGCGCACCCACGCTCGCGCGCGAGGTCTTCGATCAGCTGGGCGACGAGCGCGGTCCAGCCGGTCTGGTGAGCCGCCCCGAGGCCGCGCCCGGTCTCGGCCGAGAAGTACTCGTGGAAGAGCACGAGATCCCGCCACGCCGGATCGTCCGCGCACGGCCCGTCGGCGCCGTGGCACGGGCGCCGTCCCTTCTCGTCCGGCAGGAAGATGCGCGCGAGGCGGCCGGAAAGCTCGTGCGCCACATCGCACAGGTTCATGCGGCGTCCCGAGCCGGTGGGGCACTCGACCTGCAGCTGGTCGCCGTAGAAGTGGTGGTAGCGCTCGAGGGATTCGATCAGCAGGAAGTTGAGCGGGAACCACACCGGCCCGCGCCAGTTCGAGTTGCCGCCGAAGAGCACGGTGTCGGACTCCTCGGGCTGGTACTCGACCCGGTACTCGATCCCGCCGGTTTCGAGAACGAAGGGGTGTTCGCGGTGGGCGCGCGACAGCGAGCGCACGCCCCACGGCGAGAGGAACTCGTTCTCGTCGAGCACCCGCGCCAGCACACGCTCGAGGCGTTCGCGCGACGCGATCGCGAGCAGCCGGTGCCCCTCGCCCGGCCCGGCGGGTTCGGCCGCCACGCTCACATGCTTCCCGAGCTCGGGGCGGTTCTCGAGGAACCAGCGCATGCGTGCCGAGAACCCGGGCAGCCGGGCGATGACGCTCTCCTCGAGGTTCTCGATCGCGAACAGCGGGATGATCCCGACCATGGAGCGCACCTTGAGCGGCGCGTGGGTGCCGTTCACGTGGAGCCGGTCGTAGTAGAAACCGTCCGTCTCGTCCCACAGTCCCGCGCCGTCCATGGCGTTCATGGCGTCCACGATCGCCACGAAGTGCTCGAAGAATTTGCTCGCCACGTCCTCGTACGCCGGGTCCCCGCCCGCCAGCTCCAGCGCCATCGACAGCATGGTCGCGCAGTAGAACGCCATCCACGCCGTTCCGTCCGCCTGCTCCAGGCGACCGCCGGTCGGCAGCGGCCTGGAGCGGTCGAACACCCCGATGTTGTCGAGCCCGAGGAAGCCGCCCGCGAAGAGGTGATGGCCCTCGAGGTCCTTGCGGTTCACCCACCAGGTGAAGTTGAGCAGCAGCTTGTGGAACGCGCGCTCGAGGAACAGCCGGTCGCGCTTCCCGCGCGCGCCGGTCATCTTGTAGACGCGCCAGCACGCCCACGCGTGGACCGGGGGATTCACGTCGCCGAGCCCCCACTCGTAGGCGGGGAGCTGGCCGTTGGGGTGCATGTACCACTCGCGCAGGAGGAGCAGGAGCTGCTGCTTGGCGAACTCGGGATCGAGCCGGGCGAACGGGATCATGTGGAACGCGAGGTCCCACGCCGCGTACCACGGGTACTCCCACTTGTCCGGCATCGAGATCACGTCGCGGTTGTGCAGGTGCGGCCAGTCGTGGTTGCGACCGCCGCGGCGCGTGTCGGGCGGCGGCGGCAGCGCCGGGTCGCCTTCGAGCCATTCCTTCACGACGTAGTGGTAGAACTGCTTCGACCACAGGAGCCCGGCGTACGCCTGGCGCGCGACGCGGCGCTCCTCCTCGGTCGCGCCCTCCGGCAGCCGCGCCCGGTAGAACTCGTCCGCCTCGCGGATGCGCGCCTCGAAGACGGCGTCGAACTCCCGGCCGAGCGGCGAGGCGACCGCCTCTCCGGCCGCCGTGAGCCGGAGCCGCACCGTGAAGCGCTCGCGCGCCGGCAGCTCGACGCGATAGTAGGCCGCGGCCTTGGTGCCGACGCGCGCCGGGTTCACCGCGCCCGAGCGGCCCTTCGCCACGTAGTCGTGGAACGCGTCCTTCGCGAAGGCCGGCCCGTTCCGGTCGCCGTAGAGACGCGCGGCGTTGGTCTCGTTGTCGGTGAAGAGGAGCGCCGGCGGCCGGCCGAACGGCCCGAGCCCCGCCGCGAGGTGGAAGGCGCCGAGCGTTGCGTGCTCGGCGTGCAGCGTCGAGTCGGCGCCGCGCGTGATGCGCGGGCGCGGCTCGTAGCCCTCGCCGCTCCGGCCCCAACCCCAGGTGTTGCGGAACCACAGCGTGGGCAGCAGGTGGAGTGCGGCCGCCTCGGGTCCGCGGTTCTCGGCGGTGAGGCGGATCAGGAGGTCGTCCGGCGAGGCCTTGGCGTACTCCACCGTGAGGTCGAAGTAGCGGCCGTCCCCGAAGACGCCGGTGTCTTCGAGCTCGAACTCGCGTTCGCTGCGCCCGCGGCGCCGGTTCTCCTCCACCAGCCTCGTGTACGGGAACTCGCGCTGCGGATACCGGTAGAGCGCCTTGAGGTAGGAGTGGGTCGGGGTGGCGTCGACGTAGAAGTAGCACTCCTTCACGTCCTCGCCGTGGTTCCCCTCCGAGGCGGAGAGCCCGAACAGCCGCTCCTTGAGAATCGGGTCGCGCTCGTTCCAGAGCGCGACCGCGAAGCACAGCCGGCACTCTCGGTCGGAGATTCCGAGGAGGCCGTCCTCGCCCCAGCGGTAGGCGCGGCTGCGCGCCTGGTCGTGCGGGAAGTGCTCCCAGCTCGTCCCGTCGACCGAGTAGTCCTCGCGCACGGTGCCCCACTGGCGCTCGGCGAGGTAGGGCCCCCAGCGCTTCCAGTTCCGCTCGCGCTGAGCGTCCTCGGCGAGGCGGATCATCTCGGCGCCGGGGATCACGGGCCGGTCTCCAGCGGGCGGTGGCGCCCGCGCACGGGGGGGAATCGAGTCATCACGAGACGGCACGCCTCCATGGACGCCGCGCCGCCTGCGCGCCGCGGCGGTCCGAGGGAAGAGGGCGTAGCGCCATTGGACCACTCCGCAGGAGTCGTGTCCACAGCGGATGCGATGGCCCCGGCGAGCGTGGAGGGCGGCAGGCGGATCGCGATCGCCGGGGCCGTACGGCGCGCGGGGACGCCGCTCAGGGCTGGGCGGCCGGCGCCTTGTACTTGATGAGCAGCGCCCGGATGCGCTTCGACTCCTCCGACGAGGTCGTGGAGGATCCGGACGTGGTGGTGACCGTCTTTCCCTTCTTGGTCTTCCCCTGGGTGGTGCTTTCGCTGTAGTTCGTGTTCTCGCCGCTCTGGAAGTGCTCGAGCCCCAGAATCACCACGCCGTCGGCGCCCTTCTCGCGCGCCTTCTCGACCATCTGGTCCTGCAGTTTCTGCGTGCTCACGAGCTGGTCACCGGTCCCGGTCAGCTCCCCCATCACCATGTACTCGCGGTCGACATTCGCCTCCGAGAAGTAGAGATCGACGTGCTGGGTGGGCGGAAACGACTGCCCGGCATAGTCCATATGGGCGCAGGCCGAGACGAGCATCGGGAGTGCGGCCAGCATGAACCAACGGGTCTTCATGGTTCCTCCAGGTTGGGGCGGCGGGAGTGTGAGAGCGTACGGCCATTCGACCACTCCACGCGCGCGGTGTCCACCGCAAAGCTCAGCCCATCCGCTTCCTCCCGCGCGGACTCCGCTCCAGCGCGCGGCCCCACTGGGCGAGGAACGCGGTGACGAAATGGTGCTCCTGAGCCGACTCAACCGCGAGCGGCGCGAGCGCCATCGCGACTGCGAGCGCGATGTGGTAGCCCTCGGAGCGCGAGGCCGCCGCGCGCCGGTACGCCGGGTGCGCGTCGTTCACCCATACCGTGGACTCGACCAGCCGCGCGAGCTCGGAGTCTTCGGCCCGCGACTCGAACTGGATCGCGAGCCCGTAGCGCGCGGGGCGCCGCGGCCCCCTCGCTCCTGGAAGCGAGAAACCCCCGCCGTGAGTTTCACCCGCCGCGCCCGGGGACTCTGGCGACTGCCCCGGCTGCGGTTCCATAACCGCCGCCGGCGGCTCCTCCACCGCGACCGGAGCGCCCGGCTGCTCCGCGGTGGCCGAGCCGCCTGCGGGCGGCTCGAGCGGCGCCGGATCGCCGTTGGCCCCCACGCCCCGACCGCCCGCCAGCGACGCCGCCACCAGCGCCCGCGCGTCGGCCGCCGCCTCCCCGCGCCCGATCGGAAGCTTGCGCTGCCCGCCGGCGCGCCGCTCGACCAGCGAGGCCAGCAGTGGGAACTCCTCCGCGAGATCCACGAGCACGCTCTCGAGATCGCGCTCCATCGGCCGCGCCACGCGGCGCCGCGCCTGCTCGGCTTGATCGCGCACGTCGCCCCATTCCGCGAGCTGGCGCGAGACCGCCTCCTGGATCGCCTTGCGGTAGGCGAGGTAGGTCGCCCCCCGCGCTCCAGTGCGGATGAAGTCGCCCTTGTTGAGCGTGAGGCACTCGGCGAGCGCCGGAACCTCGATCGTCCCGGCGATGAGATCCGGGGCGGCCGGCGTGAGGCCGAGCCAGTCCCACCCGCGCTTGATGGCCTTGCCGAATGTGCTGATCGCGATTCCGCGCCGCTCCTCGGGGAGCGGGACGCCGTCGCGAACCATGTAGCCGACCGCAGAGGGCTTGTGCCTGCCTTTCATTCGGATCGCGAGCGGCGCGCGAATCGCGCGGCGGGAGATCGCCGGGCCGCCGCCCGCGGCGAGCGCCGTGCCGTCCGCGGCCGCGCGCTCGAGCGCTCTGCCGTTCACCTCGAAGCGGATTCCGTGGCGGTAGTGTGTGGAAAGGATCGGATCGAACTCCGGGTCGAACAGCGGCTCGTAGTGCCGCCGCAGCGTGGCTTCGAGGTATCCGGCATCGAGCAGCGGCGAGAGCGCGTTGCCGAGCTTGAGCTGCACCGCCGTCCCCCGCTGGGAGAGCAGGCCGGGCGGCGGCGTGACCCATTTCCACGGGGCCTTGTGGCGCGATGCGAGCCGCCAGCGGGTCGCGACATGGCTCGAGGCCCGCCGCGTCTCGGTCAGCACTTCCTCGCACACCAGGAGTCCGAGCTTGATCCCCACACCCGCGAAACCGATGCCCTGACCGCGCGTCTTGGCGCTGGCGGCGACATCGTGGTAGCGCGCGAGTTCCCTGCGCTGCATGCCCGAACCGTCGTCCGCGACCGTGAGCGTTGCCTGCGCGGGATCCGCCGCGAGCGTGATGCGGGTTGCCCCCGAGTCGAGCGAGTTGGCGACGATCTCGGTGAGGATCGTCTCCTCGATCGAGCCCGGATAGGCGTCGCGCAGGTCCTCGAGCAGGTGGTGCAGGTCGACTCGGGTTTCACCCATTTCCGGTTCCTCCTCCGGCGCGGCCTCGCGCCTTAGCCCCTCACTCCAGCCTGATCCGCAGCTCCTTCAGCGTCTCGTCGTCCACCGGGGCGGGGGATCCGTCCATCAGGCTCGCGGCGGAGGCACTCTTCGGGAACGCGATGGTGTCGCGGATGCTGTCGCGGCCGGCCATCATCATCACGATCCGGTCGAAGCCGAGCCCGATCCCGCCGTGGGGCGGCGAGGCGTAGCGGTAGGCGTCGATCAGGAATCCGAACTTCTCGTGCATCTGCTCCTTCGTAAACCCCACCACTTTCATCACGCGCTCCTGGATGTCGGGGCGGTGGATGCGGATCGAGCCCGAGCCCAGCTCGACGCCGTTCAGGACCACGTCGTAGAGCTGCGCGTGGACGCGGCCGGGATCGGTCTCGAGGAGCGGGAGGTGCTCCGGAACCGGCATGCTGAACATGTGGTGGCGCGGCGCCCAGCCCTTGCGGTTCGCGTCCCACTCGAAGAGCGGGAACTGGCGCACCCACAGGAACTGCCACTCCTTCTCCTTGCCCTTGACCAGGGGCTCCCCGAGCCGGCTCCGCAGCACGCCGAGTGCCGCGAGCGTCTGCTCCCACGGGCCCGAGGTGAAGACCACGGCGTCGGCCTGCTGCGCCTTCACCGCCGCCAGGAACTCGTCGAGCAGCGCGCCGGGGAAGATCTTCTCCTGCTTCTCACGCTCCGTCCCCGTGATCTTGAAGAACGAGAGCCCCGCTCCGCCTGCGGCCTTCACCACGTCCTCGTAGTTGCGGAGTTGGGTGCCCGAGATCTCGGCGCCACCCGGGATCGTGATCGCCGCCCCCACGCCGCCTTCCTTGCGCGCGCCGTCGGCGATCACGTTGCGCGGCGAGCGCGCGTGGATCGCGGTGACGTCGGTGATCTCGAGCCCGAAGCGCAGGTCGGGCTTGTCCGATCCGAACCGGCTCATGGCCTCGCGGAAGGTGAGGCGCGGGAAGGGCGTCTTGATCTCGATCCCGAGGCATTCCCTCCACAGCGTTCGGAACAGGCCCTCCACCGTGTCGAACACCTCGTCCTCTGTGACGAAGCTCATCTCGAGGTCGATCTGGGTGTGCTCGGGCTGGCGGTCGGCGCGCAGGTCCTCGTCGCGCAGGCAGCGCGCGAGCTGGAAGTAGCGGTCCATGCCCGCGATCATCAGCGTCTGCTTGTAGAGCTGCGGCGACTGGGGAAGCGCGTAGAAGCTTCCGGGATGCACGCGGCTCGGCACCACGTAGTCGCGCGCGCCCTCGGGCGTGGGCTTCACGAGCATCGGCGTCTCGACCTCGAGGAAGCCCTGGCCCGAGAGGTGGGCGCGCGCCGCCTGCGCCGCGCGGTGGCGCAGCGCCAGCACCGCCGCCAGCTCGGGACGGCGCAGGTCGAGGTAGCGGTAGCGCAGCCGCAGATCCTCGCTCGCGAGATGGATCTCCTCGTTCACCTGGAACGGCAGGGGATCGGCGGCCGAGAGCACCTTGAGCTCCTTCACCTCGAGCTCGATCTCGCCGGTCGAAAGCTCGGGGTTGAGCGACTCCGAAGGGCGCGGCGCGACCGTGCCGCGCACCGCGACCACCCACTCGTTCCCGAGCCTTGATGCGCGCTCGAGCAGGGCGCCCCCTTCCACCTCGGGCCGGAACACGATCTGCGTGAGCCCGTAGCGGTCGCGCAGGTCCACGAACAGCACGCCGCCGTGATCGCGCATGCGGTGCACCCAGCCCATCAGCGTCGCCTGCTGCGAGGCGTGCCGGCGCGTCAACTCCCCGCAGGTGCGCGTGCGGCGCCAGTCGCCGAGGCCTTCGAGCGCGGGCTCGTGACGCTCGGTCACCGAGCCGCGCGCCTCCTCTGGCGTCACGGGATCGCTCCCTTCCGGCGGCGTGCGGGTCACGGCGTCGCCCCCTCCACGCGCGGGGCCGCGAGCCGCTCGCGCAGCGTCGCGGCCAGGCGCTCCCGGGGCACGGTCTCCTGCTCGCCGCGCTCCAGGTCCTTCACAACGACCTCGCCGCGTTTCCACTCCTCCTCGCCCAGCAGCACCGCGAGGCGCGCCCCGCTCTTGCCCGCGCCCTTCATCTGCGCGCCGAAGCCGCGGGCCTCGAGATCGCAGTCCACCGCGAACTCGCGACGCAGCTCGCGCGTGAGCGCGAGCGCATCGCGCCGCGTGCCCTCCATCGCCACGACGAACACCCCGGCGCGCGCCTCGGGTGCTACCGCCGAGCGCCCTTCCAGCACCAGCAGGGCGCGGTCGAGCCCGATCGAGAACCCGACGCCGGGAGTGGCCGGCCCGCCCAGCGCCTCGATCAGGCCGTCGTAGCGGCCGCCGCCGCCGAGCGCGCTCTGCGCGCCGAGCGTGCGGTCGTGCACCTCGAAGGCGGTGCGGGTGTAGTAGTCGAGCCCGCGCACCAGGCCGTGGTCCTGCTCGTGCGCGATCCCGAGCGCGTCGAGGCCGGCGCGCACTTCGTCGAAGTGCGTGCGGTCGTCGGCATCGAGCGCGTCCAGCATCCTCGGCATCTCCCTCGGTGTTTCGCGCATCACGCGCAGGTCGTCCTCGTCCTTGGTGTCGAGCACGCGCAGTGGATTGGCCTCGAGCCGGGTGCGCGCGTCGGGCGTGAGCTTCTCCCGCACCGGCTCGAGCCACGCCCGGAGCATCTCGCCGTACTTCCGGCGGGTCGCCGGCGTGCCCAGGCTGTTGAGCGCGACGGTGAGAGCCTCGAAGCCCCACACCTCGAACACGTCCACGAACAGCGCGATCACCTCGATGTCCGCGCCCGGGGCCTCGGTGCCGATCGCCTCCGCGCCGATCTGCCAGAACTGGCGGAAGCGGCCCTTCTGCGGGCGCCCGTAGCGGAACATCGGGCCCATGTACCACAGCCGGTGGATGCGGCCGCGACCGGCGAGTTGGTGCTGGAGATAGGCGCGGCAGACGCCCGCCGTGCCCTCGGGCCGCAGCGCCAGGTCGCGGCCGCCGAGGTCCTGGAAGCGGTACATCTCCTTCTGGACGACCTCGCTGGACTCGCCCGAGGTGCGCGCGAACAGCTCGTATTCCTCGAAGAGCGGCGTGCGGATCTCGCGGTAGCCGTAGCGCTCGAGCACGCCGCGCGCGCGGCCTTCCGCCCACTGCCAGCGCTCGACTTCGCCCGGCAGGAGATCGCGCGTCCCGCGCGGCGCCTGGTACTTGAGCCCCACTTCGGCCGCCTCTCGCTACTCTCGCGTGAACGCGAGGTAAACCAGCTGCGCCAGCATCAGCCCGATCGTGTCGGCGAGCAGGTCGAACGGGCTCGACACCCGGCCCGGAATGAACGACTGGAGGTATTCCTCACCGGTCCCGACCACGATGCCGAACGACATCGCGAGCAGCGCCGCCACGAGGGGCAGGTGGATCCGCATCGTGGCGCGCAGCCCGCGGGCCACCAGGATCCCGAGCCCGAAGTACTCGAGCGTGTGCATGAGCTTGTCCGACTGAGGAAACTCGAACGGCGGCCTCAGATAGGGCTGGGCGCTGAGCACGATCATAACCGTGAGGTAGAGCAGGACCGGCAGCCAGTAGAGCAGGAACACGTGGAAAGCCCGGCGCTCCTGCGGACGCTCCACTCGGCTGCCTCCATGGGGTCGGGGTGCTGGGGCCGCGGGCCCGCGCGGGTGGCCCGGGCGCCCGGCGGGACCGGGCGCCACAAAATGGCAAAGCAGGATAGCACGCGCTTCGCGGGCCGCGCTAAGCGCGGCCGCGGACGGCCTCGACACGCCCACCGGCTCACCTCCAGCCATCGCGCGGCTCGGATTTGGCCGCAGGCGGGCGGCCCGCCGCGCCCGGAGCGGCCCAAATGCCCGCGCTCGGCCCGGTTTCGGAGGTTTCCGTGAAAGGGTCCGCATTTTGCACGGGCGGGGGCGGCCACGACTCCGCCCCGACTCCGGCCGGCGGACGAGCCACCTGACCACCCGGCTT
>Ga0184629_10000865_pt1 | contig 12969 bp, 8 predicted proteins | sample PLM4_32_b1_FD_133158 | JGI IMG/M metagenome (GOLD analysis project Ga0184629, IMG submission 133158) | Groundwater sediment microbial communities from an aquifer in East River, Colorado, USA - PLM4_32_b1 | ecosystem: Environmental > Terrestrial > Soil > Riparian zone | place: USA: East River... | reverse complement strand
CCTTTAAGGCAAACTCCTTCCCATCTTGCAGAGATAGCGGAATTTGCAAAATACTTCATACAATTAAAATGGATAGATATTTTATCGAATATCCTGCTGCCGTTTATTTCAAAGCCCCATGGATTTTGGCACGTTCTTAATAAGTAAATTAAATATGCTTTATTCCAGATGCAATATTGAGTGGTGACCGGATATGCCTCATGTTCTTCAGGTGTACTCTCGCAAAGTTTTACACAAACGACATCTCCTTTTAATTGCTTAAATGCTTCATTAAACTTTATCATATCAATTTGTTCTGCTATCAAATAATCATCAAGAGCAAAGATAACCTCATCATCAGTTAGGTATTCCAGAAAGCTCGCCACGTATTCACCCCATCCATTTATGTCGCCTTTGTAGTTAAGATAAATAATCTCAAATCTTGGAAGCCAATTATTCCCATCAACTAAATATTTGTTGGTTAAATACTTACTTGCAGGCACAATACGCTGACTACCGTGATAGCCTACGAGGATTATTTTCATTATTAAACTTTTTTAAACGTATAAAATTTCCAACAATAACTAACAGGTAAAAATCCGGCACGATAAAAGGCTCTCATGCTTGCAACATTTTCTGGAACGATATAGGCGACATCACCTCTTTTTGAAACGTGCTGCAATACATAAGTAGCGATACCTTTATTCCAAAATTGACGGTCAACCCATATCGAGATGACTTCATTTTCTATTCTTATAGCGCCAATAATTTTTTCGCCGTCAATAATAGCTTGAAAATATTGTAAGTTTTCTTCAAGCCATTTGTAATGGTCTTCTTTTTTTATTTCTTCGTGGGTGGCGATGGCGAAATTTCTTGTCTCTGGATAATTTTTCCATTCGAGCATTTTATCAGCATCAGCCATCGTGAGTGGGCGTAGGTTCATTGTGTATATATTTTAAACTGTGAAAGGTCGGCATACTTTTGATCGGAAACTTTAAGGTCGGGTAGATTCTTGTCTCGGATGACTTCAAAAATTTGTATGGCTCTTGCGGCATCGCTTGGAGATAAGTACATATTCCAACCTAATTGTGTAAAGTAATCTTCTTTTAGCGGTACGGCATTGCGTCCATCAAAACGTGCTTTCTTTAACCAATCATAGGCTTCTTTATCATCAAGTAAAATCATACCCATTCTTCCGACGTTTAATATTTTTTTAATATGCCCTGATATACACTGAAATCCTCCGTGGTACATATTTTTTCTAAACCTAAGTGCCGCATCCCAGATGTTTAAATATTTCAATTGATATTCTCCTTCCCATTCAATATTTTCAAATTCAACTTTAAGCCCAGTATGAATAATGCTACAAGGAACGCCCGGATAAGTATGACTTGGTATCGAAATGTGCGGCGGTTGACTTTTAATCCACATTCCTTTGTGTTTACAGTATTGCAGCGAAAGAAATATAGCCGCCGTACATGATTCAACTGCCACTCCGTATGGTGCGCCAGCCCATTCAGAAATTCTTTTTTCCAGTTCTTCAACTACTAAATAAGGGTTCATAATGGGTAAATCTTAGTTCTGCGAAAATGTATCATGGGTATTTCAATTCCATCTTGAAATAATTTGCCATCTTCTTTTATTAAATTGAATGGTGGATGGTATGGATCTCCTTGCAAGTCGCCTGAATATTTATATCGTAATCCACTTTGTTCAAGCAATCTTGAAAATTCGTTTTCAACCCAACCGAAAGGCTTTGGATGGCTGAGTATTTCCGCCCAATCGCTATGCTCTAAAAACAATGTATTTACTTCTTCTGAGTTTCTATAAAGACACCAAAATCCTGCAACATACGTATCATGGTTAGACCATACATCCCACTTTATTAATTCTTCATCTGTAAAAAATTTATTAACGTCACCGAAGACTATATCGAAATCCATTGTTCCCCAGTAATCATAACCACGAATTTCTTCTTCATAAAGCAATCCTAATGCACAACGGTAGTCCCAAATTTTGCTTTCACCCCATGCCCCCAGATAATCTATTCCGAGTTTATTTTGTGCCCTTCGCTTGAAATTTTCTATATCGGTATCCAAAATCCAATCGTAGCCTTTTGGCGGCTCGAAGTGATTCATCCATTCTGGGAATGAGCCAAAAAACGGCGTAACTAATATCTTCTTTAAATGAGCCATTCTGATTTTCCTTTTACAGCCTCAAAGTGCGGCCTTGTTGATGGAAGATTTAATTGTGATTTGTAGCACTCAAGCATTTTATTTTTAAGTTCCATTTCAGTATGCGTTGGTTTTACTTCCCAACCACCTTGTACGATATTAAAATCTCCTTTTACATAGCTGCAATATTGCTCACATTTATTACGCCCAAATATTTCAAGTGCTACTTTATTGACTAAGTTGTGTTGTTCATTACCGTTTTCGTGGTAGGCGGGAATATAAATTGTTTCAGGATTGAAGTACTGCAATCTTTCACGCAAAACCTCTTCGGTTAATTTAGCATCTTCAATTCCTAAGAATACAACAGGGCAATCTATTAACGACATTGCCTTAACGGTTTCATCCCTTCTTGCTATTGCACAACAATTTTTATCCCCACGTTTGGGTTGGATATAACTATCTGTAACAATTATAACAAGTGGTTTGTGTCTCATTAAAGTGTATGCTCCAAATAAAGTTTCATCATCATTGTGCGGTGAAAGAAAAATAACATCATGTACAGGTTTTGCAGGAACCCTATCCCACATGACATCATTGTTATTCGCTGTTCTTGCCATTCTTTTCCATTGCATTGCGTGTTCGGGTGGAACAATGCCTGCCATCCATTCAATAGCTTCTTTAAAATTTGGATTTATTTTTAAACATTGGAGCGCCGCATCTTTTGCATCCTCATCCAACCCTAACCGTGAATACGCTTGTGACATTATTAAAAACGATTCTGCTTTCTCAGCAGGCCACCCACTCACCTGCACATATCTTCCAAGTGTTTTAGTAGCTTCTTCGCACCTTCCTTTATACCAATATTCTCTACCGAGATAATAAAGGTTTCTTCCGGCGGCGTCCCCTTCTTGACGGACAACTTTTTCTAAAATTCTTAATGCTCTATCAGGATCATTGGCGTGGGCCGGTGACCAACCGAAAACAATTTCTACATTACCAATTTGTTCTCCTTCGCCGGGAATATTAAGGTGTTTATGTATTGGCTGCACCCAAAAAATATCTGGCGAGTTGCGGAATAATCTGCCGAAGCCAAACTCTAATCTGTTGCCGCCCTCGGCTTTCATTTTCACTCGTATCATGTCTTGCCCGATTTCGATGGCTTTTCTTACCTCATTGAAATCCACAACGTATTCGTCGCAATCCAGAGATAGGATAAAATCAGTTTTCATTTTTTCCTTGCAGTGATTTTGAGCCGCCGCAAAATCATCACACCAAATAAAATCCTTATGTAGCTCAACTTTTGGAAATTGTTCTGTTATTATTTCCATAGTTCTATCCGTACTCCCAGTATCACAGACAACAATTTGGTCTGCATCAGCAACGCTTGAAAGGCAACGTGAAATAAGCACCTCTTCGTTCTTGCAAATTACCGCTACACCTATTGATTTTCTACTCATTTATATTTTTTTTATTCGCTGCTTGTCTTTCTCTGAAAGCGTAAGTGCGACATTGGCTTGAACAATAAATTTGTTTCGGCCTCGCCGGTTTAAACTTTTTGCCACACTTCTTTAGTAAACATTTTTTCACGCCTCGAAGTAACGTTACTGTAACGATACTGCCAAATTTATTTTTTATCCTCAAAAGATAGTAGCTTTGATAGCAACAAAAATCAACCGAAAATGAAAGCCTACGGAGTACAGCCATTGAAGTTGAAAAAACCCAAAATTAACAAGGTTAAGATGCCTCGATTGCATGAGCCAAAATTGCCCAAACTCAGCTTTGGGAATAAAAGACATAAATTTGGAGGAGGCAACGATTATTACACTAAAATATTCAGACAATGACAAGCGAAGTAGAAATTAACGAACAGATTAAGAAAGATTATGACAAGTTTTGGTTCTCGGTGTATGATGCCGAACTTCCGCCTTCAATAATTTATCGCTTTAGGCAAGCCGTAATGTTCTCTACTGTAAAGACATTGCAGGCATCGCCGCAGGTTTTATTGGATTTGCTATCGGCGAAAGAAGAAGATTTGAAATTTGTTCATGTTGGTATTATTATCAACACCGTTTTTTCATCACCATTCAATGCAATATTTGATTCACCGGAAGAGGCGCTGAATGCAGTGATAGAGTTTAAAGAAATTGAGATGGAATTTAACAAGGCGGTTGAAAAAAGATCGCAAGAGTTGGAAAGGAAAAGACAAAAACTGATGGAAATATCTGGTCATGGAGCAAAGACAATCCCACTTAACGGCATTAAAAAAAATTAATAAGCCATGTCTAATTTGTTTATCCCTTCATTCCACCTGAATACTAGTCCTGCCGAAAAATTGAAGCCGGAATGGTGTATGCAAGTTGTGAATTACCACTATTATTCGCAGTATAATTTAAACTTGCTACGGGGAAAAAACGTATTACAGATAGACAATTTCGCCAGCGGTGATTTTGATATGACACCATTCAAAAGAATGTTCAAGTCAATGCAAAAGAAGTTGCAGACAGCGCCGAAAAATCCTGATGGCACATTAACAGAATTTTCAAATAACATAGATACCGTTGGCTTGGAAGATTGGGAGCAAATAGCACTCATAGTATCTGTATTAAACAGCGCCATTGAAAACATGATGAAGCTGCCAATGGATGTAACTTGTGAGGCGCAAGATTCGTTGGCATTGAAAAAACGAAAAGAAGATATTGATTTCTTAAAAGCAAAGCCAGAGATTGAAGCAGACTTGCAGCCATTAGCTGATGAACTTGGAGTTGGTAAAGTAGATTTAGGAACGACAAAAAATAGCAGCGTTAAATTTGCTGATGCGCCGATGGGGCTTGACCTTAATGACCCCGAACATGAACAAGTATTTACACAATTATTCTACTCGTTAAAAGTTACTACGGCATTTGAAAAGTTCTTAAAGCAATGGGGCGGCTTGAAAAACATTGACATGATTCGCCGATTGCTTGTTACCGACCATTTCAAATATGGTATATCTGCGGTCAGAGGTTACACAAGTTCAATGACTGGACTTCCTGATGTTGAATATGTGCATCCTTCCAGAGTTTACACACCATTTAGTAGTTTGCCTGATTTTAGTGACAGGACACATGATATACAGGATTATTGGATGACAGTAATGGAAATGTTCAATCATTTCGGTAATGAAATATGTGATGAAGAAACTCTTGAACACATGATTAATGGCAAAGGAGCTAACGGTGAGGGCATTGGGTATTGCAGTTGTGGTAAGAATGGAACGACGCCTTACATGGATCAAAAAAACTTCAACACCTTCAGAGTTAATTTAAAATACATTGAAGTAAAATCAGTTGATTGGGTCGGTGTACAAAAAGGAGATAACAACCGAGCTTCATCGACATTCACTGATAACGAAAAAGAATGTACAAATAAAATATGGGGGCAAAATACTTACGGGTTCTACTGGCTGACTGGTACTCGATATTGCTTCGGTATTCACCGTCTTGATTATTCTCACAGAACAAAAGGGCAAGAGGCATTTCAGAATTTCTCAAAACATATTTATAAATCACAGCCGAAAAGCGCCGTTGAATTGTCTATTGGTGAAAACAAGATGGCGCAAATAGCTTACATAAAACTTAAACACGCCTTAATAAAATCATTGCCGCAAGGTAAATACATTGACCTGCGATTTTTAAGAAGCGCATTGAGTGGATTAAAAAACGAGAACAACCAATGGACGCAACAAGATTTAATCAATCTTGCATTTGAGCAAAATATAGTTATTGGAGATACCGAAGGATTCGATGGGAAGAATGACGGGCAGATAAAGCCGTTCATTGAAATTCCGGGCGGTCTTCGTGCAGAAGTAAACGGATATTGGCAGACGATATTAAATGCAAGGCAAAATATTGCAATCATCACCGGCATCAATCAGCAGTTGACAGGACAAAGCCCAGAAGAATTAATAGGACTTCAGCAATTGCAAATAAACAGCGGCTTAAATGCAATCAACTATTGCAATATAGGAATTCAAAATCAATTTGAAGGACTGTATAACAATTGGGCATACTATTTACAAAGTGCCATTGAAGCAGGTGGAAAAACAAAAGAGGCTGTAATAAATTATATTGGTGAAGAAGATACAGAGATATTGGATGCGCTTAATGAAGCGCCGCTTCATGAACTAACAACTGAAATAAAGTTCGGCGAGAACTATGCGATGATGCAAGCCTTCATGCAGCAAATGAATTTCTTAAAATCAAAAGGGATTCTTACAACAGTTGATGAATATTTAATTGAGGCGGTTGATAATCCAAAAGAAAAGTTTCAAAAACTATACTTCATAGAACAGCGATTTAAAAAGGAACAAGAACAAATTCGTCAAGAGCAGTACGCCAGCCAACAAGCACTCATGCAGCAACAAGGGCAAAATAATATGCAGGTTCAGCAACAAAAAGGCGAACAAGGTATTAAACAAATCTATGCCGAAGGGGATGTGGATTCAAAATTAATGCAGCTTGGTAATCAACTTGGCTTGAGCGAACAACAAATGGACGGCATCATCAAAAAGAATTTACAAAAAGAGCGAAGTGATGCGCAAAGGCAGAAGGCAATTGAAACAATACGCGAAAAAGAAAACGCTAAACAGCAAACAGCACTTATATGAGTGGATTAACAGATAATATTGAAAATGCCATTGATAGATTTGAATACAATTTATCATCAATGTCATTTGAAGATGCCTTCGATCAATTGTCGCAGGAGATTTTCAATATTAGACTTAGTAATGTAAGGAAAATGATTGCGGAAGGAGTAGCGCCAACAAAGCAAGAAGGGGAACTTGTTAAAGCTGTTCAAAGCGAATTCGACGAGATGCACAAGATGTATGAGAAGCTAAAAAAATCTGGTCGTCTTGGAGATATAACACCAAATAAAAACTTTGGAGAGCAACTATTAGACACAGTTAAAAAGAAAAAAACTGTAATTGGTGAAGTGGTTAGGATGCTTCCTAAGGATCAAAAAGAATAATATGTCTTCATTCAAAGTCCCTTTTAAAATAACAGATTACAAGCACGTTCTTCCTTCTCTTACAGAATACGAAAAACATGATGAGGTTCTTAATGTAAAAGACTTCAATAAAGGGAACATTGATAAATGTGTTTGGTCGAAGCAGATACTCACACCGCATGAACTGACTTCGCCGGAATTAAAAGAAAGAGAATTAACAAGAATATTAAGAACTGGTGTATGGTGTGCAATAAAAGATACTGTAATCTGGATACCCGGAAATTACTATTGGGCTCTCAATTATACTAAGCCAGCGGGCAACGATATGGAGTTCCGTCTTCAGCGATTGATGCACGTTTACTTTCGAATTCATGCAAGAAACACTCCGCACTGCAAGGGTACGATGACTATCAAGGCAAGGCAAACCGGAGAAACATCAATGGCAATGTCTGATGCTTTCTATGGAGCATTTGAAATGGAAGATGGGCAAGTAACGATAAATTCAAAGACAAGAAACGATGCACAAAACCCATGTTGGAAAACCATGCAGGCGATTTACATGGGGATGCCGAAGTGGTTATTCGATACATTCTTTGGCGATTGTCAACACAATGGCAAAAATATTGCAGAGACAATAAAATTTCTACGATTCGCCGATGAAAGCAGGGGTATAAAAGCTAAGAATGTTTTACTAGCTTACTACCCGTCAGTGTATAATGCACTTGATGGGAAGAATTCAGTTAAGGAAGCAATCGGTGACGAGTTTTTAAAATGGCTTGAATGTAATTTCGGTGATTGGCTTAACAATGCTTCTAAATTTATAATGCCGGGATTTCAGAGATCTGGGCTTTTTAATTTATTCAGCAGCCCTCCCGAAAAAGATAGTCAAAGTTTCAGAGATGGTTATGAGTTGTGGAAAAAATCTGACCCCGCTAACTTGGATGAAAACGGAACAACAGAAAGTAGGATTCATCGCTATTACATAAATCCGCTTCACGGAATACAAGGCGCATACGACAAGTGGGGCGACGCCGACCCGCAAAGAATTTATGATTGGATAATGAGAGAACGCAAGCGGCAGCCGAAGGATAAATTATTGGAAGAGATACGGGGTTTCCCGTTGAATGAAGAAGAAATATGGGGCAGCATGGAGGGGGGTCAGTTTTGGAGCAATCAAAAAGGTATTAATGAAAGAAAAATTTATTTACTTGGAACAAGATATAAGGACGAAAAAACAAAAGACCCGATAGTTATCTATGGAAATTTAGAATGGAAAGACGGGATAAAGGATAATATACCACAGTTTAGACCGGCTGATAAAAGTGCTTTTGATGTTCACGAAGCAAGGTTTTGCTTCTCGTATTTACCCGAAGAAGGTGAGCCGTTAAAAAATATATACAATCCACCAGCGTATATAGAAAACTGTATCGGTATAGACTCGGTTGACAAAAGATATGCAGGTAAGAACCCTTCTAATTTCGCAATGGTAAATTTTAAATTTAGAGATATTAAAGAAACCGGAATATTAAGATGTCCGACCATGATTTACTGTAACCGTCCTTTACCGATTGAAATTTCTTATGAGGATGCAATAAAGGCTGCAATATTTTGCCGCTCAATGGTGCAGGTGGAAAGCCTCAACACAAAAATTGTTGATTACTTTGAGGATAGAGGGTATATAAATTGGATGATATCAAAGATTGGGCAACCACGAAACTCTCTTATGAAAGGTGACGCTCCGAGCGGCGGCAAGAGTGCATTCATGGACGAAATAGTAGGTATGATTGATGCGCTTTTGAATGTGCCGCTCAATGAAGGCGACCCTTACCCGTTACAAAAAATATGGTTCTACGATTTACTTGACGATATTTCTAAGTTCTCCCTGAAGGACACTCACGCCAGAGATTTGTCGATGGCCCTCGGACAATCGGCGTTAGGGGCAGCTAAGTTGCTATTCAAAAAGCAGCGGGAAAAATCTGACTTAAATGAGGGAGTAATGGAGTTTTTACTTGGTTAGGAAATTCCGATTAATTCCTATCTTTACTAAGGCGCTGTAACGACACTGACCACGAAACGATATTGATTCTCACTTTTATTTGAACGGCGCTGTCTCACATTTTACTTCTTGAATAATTCGAGTGTCATTTTATTTTTAAAAATTTTTATTGAATGAAGAAGTTACTTCTGCCATTATTATTAATGATAAGCGGCATTGTAGTTGCGCAATTCCCCAATTATCAACAATTCGGTACTGTTACCACTTTAACTGATATAAAGGGTGCTGGACGAGGATCGAAGGGATTGGTAGTGGGTAGTTATCTGGATACCACTACGGCTAATGGAGCCGGTAATTATATAAAATATTACCCTGGCGCTTTAATTTTTACAACAGACTCAAGTACATTATGGCTAAGAAATAAATCAGCAACAAGATGGACGAGGCCACAAGCAGGTGATATTGATATAACTTCCTTCACTTTTGATAACGACACAACAGGAATAATTTGTTTTGGCAACGGGGTATGCGATACATTTTCTATTGTAAATCTTACAAATACAGTAATAGGTATTGTAAATAATTTTATAGATAGCAGTGGTGGCGATGTTACATTTATTAATGACTCAACGGTAATTATATGCAATGGAATTGGAAATTGCGATACAATAAGTCTTGGCAATACCAACAATTTTTATTTTCTTAATGATTCTACGATTGTAACTTGTGATACACCACAGGTTATTCAGGTGGGTGATGATTTTATAACGCAACAAATATGTGACACGATAAGTGTGCCGGGGCAGAGTTTATATATTTTTCAAAATGGTCTTCAGCAAAATCCACCACGAATTGTACAACTTGGCGCACCGACACCCGGTGATAATTATAGTGCATTGAAATATGATACTTACCTATGGGGTGATTTCAGCAACTTAAATTTTTCAGCAAGGGTTATTACAAAAGAAATACTAACCCTGTCACAACAAACAAGCGCACCAATAGGTTCGTCTATCTTACAAATTAATCATACAAATACCGGCAATAATAATATAGGACTTTATTTTAATTATTTAGCCCCTTTCACAAGCCCTGTGACGTTTAATCAAATAGGTTTCTTAGGGAACAGAAAGGGTTATTCTATTATGACCAATAGCAGGGGCGGATGGTATGGGTTTGATTTAGATAATGCAGCGGCTAAGCAAGTAGGTATGTTTTATCATACAACGGATACTGGTAATACCGATGGAATTACTTTCTTTACAAAACAAACAGCAGCTACTTATAATTATGCAGTAAACCCCCCAGCGGATACAGACCTATATGCAAAAAGAGTATTAGTTTTAAAAACAAATCAGGACATTCAGTTACCAAATTATCCAAATACAAGAAATGACGGCACAGCAGCAGTAGCATTTTATCCAGATGAAGATGGTAATGTAAAAGTAGGGCCGGTATCAGGCGGGAGTTCTATAACTATCATAAATGATACTACGATAACTATTTGTTCATTTGGGGATTTCATTTGCGATACATTTATTACGGTAAACGTAAATCCAATTCAAACTGTAACAATACTAAATGATAGTACGCTTATAGTATGTGATTCATTAAATAATTGCGATACATTAGTTGTTAGTAGTGGAGGTGGCGGGGTAGGATTTGACAGGGGTTTTTTCGACCCAAACCAAATTTCAACTGGTCATACTTACCATCACACGGACACTTATAATTTTGCAGTTGGTAATAATTTAACTACAAGCCCAACAGGGAATGGGCTTTTTAATTTCGGGGAAGGCAATAACGTTTCAGGCGTACAGAACTTTGTTTTCTTATACAACAATGTTGTAACTGGTAGCCAAAACTCCGTCTTTGGGCGAAACATGGTGGTGGCCGGTAATACCAATTTTGTAGCAGCAACAGATGGGCAGGTATATTCAGTAGCCAACTATTCCGCAACATTTGGTGATGCACCAAAGAATAAAGGTATTGCAGCACTTACAGGAGGATTTGGTAATGATAACTATGTAGAGAATGGCCTTACAATGGGCAATAATAATATTAACGGGTACATTTCTACTGGTGGTGGTGGTACTGGTAATACCTACGCATCAAGTACAATGCTTGGCGCAAATAATATAGGGATAGGAAGTAGAAATTTTGTTTCAGGCCAATACTTATATGCAAACAGCGCATCAGGAGATATAACATTAATTGGTAAAGGTATTAGTGCAGGTAGCAGGCTTACAACAACAGAAACAAGTTCATTTAATGTAGGCTATAATTCAGCAACCCCACAGTTCATAATAAATACGACATCCACAAGATTATCTAACAACAGATTTGAAACAGATACAGCACTTATAGTAGCAGCAAATGATTTGACATTGGGAGCAGCGAATGTGCAATTAGTTTCAGGAGCAACCCAAATAACAGCAATAACTACTACGGGATGGCAAGCGGGTTCGGCATCGGTATTTTTAGTTTTCTCCGGCGCGCCACTGGTAAAAAATAACACAGCAGGAGGCGCAGGGACAGCAACAATAATTTTAGCAGGAGCAGTAGATTTTCAAGCAGCAGCTAATGATGTACTTGAAATTCTTTTTGATGGAACAAATTGGCGAGAAGCATCAAGATCACTGGCCGCAGCAGCAGGTGGGTTCACAGTTAGAAATGGGTTAAACGAATTTGCTCCCGGTATTGGAGAATTAGGGGGTACGTTAATACGGAATACTATTATTGCAACTACAACTTCATTTGGGCTAACAGTATCTGGGAATGTGCCTGTTGCTACATCTGATGGTACATTAATTGTTGCTAATAATGATAATACTGGCAGGGCATTATCCGTGTCTGCTTCAGGTAGTGCGGGGATTGGTGTAGTAAGTGTCACCGCAAATGGTACTTCATTTGTCGCACAAGCAACAGGTGGAACAGCATTCCAAGGTACTACAACAACGGGGCAAGGCGTAAATGTGCAAACAACAGAAGGGTTGCCAGCCCAATTTTTAACCAATCCAGCATCAACTAATACAATAGTACCAGTATTGGAGCTTGATAGATTAACCACAGGCAGTGCGGCTAATGGTATTGGGGGAAGTATTGTTTTTCAAGCAAAGACTACTACTCTTACCAAAGAAACTAATACTATAATTAGTAAATTGACAGATGCAACATTCGCAACAAGAACATCTCAATTAGATATAACAGGGGTGTTCAACGCTTCGACTGCCACGATTATGAGTGCCTATGGAAGTGGAGTAGTAGGTATTGGTATTTCATCTTCTTATACAGCTACAAGATTAAATGTAGTTGATAACACCATAGCGACAACGCCAATGGTAAATCTTACCTCTACTTCAACAGCAGCAGCGAGCAGTTTACAAAAGGTGATTAATGTTTCTTTAAGTGGAGCAAACTCAAACTCAAACGAACTTACTTTCGGAATTTTTTCAAGTAATACACACACTGGTACGGGAGCTACTAATTATGGGATATATGGAATTGCAAGTGGCGGGGGTAACTCAAGTATAGGAGTTCATGGCAATGGAGCGAATATTGGCGTGGAGGGGCTTTCTTCAAGTGGGACAGGTGGATACTTTTCAAGTACTTCCGGTAATGGTATATATGGGCTAACCTCATCTGGGAATGGGGTAGGGGCTGAATCTGTAACTGGTTTAGCAGGAAGATTTGTAGTTCGTCCATCATCCACAAATACTATTGTCGAAGTAGCAAGATTAAATAGGCAATCACAGAGCGCAGGTGCGGCAGGGATTGGTGGGGTTTTAGGGTTTTACATTGCTGATGACGATGCCGTTAATGGTTACGAAACTT